>Ga0080006_1166749_pt1 | contig 33919 bp, 35 predicted proteins | sample RS3BMetagenome_FD_69209 | JGI IMG/M metagenome (GOLD analysis project Ga0080006, IMG submission 69209) | Ferric oxide microbial mat and aquatic microbial communities from Rainbow Spring, Yellowstone National Park, USA - RS3B (SPADES... ...
TATAGAATGCGATTGATTTTTCAAGAATCTTGTTGTAGAATTGCTGCGCAAGAATAAGCCTATAATCTATCTCCGATTGGCGTTTAGCATCCGGGTAGATCCTGAACCTATATGCTCTTGTCACTTCCATTGCATCCCTTTTGTTCTTCGATATATTTCTCTATCAATTTATGCGAGATATGCACACGTGTTGAAACAAAATAACTCCTTGTCCATCTTATATATATCTATCGACATCATACATCATATGGCAGAGGTTCGCTTTCATCCCACCCATAAATGGCGTGGGATTTCCCGCCCACTTTGTAAATAAATAGATGGGGCGTTAATGAACCACTTGCAGCGGGGAGAGCAGTCGATTGCTGCTTTCAGGTCAGCGCCAAAAGCGTCCGGCCTGGAATTCATAAAAACGCTGCCCAAGATAGCCCGCATATCCGAATCGTTGAAGAAAACAGAGGCGAGGCTCGCGTCTCTGGGCTACAGCGATTTTTCTGACAGAGCTCTCTTCACACCTGTCGCCTACGCACTGAAAAAGCCAGGGAAGATGCTGAGGCCGGCGCTCGTCCTCCTCGGCGCGCGCATAATAGGCAAGGAAACGGACGATTTTGTCGACATGGCTGCGGCAGCGGAGCTGCTGCATGTGGCCTCGCTCGTGCACGACGACATAGTAGACAAGGACGCAGTAAGGAGGGGCATCCCAGCGCTTCATGTGAAGTACGGGCATGAGACAGCGCTGCTGACCGGGGATGCGCTGATCGCAAAGGCGGTGTCGCTCGCCGCAAAGTATGGACCTAACGTTGTCAAGACAGTAGCAGATGCGTCCATAGATATGTGCGCAGGAGAACTGATCGATTATGCTTCCCAGAAGGAAGGGAGGACGCCGAACGTGAGGGAATACCTTAAAATCGCGCGGCTGAAGAATGGAGTCTTCATGGGCACATGCTCAAGCATAGCGGCCATGTACGCGCGGAGCAGGAAGGCAGCGGAGCTCTACGCCTTCGGCCTGAGCCTGGGCGTAGCCTTCCAGATTAGGGACGACATAATCGAGAGGATAGACGCTGAGGAGGGAAAAAGGAACGGAGGCTCTGCAAAACGTTCGCCCAACATCGTAGGCATATTCGGACGCCAGTTTGGGATAGGAAAGGAAGAGGCGCTGGCAAAGGCAGCAGAGCTCAACAACTACTTTGCGGACAGGGCACTGGGCTTCGTGAAGGGCGAAGATCTGTGCGCTGAGCTGGTCTCCTACATAGATTTCGTCAGGGTCAGGAAGGCGGCGTAGCTAGCTACTTATAGGCTACAAGCAGGAAGGCTACTCCGGAAGGCAGCGGCCTCATCCTTATTCTTTTGAACCCTGTGGCTCTCGCGCTCCTGAGCAGCTTCTTCTTGTCGAACTTGCTTATGCTTTCCGCAAGCCAGACATATTCCTTGCCTGCAAAGAGGCTGGCGAACTTTATGAAATACGAGTAGATGCGGAAATACGTCCTCTGCCTCGGGTCGTCAGGGAGGGCCAGCTCCAGTATAATGAGCCTTCCGCCCCTCTTGAGTATCCTGTGCGACTCTGCGAGGAAACTTTCCACGCTGTCAAAGTTCCTGAGCGAGAAGCCAGTGGTTATCACGTCGAAGGACCCGCTCTTGAATCCTGTCCTGAGCGAGTCCCCAATCTTGAAATCTATCCTCCTTCCGGAATCCCTTGCCTTCTCAATCGCAATGTCCAGCATCTCCTTTACGAAATCCGTTCCCATTATCTTGACTTTCCTGCCACTGGCTTCTGCCAGGTCGTAGACTGCAAAGGCGAGGTCTCCTGTGCCAGTGGCAGAGTCCAGCACTCTGAAGCTCTTCTTTCCGATCATCCCACGCATTGCCTCCCTCGCGGCCTCAAGGCGCCACTTCCTGTCGATCCCCATGCTGAGGAAGTGATTCATGAAGTCATACTTGCCAGCGATCCTGGCAAACCGCTCCTTTGCCTCCTGGCTCATCAGACCACCCGCAAGAAAACGGCTATCGCCTCGATCCACAACAGGTGGGTGGTTATGGAGGCGAGGATGCCGGCCTTGTGCGCGACAACTCCGGTGACTAGGCCAACGAAGAATGCTGCGATGACGAGTATGGGATTGAGGGTCGCTATATGGACGAGCGTGTAGTATACCGTGGATGCTGCCCACGGCGTCTTGGCAAACTTCTCCGTCTCAGAGGCAGCGCGGCCCTGGACACCGCCTCTCCAGTAAATTTCTTCAAACACTCCTATCAGTGCGAGCAGTAGAACAGTGGAGACACCCTTTCCCGAGCTGCCGTAGATAGAAGTGTAAACACTGGAAACGTAAGAGCCGAGGCCCAGCGCTGACGATGCCGTTCCGCCTACCACGAAAATCAGGTAGAGAACAAGCGCTGCAGCTGCCCCGAAAGCCACAGCGACCCACTTCTTGCTGCCGCGCACCCACACAATCTGCCTCCTATAAAAAAGCAGCGAGAGAGCGGCGAGCAGCGCGGTTGACGCGGCAAGGGCGTATATGAAAATGCCCTTTAACACTAAGAATGAGAGTGGCCAGAGCACTATGGGCAGCACGAGGTAGACGAGATCTAGTTTGCCTATTTTCATGCAACCATTACAAGCTGTAAGATATCACGAGCAGCGCCTGATAGATGAAAATCGCGGCCACATTCGCCGCCATGTACTTCTCATAGCTCTGCGGGCTCCTGTACCTGAGTATACCGACACCCACGTAGCCCGCCACAGGCAGCGTGATGAAGACCAGAAGGAAGAAGGGGTTAAGTACAGATCTCAGCACTCCGAAGAGCACAATTGCATATGTGATTGCCTCCAGGGCCGTGTAGTACGCTGATGTCTTCCTGTTGCTGTTGAACACTATGACTGCGTGCTTCCTGCCGAACTTCTTGTCTATCTCTGCGTCTGGCACCTCGTTTGCGAGCAGCGCTATGCCGCCAAGCATGCCTGCAGGTATTATGGTGAGCAGTGCGCCGGAGATGCCGCTGAACGATCCGTGCGCAACAACGTAGCTGCCCATCCCGACTACCACGAAAGCAAGCATGACGAAAGGCTCGGGAAGGAGCGGAAATTTAGTTATGTATCTAGTGTACATGAATATTGCGATTGCGCCCAGTGCAATGAGCACGAGCAAGGAGAGGCTCACAACAAGGGCGAGATAGAGGCCTATTATGCCAGCTATCGCAGCCGCGGCTATGGCCATGTATAGCACGTCCCTGTGCTTGACGGCGCCGCTAGCCACAAGCCTGCTGCCTCCGCTGAACTTGGTCTTTGCAGTTGCCCTGTCAAGGCCGCTTGCGTAGTCCTGGTAGTCGTTCATCAGGTTCACCGAAATCTGCGCGAGCACAGCTCCTACAACAGCAGCCGCAGACAGCTGCACATTTATGCTCCCTGACTGCGACGCTGCGGCTATGCCGACCGCAGAGCAGAAGAATGAGAGCAGTATGGTCGGCTCGAAAACCTCAGCAAGATACTCCTTTAGCACAGAGGCACCTAATGCGGTTTCTCATTCGCTGCGAAACTTTTTATTAAGGTAGCACTGCCCTATGAGCCATGCGCGGACCCTGCGGGATTCTGCCTGCGCTTTCCGCTCTCTGGAATTCCCATCTATACCTGTGCTAAGCTTATGCCATACTCTGCAAGGGCAGTGCTAAGTGCGGCTATCTTCCCCTTATTCATGGTTGCTAAGCATATTTTCTTCATTGGGCACCGCATAATATGGACTCGGCGGACGTCAGCATTTGAGTATGGTTTACTAACACTTGCATAAAAATGTAAACACACGTAAATAAATAGGTTGCAATATAGTAACAGCTTAAAAATGTTACCGTCGGAGCGTAACAGCACAAGTATTTATCAATACTAATTTTGGTATCATGATATGCCCAGAGCTTCAAACCCCATATATGCCATAGGATACTCCAACCTCAGCGTTTCAAAGTTCATAAGCTTGCTCAAGGCACATTCAGTTAACATGCTAGTTGACGTTCGCACAATACCGAAGTCAAGGCACCAGCCTGATTTTAATGAGGCGGCACTCGCATCAAGGCTCAAGAAAGAGAGCATAAAGTATATACATTTTAAAGAACTAGGTGGCTTGAGGAAACCATCCAAGGGCTCAATAAATGCGGGATGGAGGAATGAAAGCTTCAGGGGATTCGCAGACTACATGCAGACGAGGGCGTTTGCGGGTGCAGTATTGAAACTGATAGGCATAAGCAAGAATAATATTGCGGCAATGATGTGCGCCGAAGGCAATCCGTTCAGGTGCCATAGGTCTCTCATTGCAGACGCGCTGACAGTGAGGGGCAGGCGGGTATACCATATCTCAGGAATCGCTACAGCAAGGCCACATAAACTGACAGTGTTTGCCAAGGTAAACGGAACAAAGATTACATATCCGGAGTGACCGATTTATCAAATTATCTGAATGGTGGTTCGCTTGAAGTACAGGAGTATACATTACAAGCTGTCGAAGAATGCGCTCATAATGTTTGTTGGGATAAATCCACACCCTGGCTCTTACGCGAGAGGCGTTCCATTCTCTAACAACAAGATGTTCTGGTACCTGCTGAGCAAAGCAGGAATCATAGAAGAGCCGGTGGAGTTTCTCAAGAATGACAAAGAGCTCAAGAAGATGTATGAAAACAGATTTGCGCAGGCATATAAGCTGAACTTCATAAACCTGGTTGATAGGCCGACAGTAGATGTATCAAAACTAAAGAAAGGGGAAGAGGCACACGGGATTGAAAGAATGCTAGGTGCAGTAAAGCGCTACAGACCCAGGCTGGTGTGCTTTGTAGGGAAGATAACTTATCAAACGTTCCACAAGGGCGCAAGCGCAACATATGGATACAAGGACGATCTGTTCAGCTCAAAGGTCTATCTGTGTCATTTTCCAATAAGGGGACCGGCATCGGTGAGAATCAGAGAACTAAAGAAAGTAATCAGAATAGCAAAGGCATTGGATTCAGTCTAAAATGGGAAAAGCGTAGACTCACGGAGTACTTTTTTATTGGGCTGCTATACTATAATGGACTCGGCGGGAATCACGCCCGCGACCTGCAGATCGCAAGCTATTTAAATATATAAGTGCATATTATTACATAAATATGTAATAAATTGCGCTTGTGAATTTAATGGAGATTAGGGACTCGGTGCAGATGGAGAAGGCGAAGCTGGAGGACATGCTAGTGGAAATTCTTTATAACAGGTACCCAAAACTTGTGCTGCACGGCGGCACAGCGATATGGCGATGCTACTCTGGAAATAGATTCTCAAGAGATCTCGATTTCTATATGGAGGCCAAAACACCAGCGGAAAGGATGCTGTACTATAGGGAAGTGCCAAAGTTCCTGCAGGAATATGGGTTCATAGTAAAGGAAAAAGGTTACAGCAGTTCAATTGATGCGATGCATTTCACTGTAGAATTGGCCGGCGCAAAGATGAAGGTTGACATAAATTTCAGATACAAGAAAGGTATAATGGCAGACTATATCAAGTTTGACGGGGGTATGATTGCAGTGCTGACGGTGAGCCCGGTTGAGCTGCTAAATGAGAAAATAGGCGCTTACACAGACAAGCTTGATAGTGAGGCGAAATTCAGGCACCCGGAAGCACACGACTTATATGATATATGGTATTTGGTATCGCTAATCAAAAAGGCTGATCCTGCAACTGTGAAGAAGCTCAAAACGCTAGTTGGCAGAATAGAAAACAACCCTCCTTCGGATATGCGCAGCCTGGGGCATTTGATAATTGCGGGGTTGGCGCCCTCATTCGAGCTTATGATAAAAGGAATACGAAGGTGGGTTGATGACCATAGTTAAGGAGATAGCTGCTCACTTTGCAAATTATCCTGTTTTTACGTACAGGGATGTAAAGCTTTACATAGAAGGCGGCAGAAGAAGTGTGAAAAACTTACCAAGGCTGCTATCCTACATGAAAAGCACAGGTGCAATAAGCTCGATAAGGAAGGGAGCCTACACGTTCAACAAGGATATAATGGTGGCTGGATTTGCATACAGCCCGTTCTATTACGGGCTTTTATCCGCGCTCACAATAAGGGAGCTATGGACGCAAAATTCCAAGCCCGAAATAATGACACTTAGGAAGGTGAGAAATTCCAGGTCATATGTGTTTGAGGAAAAGAATAACATAGTCTTCCTGCACCATGTACCGGCAAAATATTTTTTTGGGTTTGATACGGTAAATTACGGCAAATTGAAGGTGCCGGTGTCAAACCCGGAGAAGACGCTTATAGATCTGTTTTATTACAAGGTAAAACTTCCGATCCAAAACTACAGCGGCCTGCTAAGAGCGGTAAATAGGAAGAAGCTAGAGGAATATCTTAAAATGTACAACAGGCGCATCGCGAAGACTGTCTTGAATTTTGTAGAAAAGTATAAAGCAAAGGCGGATTCTGGCAGGCTCGAAAGCCCATATTAATGGACTCGGCGGGAATCGCACCCGCGACCTTTCCGTTGCGAACGGAACGCGACTACTGCTGCGCCACGAGCCCTCTTTTGAATATTTAAGCTTGCCTATTTTATTAAGTATGTTTTCATGGATGCTGGAACTGCAAAGCGTGCAAATGCTGTGTTTGCAAAGGTGCTTAAAGAGATCAAGCCCACGGCGACGGAGCTTGAGGAGTCTGTCTACGCAATAAACCAGCTGACATCCGAGCTCAAGAGAGTGGTTCCGAAGGAGGTGGAGATCAGGGTCGTGGGATCTGTGGTGAGGGGCACGCAGCTGCGCGGGGAATCGGATATTGACATCTTCCTTCTCTTCCCGAAGAAGTACAAGAGGGACAAGATAACAAGGGACGGCCTCGATTATGCAAAGCGCATAGTCAGAGCGAAGGGCGACAGGTACGAGATAAAGTACGCGGAGCACCCTTATGCCAGGCTCTACTTGAGCTCTCTGGGCGCACGCGCTGACATAGTGCCCGCCTTCAACATAGACAACATAGAGGACATGAGCACTTCAGTGGACAGGTCGCCGATGCACGCCGATTTCATAAACAAGCATCTGAGCGTAAGGCAGCGCGATGATGTGCGCCTGCTCAAGTATCTGCTCAAGAGGCAGGGCCTCTATGGCGCAGAGGCGATGACAAGCGGCTTCTCCGGCTACCTCTGCGAGCTGCTAATTTACATGTATGGCACTCTTGCAAACCTGCTTGAAAGCGCTGCAAACTTCACTACTCCAATACTTCTGGACCCGAAGAGCAGGGCAGAGCTGCGCGACAAAGCTCTGGCGAAAAGGTTCAACTCGCAGTTCGTTGTCATAGACCCCGTGGACAAGGACAGGAACGTGGCCGCGGGCGTTTCCCTGGAAACCCTCAGCAAGTTCGTGATGCTGACCAGGGCCTTTACCGCCAGACCAAGCATAAGCTTCTTCCGCGGGAGGGGATTCGCATCAGGCAGTGCGCATGCGCTGCTCAAAGCATTCTCTAAGAAATCTGGCCTGGACATGTATGTGGTGGCTTCAAGGGTTCCTGACAAGAGCGAGGACATAGTGTGGCCGCAGCTGCGCAAGGTAACAGAGTTCATATCCGCCTATGCAGAAAAGGCCGGATTCAGGATATACCTGAATCTGCCGATACTGGTGGGACGCAACGGGCTCCTCGTCTTCTTTGCGCCAAGGGAGAGGCTCGTCACGCGCATGCAGAAGGGACCCAGCGTGTTTATAAGAAAGGCCCAGGAGTCGTTCGTGAGAGCGCACAGAGGCGCGATAGCTATGATGATCCGCGGCGACACCATCTATGCGCTGGAAAAGAACAGGTACGAGAATGTGGAGATGCTGATGAGGGAAGTGGCGGCAGGCAGGATTCTTGGCAGGCACAAGGACATAACACTGCGCGGCTCAAAACTCTTCGTTAACAAGCTGCCACGGGAATACGCCGAGTCTGTATATGCAGGGCTTCTCGATGCTATAGGGCTGGCTTCTAGCTAGATGACTAGCTCCCTCCTCTTCCTCAGAAAGAAGTCTAGTTCTGGAAGAAGGTCTATGGGCTTGCCATTCGGCTTCTGGCCGGAGAGGAGCTTTGACGCGTAGCCGGCTAACTTTTTGTCACCGGAGAACGCCTCGAAGACGTTAAGGTAGTTGCGCTCAGCGCGCACGCCGCAGTAATCTGTTGCCTCGGAGACTACATTTGCCTTTATCTTACTAATCGGGTATCGCCTCTTTTTCATCCTTTCAACAAGCACGCCGAGGTGCTCCCTCAGGACCAGGGCGCTCGCGCGCTTTATCCTGATGTCGCACAGCAGGTGACCTTCGAGTATTATTATGCTTTTGGCGCTGCGCGATATCATGCGCTCGAGCTCAGACCTTAGCCTTGCCATGTCAGCTATCTTTGTCCCGTCCTTCAAGCGCGAGCTGAAAAGCCGCTTCCTGTCCACCACTTCGGTGACGTGTATCACCTCGGCATCGCGCAGCTTCCTAGCCAGGGAGTTGGAAAAAGAGGTCTTGCCCGTGCCAGGCACTCCGGTTATTACAAGTATGCGCTTGCGCCCTTTCATTTTGCTGCCCGGGTCTCGATGCTTCGGAGCATGTCGTTGATTATGCCTCTGCTGTTCTCCACGGTGAGGATAGGGCTGGCGGGCGGGTTCAGGGTGAGCACGTGGTTCTTCGCCCCTGAGAAGATCCAGGAGCCGAGCTTGTACTGCTTGTAGTCTGCGGACATGTCGGCCACGTAGTTAGAGATGTTGACGAGCTTGCCTATGAAAGCCTCCAGGCTCTCGTCGTACTTCTCTATTATTATCGACTCCTCGCTTTCGGGGGTGCGGGACACGAGGAGAGGCCTCACGTACGGCACCCTTGCGGCCGCTGCTTTGTTTGCTATCACAGAGTCTATCTGCTTGTACTGCGCGGTGGCGCTCTCCATCTCGGAATCAAGCTTTGCCTGCTCGTCCTTGAGGTCGTCGAGCAGCGCCTGGAAGTAAGAATCTACCTCGGATTTTATCCCATCAAGAGTAGTCCTGAAATCTTTAGAGTTAAGGTACTTGGTCGGATTCATGAGCAGGCTCCTGAGCTGGATGTTGTATGCCTTGCTAACAATTTCGTCAATGTCTGAAATGAAGCCATCTGTCTGCTCGTCCCACGGAATCTGCTTTGCCACTTCTCCACCTGAACAATCAGCAGCATAGATATAAAATAAGAAAGTTATAAACCTTTTGAGTTGCTTTTGTGGATGAAATCGCTGAGAGGATAGCCAAGGATATAAGGAAATTCAACGAGAACGTGCTTTTGCTTGACGAGCACAGGCTGGGACCCAAGGAGATGGAGGTTGTGAGGCTCGCAAAGAGCTATTCCGAAGATGCCGGCGCTTGGCTCAGCAAGAAGGAGTACTACAACGCCTTCGCGAGCATCTCCTACGCGCACGGCCTGCTTGACACGCTGCTAAAGCTGAACGGAGATGAATAAACCAATGCAGTCCGTGACATCCTCCCACCCGCAAACGGCGTGGGCTTTCCAAGCGCAAAATGATATTGAAGTATGAAACGAAAAGGAATACAGATGTTCGCTCTCATCCCACTCATAAATGGTGTGGATTTTCCTGCTCACGTGATAAAAGAGGGTGCGGCCACAATCAGGGTGGGCAAAGAAGTCTTCTACAACCAGAAGATGGCCAAGCTGCGCGACGTCTCAGTCATATTTCTCAAGGCACTGGGCCTGAAGAAGGCGAGGCTGCTTGACGCAACCACCGCCACAGGGGTGCGTGGCATAAGGTACGCGCTTGAGGTCGGTGTCGGCGAGGTAATCATGCTTGACATAAATCCTGCGGCATACAGGAACGCGAGATCTAATGCGAGGCTAAGCAAGGCGAAGGTGAGGGTGATAGGCAAGAGCCTGCAGGAGTTTGCGGGCTCACAGCCTGGAGCGTTCGATGTCATAGACCTTGACCCGTTTGGCAGCCCCGCTCCTCTTATCTATGATGCGCTGCGGCTCTCGGGAGATGGCACTGTGCTGATGGTGACAGCCACAGACACGGCAACGCTCTGCGGTGCTGAGGGGCACGCATGCCTGCGCATATACGGAGCAAGGCCCGTGCACAACGAGCTCTGCCATGAGGGCGGCATACGCATACTTCTCAGCTTCATCGCCAGAGAGGCTGCGCAGTTCAACTTCGGGATAGAGCCGCTGCTCAGCATATCAGACATGCACTACATGCGCGTTTTCCTGAGGCTGCGACGTGGCGCGAATGATGCAGTGGCATCTGTAAACTGCTCGGGACCAATGGCATACTGCAGCAGGTGCCACAACTTCACCTACAGGAAGGGGGTCATGGCCCGGGTTAGCACGGAGTGCGCTTACTGCGGGAATGAGATGCGGGTCTTCGGGCCAATGTGGCTTGGAAACCTGAAAAACGGTGCCATTACAAAGAAGATGGCAATTGCATCCGAAGCGTACGGCAGCGAAACATGCAGGTTCGTCAGCGCGCTCGCAGAAGAGCTCGATCTGCCGTTCTTCTACTCAATACCAAAAATCACCTCTTACCTTAAGTCTGGGTCTGTGCCAATTGGCGCTGTGATTGAGAGGCTTGGTGAAAAGGCTCAGGTAAGCAGGACACACTTCGATAAATGCTCGCTGAAGACCACTGCGAGCGTTTCGCAGATCATTGAGGTTGTTAAAAGCCTGGGCAGGAAGGAAAAGAAGAAATAAGGTAGGAGGTGCGGTTGGGTGGGTGGGTTTGAAAAAATAAACGCAACCTCCTGCAAATTATTTATGGACTTTGAGATTTAAATACCTTTTACTTTTTTAAAATATGCTGGCTTATTTTCCGTATTTTGAAAAACTCTACGTCGAAAGCCTTAAATGGATTGAGCTATAAGCATAAGCATGGAGCTTAGCGGGCGGAGCAAGGCGCTGCTTCAGGAGCTCTGCACCGATTCACGGGTGAAGGTGCTGGCGCTCTCGAAGAAGCTCGGGTATTCAAGGTATATGATAGCCAAAGATATCGCAGAGCTGGAGAAGCGGCTTGACCTTTATTACACCCTAGAACTCGACCACAGGAAGCTCGGATTCAGCACTGTGCACGTAACATATTTCAACTTCATCAAAAAGCCGAGCGAGCGAATTATCGGAGAGGTGCTCGGCAAGATAACTGCAGTGCAGCTGGCCATACTTACCAAGGGCGACTTCGAGCTCGTGTGCTTTGTTGTGACAAAGACGCCAGTGGAGTACTCCCAGGTTGAGATAGCGTTGCAGATCCTTTTCCAGTCTTACGGGGCGAGCGTAAGGTCGAGCGAAGTGACGCTGATGCGCCACGGCTTTATACCGTTGAGCAACAGCCTCATAGAGAAATCAAATATAGACAGCACCTACAAGAAAATACTGCTCGCGCTAAACACTAATTCTAGGAGCAAGCTGAGCGAAGTGAGCAAGAGCACAGGGATAGGCGAGGACACAATAAGGTATCATCTGACGAAGATGGAGCGGGAAGGCATAATTAAAAGATACACTGCAATAGTCAGGAACACGAACACAAAGTTCACTGTAATCTATTTTGCAAATTTCTCAGTGACTGAGAACCTGCAGGGCAGGATTGACAGGGAAAGGAAGGAAATTATCTTCGCCACCGACGAACGCAGCATCGTCAACGACTTCCAGATGATGTTTGCCACTACCGGAGCTGAGCAGACGTTTAACCTCGCAACCTACATTGACAGGAACTATGGGATGGAGCACAGCATAAGCGCGCACAACAGAATCTATGCTGTGGACAAGCCAGAGGTAAAGTACGCTGTGGTGACCAAGACAATAAAAGGAGCGCTTCCCTTCAGAAGGATAGATGTCAGGGCAAACTATGATGGCACTAACTTCCCACTGGAGCTTTCTTGAGCCCCGAGGCGTTCTTTGAACTCTGCGAACTTCTGCTCCACTGCGAGCGGTTTGCCTATTCCTATTACCACAGTCTTGCTCTCGTCGCTGCCCAGTATGCTCCTGATGAAGTCTATCTCTTGCTTGGCCACTTCCCTGTGGGGTTTCTTGTCAGTGAACACGAAGCAGTCCTCGCCCGAATAGCTGAGCCAGCTTGGCGATACGTCATTGCCGAACTCCTTTGTATCTATGAAGAATGCGAGCGCCCTGCACTCCCCTTTTATGCCATTGTATATCATCTCGCTCTTGCTGTCTACGAATGCGCTCGTCACATCGAATATAGTCATGTTTCTGTCCTTAGATACGTAGTTGGTGCTCCTTGGCTGCATATGCTGTATAATTATGCCGAGGGCGACTCCGGCCGCAATCACAACATAGTAGGGCTCTACTGGAGTATTCAGGAACAATGCGCTGAGAAGCATCGTAAAGAACGGGCTTGCGATCAAAACGTTGCTCGCAATCGATGTCTTGACCCTTCTGAATGAGGCGACGAAGAGAAAACTGAGAAGCACGTTCTGCACCGCGCCGAGTATCATCACTGCAAGCGCGGTCTGGGCTGTGAAGCCTGAGAAGATCATGGAGCCTGAGAAGAACGCAAGAGGAAGGAACACCGCAAGCGCCACTGCGTTGTACGCGAACACTGAGCTCGTAAGCTCATAGTTGTACCTCTTTGAGACCCCGGACCCAAATGCGTCTAGGAATGCGCCGAGCAGCAGGAGGAGGACAAAGGGCAGGTACTGAGCCGGTATGCTTATCGAAGTTCCTCCGACCAGAGTTACCGCAAGGCTTGAGAATCCAATAACGACCCCGAGGGCGTCATATTTTGTCATGCGCTCGTGCATGAGGAATGGCGCCATAGGTATCAGCATGAGCGGCCACGACCTGTAGATCACAGCCACAAGATCAGCGCTCACGTAGTGCGTAACATAGCTGAAGATGAGGGAAAGAACGACATACAGCAGCAGGGAGAAGGAAAGTATCGCGTAGATGCCGCTCCTTGTGGTGAAATACGTCTTCACGTGCTTCAGCGTTCCCTTAGCGTATGCTATGGAGAAAGAGATTGCAGTGCCGGCCACAGAGACGAGCAGCATGAGCGCTATCGGGTTGATGCCGTTGCCTAGCACGTAAGCCATAGGGGTTACCGATGTGACGAGGAGCGCGCTGAAGAGCAGCGCGTATCCGTAAAGCTTCCTGTCCATGGTTTAAGATTCGAACCCAATCGTTTTAAAGGCTCCCAAATTTAGCAAAATATTGGAACAATTTTAGTATTTTGCTGATGGCTGCTTGCGGTAGCTACGGCTGTGCAAGTAAGCCTGAAGACGCTGCTGGCCGAAGCCACGTTGCCTATTACCGCTTGACGCCAGGTATTGGGAGCGATCAAAAATCGGGCTCGTTTTTATGATTTGCGAATGCAATTAGACTTGGAGCTGATTTGCGGAATTGAAAACCTCATTATATTCGTCAACTTTAGTTTATGAGTAAATTTGGTCTCCTCTTTTGTCTCTTTCTCTGGCTTCCCTTTTCATTTTTTTGAATGCCTCCACATCGCTATCATTAAAGATGATTTCAACTTCGTTATTTGAGCCCTTCTTCATATATGCTTCGCATTCGTCTGGCAATTTTTTATATGTTTCTTCGTCCACTACTATGGTAATGTGCTTTAGCTCTTCGTTGGCTTTGCTTCTTCTTTTCCCATTTTTGCTTCCCACTTCACCACCGTCATTACATTTCGACTGAACCTTTTAAATAGATATTGTTTTGAGATCAGAGGGGCTTTTGCTGATGGCTACCTTGCAGTCACTACGGTTGCGCCCCTAAGCCTGAAGACGCTGCTGGCCGAAGCCACGTTGCCTATTACCGCCCGATGCCCGGTCTTGGACACGAAGTCTATGCACGCCATCACCTTTGGCAGCATGCTCCCTGCTTCGAAGTGTTCGGTAACTGCATACCTTTTGAGCTCCGTTGCGCTCACCTTTCTGATGAGCCTAGCCTTTCTTGTGTGGAAGCCGAGGATTATGCCATCTACATTCGTGAGTATTACAAGCATGTCTGCATGCAGCTTCTCTGCAAGAAGCGAAGATGTGAGGTCTTTGTCTATCACAGCTTCTGCGTAGTGCAGCTTCTTGCCATATTTTGTCATAGCAATGCCGCCTCCTCCAGCTGCAATTACTATTCTGCCAGATCTGATCAGGCGATCTATCTCCGCAACTTCCATTATTTTAACAGGCCTTGGAGAAGGCACTACCCGCCTGTAGCCATCCAAAAGCTGCTTCATCACGAAGCCCCTGCTCGCAAGCTTCTCTGCCTCGCGCCTTGAGTAGAACCTGCCTATCGGTTTTGTGGGATTGGCGAACTCTGGATCGTTTCTGTCCACAAGCACGTGTGTATACACTATCCTAGCTCTAGACCCCTCGCTCTTGTCGGAGCGAATCAGGCTTCTCCTTATCTCTCCGCCCATCTGCCTCTGAGTCTTTCTTGTTAGCAAAGCAAGGCTCTTCTTCTGGCGCAGCGCGAGCGCGCCCACCTGCGGCCCGTTCCCGTGAGTTATGACCAGCTCGTTCCCCCTCTTCGCCAGCGACACGATGCTGGCGGAAAGCTTATTAAGAACCTTGCCATTTCCCAGCGCGTTTCCTCCGACGGCAATAACGTAGCGCATAGGAATCCACCGACGACAAACCAGAAGCAATTATGATTCTCTTTTAAAAAGACAACTTATAAATATCAGAACATGCTAAAATCACATAACGGGGAAGGCGGACCGACAGAAAAGGTGTCGGGAGGGTGGGAAGACGCAGATGGCGGGAATGGGGGAGATGGGAATAGAGGAAGTGCCAGCTTTCGCACGCAAGGTTTGCGCAAGCGACGAAGCTGAATACGCGGCCGAGGTTGCGGAGGACAAGGACCTCGTGTACCTGATAGAGAACACGTGCATACACTGCAACAGACTGCTGAGCAAGAGCGAGGTCAAGATACTGCCTCCGAGCTACATACAGGAACGCGACAGGTACGTGAGCGATGGGGTTGTGAAGCGCAGGCTGATGTGCCTGCAGTGCTACAACAGCCTCAGGTCGACTACGAAGCATGCGGTAAAGTTCGACAGGTTCCGAAATAGAAACAGGGTGCAGTTGATCAGGAGCGCAATAGTGAAGATGCTCGGGGCTGAACAGTAGGCTGAGCGCAAACCTGACGAGCGAGAGCCTCTGCTGCTTTACCAACTGAAACGCGAATTTTCTTGCCTTGGAAAAATCACTTACTGGCCTTTGAGTGCACCACAATCATGTGGCAGTCATTAGCGAAGCCTAGCGTCGATTTAAACGCATTCGTATCCAGGGTTATGGTGCTGTCAGAATAAGGGTCGTTTATGTAGAAAGTATCCTTATCGTAGCCCTTCACCACTACCCAGTGAGGCGTAGAATCAAGGTACGAATTAACCGCCCTGGCGTCTATGAGTACTATAGGCACATGGCCGGACGAGAGCGCCTTTTTTATTGATGTGAGCGAAACAACGGCGTGCTCCTCTTCAACGCCTGCGCTCTCAGACTTTGCTTTTATCTCGTTGAACGAGGCAGTGAGCGTATCGAGGTTGATACTCTCATCCACCGCCATCTTCCTCTCGTAGCCTTCGTCCTTTGTGTTGCTCAGTATGCCGACACGGGCGCCCCTCTTGGCAAGCGCATACGCAAGCCCATACTTGGACCCGTACCAGACGCTGCCATTGACAGCTTCCTGCCATATCTCGTATTCGTGCTCGCGCTTGAATTTGAAGCTGGGGCTTATGAATTTGAGAACCATCATCGCGCATGCGGCAGAGCTGGTGAAGTCTTCGGTTTGAGGATAGTGCGGTATGTCCAGAAGCACCTTGTCCTTAAGCCTCGCCTTCTTTATCTTGGCTATCACAGAGTGCTTGGAAGTGCTGCGCTTCGCGCCGCTGCGCTTTGCGGCCTTTGCAGCCGACTTTGACTTTCTTGATTTGGTTCCTACCTTTGACATGTTGACCGCCGAAATCCATGAAAGCAAACACATGCAGGGGGAGAGATTTGAACTCACGCAGGCCTATGGCCAGCAGATCTTGAGTCTGCCGCGTTTGACCAAACTCCGCCACCCCTGCACGTTATTGATTACCAGGGATAACTTAAAATGTCTTGCAAGCATAATACGTTTAGGTCATATTTAAACATTGACGTTATATTAAGCAAAGCCGAGAAGCCTGTAAAATCAATAATCTTTTCTTAGAGACTAAAGCCAATCACTGCATGGGGCCGCTTCCCATTCATCGCCTACCTGATAAAATGCGCGGTGCGGCTGTTTGGAGGCGATGCGAAACTTGACGATGGCAGTGATATGCAAATGCCGGGATCCTGATTATGGGTTTTCCCGCCCACGCTTTTAAATAAACGACGATATAAAGTATATTGACTTCTGCCTAAGTTGCATGCTCATGGAGTTCAGGAAGCTCAGCGAAGTGAAATTCGAGCTCGAGAAAGACGAGAGCAAAGGCATGCGCACCAATGTAGTCGTGTACGCGACAGAGAGCATGCTGGAGAAAATCAAGAGCGACAGGACAATACAGCAGGCGGTAAACGCTGCTTCGCTGCCTGGCCTTGTGGGAAACGTGCTCGTGATGCCTGACGGCCACGAAGGCTACGGATTTCCTGTAGGAGGGGTAGCTGCGTTCGACGCTGAGGAAGGAATAATATCGCCTGGCGCAGTGGGCTATGACATCAACTGCGGGGTAAGGCTCATAAAGACCGGCCTGACAGAGAAGGAGGTCAGGCCCAGGATAGGAAAGCTTCTCGACGCGCTCTTCAAGAACGTGCCCACCGGCGTTGGCAGCAGGCTCAGGAGCGGTTTCTCAGAGTCGGACCTCAAAAAGATAGCTGAGGAAGGGGCCGGATACGCGATCAGCAAGGGATTCGGCTGGAAGGAGGACGTGGAGAAGATAGAGGAGAACGGCATGATGGTTGGAGCTGATTCGTCGAAAGTGAGCAGGGAGGCAAAGTCGCGGGGCCTTGAACAGCTGGGAACCCTGGGCGCTGGCAACCACTTTCTCGAGGTGCAGAAAGTGGAGAAGATATTTGACGAGCGCACAGCGAAGGAGTTCGGCCTGTACAAGGACCAAGTCGTAGTTATGGTGCACTGCGGCTCAAGGGGCTTCGGCCACCAGATATGCAGCGACTACCTGCGCGCCCTTGCGGAGTACCAGTCCAGAAACAAAATACAACTTGTGGACCGTGAGCTGAGCTATGCGAAGATAGGCAGCACGGAGGCTGAAGACTATCTGGCAGCCATGAACAGCGCAGTAAACTACGCGTTCGCTAACAGGCAGATGATAATGCACAACATCAGGAAGAGCTTCGAGGAGACATTCGGCAGAAGCGCAGAAGAGATGGGAATGCAACTGCTCTATGACGTGGCGCACAACATAGCGAAGCTTGAAGAGCACACGGTAGATGGGGAAAGAAGGGCGGTGTACGTGCACAGAAAGGGAGCGACCCGTGCCTTCCCAAGAAACAGCGAGGGCATACCAAAGGAGTACAAAGGCATCGGGCAGCCTGTGATAATTCCGGGAAGCATGGGCACGAGCAGCTACATACTCTGCGGAGAGGAAGGCTCTATGAGGGAGACCTTCGGCACAACCTGCCATGGTTCAGGAAGAGTGATGTCAAGGCACCAGGCGCTGAGAGAATTCCCTCCGGAAAAGACCTTCCAATCGCTCAAGAGCAAGGGCATAGAGATTCGTGTCAGAACCAAGAAACTCATAAGCGAGGAGGCAGAGTGGGTTTACAAGAACGTGGATGAGGTTGTGAGCGTTGTGGAAAAGGCAGGAATATCGAAAATTGTTTCGAAAAACGTGCCGATTGGAGTTGTGAAAGGGTAAAACATCTGAGAGGAAAAGCTTAAATTTCTGATTCGTAATACTAGATTGTGATTGGATGGGGATGGAAAAAGAAAAGAAGGTGACAATTGAGGTAAGCATAGACCCAGAATTGTACGAGGCGCTCCAGGATATCGCTCGGAAGAAGAAGGGTAAGAGCCCTAGGGAAATTCTCGAAAAAAAATTGGAAAAATTGGAAGCGGAGGATCCGGAGATATGGAAAGAAATTTTCAGAAAGCATCTGGCAGAAGTGACCCGAAAGGATGTTAGGATAGCTAGATTGACCAAAGAAGACCACGAAGCAATTAAGAATGGTGAACTGAAGTTTTCGTGGGAAAGGTAAACTGAAGTTTTCGTGGGAGGATTAGGTCAGCCGAGCGATCTTCTCTGCAAGCCAACTTCCAATAGTCTCCCAACAAGACTTCGCTTCATCCTTGGTTTTGTTTGGAATTACGCTGTTTGGAATTACGCAAGAGATGAATAATGAAAAGTAAACTTTCCAACTTTACAGAAAGGAAAAGCTTAAATTTCTGATTCGTAATACTATATTGCGATTGGATGGGGATGGAAAAAGAAAAGAAGTTGACAATTCGGGTAAGCCCAGAACTGGATGCAGCTATCAGGGCCGCCGCTTGGATGAACGGTAAGGACCGTGATCAATTTGTTAGGGAAACGTTGGAAAATGATCCAAAGATAAAGGAAGAACTCAAAAGAATACGAGAAGAACCGGACGTGGGGGTACATTTAGTGAATCCTGCTTTTTTCAAACGGGTTTCACGGGGGCAGGAAAAAAGAACGGAATAAATGATTGAAAAGGCAGCGTGTCTAAGCCCACAAGAAATGGAATACCCGGAATTTTCAGAAATGTTACAATGGAAGCCGAGAAGGCTGCTGTTTACATCTTTGATGCTTCCTGAGCAAGCCTTATCCTGTACAGCAGCTCATCTGACATAGAAACCCTACCAATTTGGCCTAGTTTCAAAAGAACCTGCTCTGCTTCGTTCAGTTTGTTATTCTTGGCAAGATATTTCGCAAGATAGTAGAAGGCGTTCACCTCTTTGGCACCCAGCGCCTTTTGCAGGCTTGTCTCCGCTTCCTTTGCGCCCTTCTCTACGCTGTAAACTAGGAGCGCATACTCCGAAAGGAAGCCACGCTTGTCAAGGGTTTGGAGCTCTTTCAAAGCAATCGATGCGTCAACCAACCTCTTCAGCCTTATTTCGCACATGAACTTCAGAAGAACCAGAGCGGGATCTATCTGCATGTTTGCCTGCAGTTCGCTGTCCACTATCCTGATGACCTTGAAGAAGCATTCCTTCCACCTCATCGTCAGATCGAGGCTCGACCTTATGTTGCTTGCGTTTGCCTCCATGAAGCCTTTGAGGTTGTAGTTCCTATTCTGGAACATCGCTGTAGACAGGTTGAGGTAGAAGACGCCGAGGAGGTAGAGCTGCTCTGGGTCCTTGTTCCCCTTCATCAGCTGCTCCGCGCTCTTCAAGGCTGAATCAGTATCGTTTGAATCGATGCTGGAGCGCACTGAGGCGAACGGCGTCTGAGCTTCTGTTGCCGCATTAGCTTCTACGTACTGCTCGCAGAAGTTGCAGAACGATGGCCGGCCGCTGAACGAGAAGGTTGTTGCGCCGCAATGGGTGCACCTTTGCGCCACTGGATTGCTGCTTGCTAGCAGCGCCATGTACTTCTTCCAGTCTAGCACCAGAACGCCCATTCCTTTTCTGATTTTAAAAGCTTAAAGCAGTTGCGCTACTTCTTTCGGAGCGACACGAAGAGGTGCATCTTCGAGTACGGAGCTATGTCTATCTTATCTACCACCTTGAACTCTGCAGATGCCTTTTTCAGGAATTCCCTGTAGACCAACCCGGGGCTCTTTGCCACGTCTATGCTCTGCGACTTGATCGCGACGTAGGCGAAGCCGCCTTTCTTAAGCAGGGCGGCGTTCCTGATGAGTATGTCTGCCTGGTCCCTGGCCGCTATGTCCTGGTAGAGCACGTCGCACACTCCAGTATCAGATGCGTACGCCTCAACGTTTCTCGCATCCTGCAGAATGGGCAGCATGTTTGCTCTATACTCGCACGTCTTGATAAGTTCGCGCATGTTTCGCTCAGATATCTCGATGCAGTATACGATCCCATCGGTGCCCACAATGTCGCTGATGTGGCTGCTCGTAGTTCCGGTTGCCGCGCCAAGATAAAGAACTTTTGAGCCCCTCCTGATCTTCAGTTCCTTCATGCCTTTCATTATCGCTGCTGCGAGCTTGCTCCTGTAGGGATTCCAGAGCCTGTACTGCTCGCCCTCATACTCCACAAGCTCCTCATCATAAACCCTTCTGCCCCTGACCAGATTTCTTGTTGCGAGCTTTCCGTCAACCTTGTAAACCCCATCGAAGATCTGCCTAACCTCCATCAGAGCCACTGAGACTGATTTCGAGCTATATGTATTTAAACTTGGCAACGCTTCTTATAACGCGACAAGATGCAGGAAACCATAACTGTTGAGCAGCTCATATCCGAGCTACTGGCCATTGGAAAGGAGAGCTCGAGCTGCGAAGAGCTCATAGGCAAATTCTCAGCGAAGCTGCAGTTCGCCGCAGGGCTGGACTACATAACGGTCAGGAACGCGTATCAGGAGAGGTCGGAGCCCTCGGGCCTGGAGGAGTTCGCCGCGAACACGAACAAGCCCTACGTTGACAACAGGCTGAGCGGCTACTCTGCATTCCCCGAGCTGATCAGGGACTACAATCTTGGTTACAGGAGCTGCATGCTGCTGCCCGTCTCAATCGAGGGCAAGCTGGTGCTTGTCGCTTCCTTCCTCTCGAAGCAGGAGGATAGGTTCGACGCGCAACTCGTATCGAAGCTCTCGCTCGCAACCGAGCTACTTGCCTACCAGATTGTAGCAAAGGCGGAGAGGGAGCGCAGCCTCAATCTGGCAAAATATTTTGATGCTGCGTTCAACGCCTACGCGCCGCAGCTTCTGATTGACAGGGGCGGGGCAATTGTGAGGGCCAACAAGAGCGCCAGTGGGCTCTTCGGCAAGACGCAGCGGGAGATGATCGGAAGGAACATCAATGAGTTCTTCAGCGTAGATGAGGACTTGCTAAGCTCTCTCCGCGAGGGCGCGGCTGCAGAAATCAAGGAGAACGGGGAACAAGGCAGGATCTACAAGGCAGCGTGCGGGAAGATAAACGACAGGCTCTCGCATCTGCTGCTCTACGATGTGACCCAGCTCAAGGAGCTCGAGGAGAAGGTCGCGCTGCTGGAGAAGAGCGGGAATGACGTATTCATGCTGCTCGCCAAGGATACTACGGTGCTGTGGGCGAGCGGAAACGTTGGTCGCGTGCTGAAGCTAGGCCTTGACGAGCTGCTGGGCAGACGCCTGATCGACCTTGCGCACAGCGACAAGGATTTCGCTGGCCAGATAAGCTCGTACCCTGATTCTCTAACAAGGCCGCTTAGCCTAGACATAGGCAACGGCGTGGTGATAGACACTCGGATAACGCTGTCGAAGAATGGTTTTGGAGGATTCTCATGCGTGATGTCAGGCAACAACATTGAGAAGTACGCTGCGGCTATGCAGGGCGCTCTCGAAGGGCTGGTAGAGACATCGACCGATGCGATATTCAGCGTTGATGCGCTCGGATACATAAAATCAGTGAACTCAAGCGCCGAACACCTCCTCAACTACACGAACAGCGAGCTGTCGGGAAGCGCCTTGATCTCGCTCTACGCTGATGAGGAGAGCCAGCAAAAGCTGAACTCGTCACTCTCTCTTGCGAGAAACAACGGGGTGGTCGAGCACATTTTCGTAAACCTGCGCCCGAAGGACGGCGAAACGCCTATACCCTGCGAGCAGGCGATAAGGAGTATGGTGGACAGCGACAACGCCCTTGTCGGCTACATGATAACCACAAAGGAGCTCGCCACGAAGATGAAGCTTAGCAAGTTGGAGGAGGACATGGAGAAGCTGGGCAGGAAGTTCAGCGGGATTAAGGAGGAGAGCGACTACAAGAGCCAGTTCTTCCTCAACATCTCGCACGACCTCAAGACTCCGCTCACGAGCATCTACGGCTATGGCAAGCTTCTCGCCGGCAGCAGCGAGGGGATAAGCGAGGAGAACAGGGAGTACGCGGGAATAATAGCCAATGAGGCTGACAGGCTGCTGCAGCTGATAAATCAGATACTCGAAGTGGCCAAGCTCGAATCGGGAAGGATAAAGCTCGACATAAAGGAAGTAGATTTCAACACGCTACTCAGGAATCCGACGATAGATTCTCTGGTGGAGTTCGCCAAGAAGAAGGGACTCGAGTTCAGTGTTGATGTGGAATACAACGTTCCTGTGGTGCAAGCAGACCCGAACAGGCTGATACAGGTGCTAGTCAATCTTATAGGCAACGCGATAAAATTCACTGAGCACGGGAGAATAAGTGTGAGGGTAGCGAGGGCTGGAAAGAGGAGCAAGTTCGTAAAGGTGGAGGTGAGTGACACAGGCACTGGAATAAGCAAGGAGAACATAGGCAAGCTATTCAGGAAGTTCTTCCAGCTGCAGAGGAAGGGTCTGATAATGCAGGAGGGCTCGGGCACTGGACTCGGGCTGTCAATCGCCAAGGAGATAGTAAACCTCCACGGAGGCAAGATAGGCGTTGTGTCAGAGCTGGGGAAGGGCAGCACCTTCTGGTTCACCATTCGGATAACCCAAAAGGCAAAGAAGGAAAATTTGAAACAGTAGAGCCCATCCGGCACAGAGGAAGATGGCTTGGAAACTGCCACGAACTACGCAATCGATAGAAGGAATCTGCGGCAGGCGCGGAGCTCCTTTCTTACGGACAGCATTGCAGTCAAAGACAGTAATGTTGCTGCGGCGTTCATAATTTTCGGAGGCGCGCTTGCAATTATTTTTGCGCTCCTACTTGTGCAGACAACGCCGATACTATTCAAGATTGCGATGTCGGGCGCTGGAGCAATGCTAGTATACTTGGGGATCTCGGGAATCCGACTTGTGCGCACACTTGAAAAGCTCCAAAAAACAGATATTGCTGATGCGCCTGATGGGCTCAATTTGATACAGGGCACATGGACAGCTGAAAAGAACGCCCTGACCAGCCCGATAACAAAGACGAAATGCGTCTTTTATGAGGTAGACCTTCAGGAATGGGTCAGCGAAGGCAAAACAAGCGAGTGGGTTACGGTAGCCACTTTCTCGAGAGGCACTCCGGCGCTCCTGGCGGACGCAACCGGATACCTTGCGTTCGACCTGGAAAATTCCAGCACGGCGCTGAGCGGGGGCAACAAGAGGTATTATGCTCTGGACAGCGAGGGCGAACTGGCGCTGTCAAAGTCCCCTCAGGGGGAAGACCTGATCAGATACGCGGCAAGCAACCCCTATGAGTTTGATCCCTCCACTGTAGGCGTGCAGGTTGGGGACCCCACGAAACGAGAGTGGGAGATTTTCAAGGGTTCTGAGCTTTCGTTCATCGAACTAACCATACCGACAACCGGCGGCTTTGCCGTGGGCAGGGTAATCGGAACTGGGAAAACATTCAACGGCAAGCCGGTCAAGGCAATGGTCTACGACAAGAAGTCGAGACTACTGGTATTCAGAGGCGAAACCGCAGCTGCTTTTGAGCATAGGACATCGAAAAACGATTACTTTTTATTGATAATCGGCGTTGCACTGGTTATCTTTGGATTGATGGCGGCGTAAAAGAGCGCATCTCGTGCATCCCTTCCAACCTTCGGTATTTTATCTATTATCTTCTCTATTTTCGTTTGTGCCGCATTGATTAAGGGGGATTACTCTAAAAGAGAATGTGTTTCGTCTGGAGCTGAGGCGCGTGCATGCGCAATGAACTAGCGTACGATCTGGTAATTCTGGGAAGCGGATTGGCCGGAATGCGCGCTGCGCTCGAAGCGTCGCTCGCCTCAAATGGCAAGCTGAAGATAGCAATAGTGACCAAGCTGCATGCTATGCGCAGCCATTCTGTCTCTGCCGAGGGCGGCATCTCCGGCGTGCTGCACGAGGAGAGCGGCGGGGATTCCAAGGAGCTGCACGCATTCGATACGGTAAAGGGCTCAGCATATCTTGCCGACCAGGACGCTGTGGAGCTACTGGTGGAGAATGCGCCCGATGAGATACGGCTCTTCGACCACCTCGGCGTGCCGTGGAACAAAGATGATAATGGCAGAGTAATGGTGAGGCCATTCGGCGGCATGAGCACGCCGCGGACAGTCTTCGCCGAGGACAAGACAGGCTTCTTCATGATGAGCGCGCTCTACGACAACCTGATAGAGTTCGACAACGTCGACATCTTTCACGAGTGCTTTGCTACAAAGATCATAATGAAAGACGGCAAGTTCTGCGGCCTGTTTGCAATAGACCTTGCCACAGGCTCCTACAACCTTTTCCTGGCGAAATGCTGCATAATTGCCACCGGCGGTTACGGCAGGGTCTTCGGCTTCACCACGACTGCGTATTCCAGCACTGGGGACGGCATAGCGCTCGCTTATAGGGAAGGAGCTTCGCTGAAAGACATGGAGTTCATACAGTTCCATCCAACCGCGCTTGTGCCAAATGGGATACTTATAACAGAAGCCTCCAGGGGAGAGGGCGGCTACCTCCTGAACTCCAAGGGGGAAAGGTTCATGAAGCACTATGCGAGCGGCAAGATGGAGCTTGCGCCGAGGGACATAGTCTCGAAGGCGATAATTAAGGAGATAGAGTCAGGGAGGGGCTTTTTGGACAAATTTTCAGGCATGAGCTACGTGGAGCTGGACCTGCGCCACCTGGGAGAAGATGTAATAGACGAGAAGCTGCCGATGGTGAGGGAGATAGTCAAGAGATCGCTGGACATCGACCCGGTTACGCACACAATACCGGTAAGGCCAGCCTGCCACTTTACCATGGGCGGAATCAACACGAACATAAAGGGCGAGGTGGTGCTTTCGAACGGCAAACCTGCGGCAGGGCTTTGGGCTGCCGGTGAGTGCGGATGCGTAAGCGTGCATGGAGCCAACAGGCTGGGAAGCAACTCGCTCAGCCAGTGCCTTGTATGGGGAAAGATTACAGGAGGGGAGGCGGCAAAGGCTGCTCGCGGTCCCAATGCTGCTGCTCTCGCTGATCATGCGAGAGCCGCAGCAGACATGGAGGAGAAGCGCATCGAGGGACTGCTGGCGAGGGATAGCGGGACTAACCCATACAAGATAAGAAAAGAGCTTGAGGAGACGATGGACAGATATGCATACGTGTTCAGGAGCGCGAGGGGACTTGAGATGGCTATCGCGAGAGTGAAGAGGTTGCAGCGGGAGTTTTCAAAAGTGAAAATAGAAGACAAGAGCAGAGTGTACAATACAAACCTCAGGGATGCGCTTGAAATCTCGAACCTGTTGGATCTTGCTTATGTGGCGCTCAGGTGCGCGGCGCTGAGGAAGGAATCTAGGGGTGCGCACTCAATGATTGAATACCCTGAGAGGGACGACAGGCACTGGATGAAGCACAGCGTAGCCTCAAGGGACATGAGGAGCAGACTTAGAATATCGTACATTCCGGTCAGGGTGACGAGGTGGCAACCTGAGAAGAGAAGCTACTAATGCAGAGAAGCTGCCCCGCGACTTCAGGGGCGGGCAATCGAAGATAATCAGGGTAGCGGGCTTTATGCCTCTCGGTTTCATGCACGCGCTTTTCTACAGGATACTGATCTTCCTCTCCATAATCTATGCTGCTGCTCTAATCTTCTCGCTGTTCACGCAGATTGAAGCGGCAGTAAAGCTCATCACAGTAGTGGTCTGGCTCCTCCTCTTTCCGCAGGTGTTTGCTACGGTGAAGGCGCTGTCTCTGGTCTCTACCCACGGTGCAGTATTCGGGCGCTTCAGCCGGGAATATGCACAGCTGCTCTCCAAGAGACGCAGATCACTCGATTCTTTTTATTTGGCACTGCCCTACCTTGCGACAGCCGCATGGGCAGCTTTCTTCGTCGCAATGCTGGTGTGGTGGCCATGACATACAGGCTGGCTCTGCTGTTCTACGCGGGGCTTATTGGGATGATGCTTTTTCTGCTTCTGCTCACTCTGGCCTACATGGCAGCAGCACCACCTGTTATTAAAATTGCGCTCACATTACTGCTTGCAGGGTCTTCCATAGCCTACGGCGCCGGCAGCATGCTGGAGGTATTTGCACATGGCAAGCAGTAAACTTGGTAAGATGGCACTGAGGCACACAGCAATAAGGATTGAGGTAAGCAGGCTTGACCCCCACTCTGGAAAATTTGTGGTGAAGGAGTACTCAGTGAGAATGCCAAAGTATGCTACGGTGCTGGATGCGCTGCTTGAGATAAAGGGCACGCAGGACGCCACGCTCTCGCTGAGGTACAGCTGCAGGATGGGAATATGCGGCTCATGCGGCATGGTGATAAACGGAAGGCCTGTGCTTGCATGCCAATCCCACCTCAGTTCCTACAGTGGCAAGATATCTGTTGGCCCGATGCTCGGCCAGCCGGTGCTCAGGGACCTTGTGGACGATTTTGACGACTTCTTCGAGAAGCACAGGCGGATAAAGCCGTGGATCATCGCTGAAAAAAGGGTAAAGTTTGGATCCGGAGAGGGAGCGAGGCAGAGCAGGGAAAACGTTGAGAGCATACTGCCTTTCGCGTCGTGCATAAAGTGCGGGCTCTGCCTTGACGCATGCCCGGTGGTAAATTCAAATCCTGCGTTTATCGGCCCGCAGGCGCTCGCGCAGGAGCACAGGCTGATGCTGGATTCGAGGGACAGCGCAAGGAGCGAGAGGCTTGAGCTCGTAGACACGAAAAATGGCATTTGGGGATGCGAATTCATAGGCGCATGCTCAGATGTCTGCCCAAAGGGCGTTGATCCGGCGCTGGCCATCCAGGAGATGAAGGTTGAGGCTATCAAGAACCAGATATTTGGGCTACGCTCAGGGAAGAGGAGCCGCAGAGCCAGGGTGCGCGGGGCGGGTGGAGCAAAATGAGGTACAGGAAGGAGCTTGACGTGCTGGGAAAAGTGAAGGTGCCATCTGATGCCTACTACGGCTCAGAGACGCAGAGGGCCATAGACAACTTCCCAATTTCCGGAATGCGCATGCCGAAAGAGTTTATACGCGCATACGTGATGATAAAGAAATCGTCTGCAATCGCAAACTCAAAGCTGGGGCGGCTTGACGCGGCGAAGGGCGCTGCGATAATCAGGGCGTGCAACGAGATACTCTCGGGCAAGCTCTGGGACCAGTTTGTCGTTGATATCTTCCAGGCTGGCGCCGGCACAAACACAAACATGAACGTTAACGAGGTAATAGCAAACAGGGCAATAGAGATCCTCGGGGGGAAGAAAGGCGATTACAGGATAGTGCACCCGAACGACCATGTCAACATGTCCCAGTCAACGAACGACACCTTCCACTCCGCAATAAGGGTCTCCGCCTACCTTGCGCTCAGGGAAAAACTTGCCCCTGCGCTCGCCGCTCTTGAAAAATCCTTGAAGAGGAAATCAGCTGAGTTTGCAGGCATAGTTAAAACTGGCAGGACGCACCTGCAGGATGCTGTGCCGATAACTCTTGGCCAGGAGTTCTCCGCCTATGCCGCTGCTGCCGGAAAGGCGCGAGATGCGCTCTTGCGCAGCTCCGAAGTTTTTTTGGAGATACCTGCGGGAGGAACGGCCGTAGGAACCGGGATAAACGCTCCGGCCAATTTCAGCAGGGAAATGCTTGCGGCGCTGAACAGGGAGACTGGGGCAAGGTTCAGGAAGCCGAAGAACATGTTTTATGCGATGCAGAACCAGATAGACGAGATGGCCCTTGGCGAGCTTCTTGGACAGACCGCTGTGGGGCTGGGGAAGATAGCAAACGACCTCAGGCTTCTGAGCTCAGGGCCCTACGGCGGCATAAACGAGATAGTGCTGCCCGCGGTCCAGCCTGGATCGTCGATAATGCCTGGGAAGATAAATCCGAGCGTGCCGGAGATGCTAAACATGGTGTGCTTCCAGGTAATAGGAAACAGCACCGCCATAAGATGGGCGGCTAACGCGGGCCAGCTGGAGCTCAACGTCTTCATGCCAATAATAGCCTTCAATCTGCTCTTCTCGATTGAGATACTCACGAATGCTGTGAAGGTATTTGAAAAGAGATGCGTGCGTGGAATAAGGGCGAACCTTGACGCTATAAACAGGAACCTGTATAACAACCTCGCGCTGGCCACTGCTCTGAGCCCGTATGTGGGATACGCGAAGGCGTCGCTTATCGCCAAGAGGGCCTACAAAGAGGGCAAGGGCATAATTGACGTCTGCATGGAGATGAAGCTTATGGACAGGAAGAAGCTCAGGAGCATACTGGACCCGAAGAAGATGGTATAGAAGTGCTGGTGCTTTGCCGCATCTGCCGGTGCTCCCAACCTGGAGGCAATTTATGCTCTTTCCTTATAGCCGAGCTTCTTGCCCTCCCAGATGCTCTTGTCTCCCCAGAGACCGAGGCGCCACGCGTTGAACTCGACCACCTGGGTGTGGTCGATGAACAGATTGACCTCTCTGGAGACGTTCAATAAGTACCACTTGAAAACCTCGGGGTCAGCGGCCTCAAACATCCATCTTTCATGCCCGAACTCCTTTATCAGCTCCCTGATTATGTCAAGCCTCCATTTTTTGACTGGCAGGTCCTCTGTCAGCCCCTCCGACTCGACCATTATTAACTCTGCGCCTGACCTGATTTGCGCCTTCGCCTCTTCAAAGAAGTCCTTGGTGCTCCTCATCTTTGTCTGGTAGCCTGCGATATGCGTGCCGGCGCCGGCGTTCATCATCATTGATATCTCTGGCTTGGGCTTCATGCCCATGCTCCTCACCTTCCTTACCATGGCAAGCTTGTCTTCCAAAGCTATACGTGCAAAGCCGCTCGATATCTCAACTACGTCGAAACCCAGGTCCTTGCATTCCTCGAAGTACCTGTCGACCGCCCTCTCGCCTTGTATCAAAACCCTCTCCACGAATCCTCCGGTTGAAACGTACACGCTGTGGTCGTGGCACATGTCTATTATCTGCTTCACCTTCTCCCTTTGCAGCAGCCTTTGCGTTCCGCATGCAAACTTCATGCCGTCGAAGTAATCGCCCCACGCGTCAAGAAGGTCTTTTATGTAGGTTATGGTGGGCGTAGAAGCATAATACGGCACCCGTATCTCCACAATCCCTTTCTTCCTGGGCTTGCCCGGCAATTCTCTTATATCAACGAACTCGAAGGCTCTCTTTGGCATTCTACCACCAGTCATAATTCACCAACCATCGTAAATAGGCTGCTGACTTGATTAATGTTATCCAGGTGCCAGAGCGAATCGAGCAGCAGCTTCGACTTCTCATCATTAAGGTACCTTTTTGTCAGCCTCTTGAACTTCTCCTCTATCTCGCTGTCGCTCATCGGGTTCTTGTGGTGGCCCTTTGAATATATCGACTCGCTGTGAAGCACTTTCCCATTGTTGAGCTTGATTGTTATGCTGCTGGCGTTCACAGTCCCGCCCTTGTTGAAAAGTTTTGTGTATCTCGGAACCTCGTTGACGGTTATCCTCTTCATGAATTCCAGGGTATTTTTGTCCCTGAACCTTTTCTTGAGATAGGTGCTTGTGCCCACGTTCCCGTCCATGAGGGCGGCCGCGACAACGAACGGCAGGCTGTGGTCTGCTGTCTCCTTTGTTTTAGGATCCCACTTTTCAGGGCCCTTTCCTATAATCTTGTAGCTCGCTTCATCCACTCCTATCTTGACGCTTTTTATGTCTTTTATGGATTTGAACCTGCTTCTGAGCTCAAGCGCCGCGAAAATCGCCGTTTGCGCCCTTATCTCAGCGGGGAAATACTTCAGAACGCTAAGGTTTATTCTGAACTTGTTCCTCCTGCTGCCGAATTTCCGCGTGTCAATCTCGAACTTGCCAGTCACCTGTTTCCAGAAGCCCATCTCTCCCTCAAATACTGGAGATGGGCCCGTCATCCCATTCTTTGCCAGCATCGCGGAAAAAATGGCGTTGCGTGCTGAGTTCGAGAACGCGAAAGCCTTCCACATGGATATCTCTCCGGAACGCAGCTGCCTCATTACGAGATGGGAATTTAGCGCTATGTTTATCGCTTGCGTGGTTTGCTCAACCGAAAGGTCCATTATCCTTGATGCTGCCGCGCTTACAGAAACCAACCCGTAGATTACATGGTCCCAGCCGTGCCTCCACAGGCTTGCGGCATCTGCCAGCCTCGCCTGCAGCTCATAGGCCAAGACAGTGCCCAGAATGGCGTCCCTCCCGCCTTTGTGGGCAGCTTCCACGACAGCGAAAATAGGCAAAATGTTGTCGCTCGGGTGCGCAAACTCTTTTGCATCATAGGTATCGTTATAGTCGAAATAGCGCGCCATGCCGCCGTTTATGAATGCCGCGAGCGATGGATCTGTCTTGCGGCGCGTGCCCAGTATAGTGGAGAAAGGCTCTGATTTTGCATCCCTGATCGTCGCCCTTGCTATCTTTATCGGCTTCTCATTGAAAGCTCCTATTGCGCAACCAATCGTGTCGATTATGATCTTTTTGGCGTTGTGCCTTGTCGCTTCATCTATGTCAGCGTAGTCCACCGAGTGCACATACTCCGCCAACCTTTCTGCAATTGTCATTCATGCACCTCTTATCTTATTGATTATCGCGTCTGCCATCTCATCGGTGCCGACCGGCTTCTTCGGTTTCAGGTCGTATGTTACATACTTGCGCTCTTTTATAACCTTGAATACGGCTGCCTCCAAGCTTCGGGCCGCGCTTGCCTCGCCTATATGTTCGAGCAGCATCGCGGCGCTGAGTATCATTCCGCTGGGGTTAACATCGTTCTTGCCAGCATGCTTTGGTGCGCTTCCGTGTATCGGCTCGAAGACTGCATATCTTTCGCCTATGTTTGCGCTTGGCGCGACGCCGAGGCTGCCCACAAGACCCTCGCAAAGGTCAGAAAGGATGTCTCCGTAGAGGTTTGGGCATACAATTACATCGTAAAGCTCAGGCTTGACCACCAGCTGCATGCTCATGTTGTCAACTATCATGTCTTCAAACTTTATCGAAGGGTATTCTTTAGCCACAGATGCTGCGGAACTGAGGAACAGGCCGTCAGTATACTTGAGTATGTTTGCCTTGTGCACCGCGGTGACCTTCTTTCGCATGTTCCTCTTAGCGTATTCGAAAGCAAACCTCACTATTCTCCTGCTTGCGAACGAAGAAATCACCTTCAAAGATATCGCGCTGTCTTTTCTTATTTCATTCCCGCTCTTCTGCTTTACGAAACGTATGAGCTCCCCTGTGCTCCTTTTCCCCTTTTCGAATTCTATACCGATGTAAAGGTCCTCAGTGTTTTCCCTTATCACCACAAGGTCGACATTTTTGTACCTTGAGGGCACGCCAGATATGCTCTTCGCAGGCCTCACGTTGGCGAAGAGGTCCAGCGCCCGCCTGAGCTGCACATTGACGCTCCTGAAGCCTTTTCCCACGGGTGTGGTTATTGGGCCTTTTAGCGCTACTTTGTTCCTCATTATCGAGGCTATGGTTCGCTGGGGCAGCGGTTCGCCGAATCTTCTTATCGCTTCCTCACCTCCCAGCTGCTGGTCCCACGAAATGCTGAATCCGTGCGCATCTGCCACTGCTTCAACGCATCTCTTCGCAGCACTGCTGACCTCATGGCCTATGCCGTCGCCTGGAATGAGCGTTATCTTGTACTCTTTCATTTTCTCAGCAAACTATTTCCTGTCGTTGATCGGCACGTAAGCCAAATCCAAAGGACCGGTGTATTTCTCGAGCGGCCTGAAAAGCCTGTTGTCCTGCCAGTACTCTATCATGTGCGCGCACCAGCCTACAGTCCTGCTCGCCGCAAATATCGGAGTGAAAAGAGCAGGCTCTATTCCGAGCGAAACATAGACAGGGCCCGAAAAGAAATCGACGTTCGGCCATATCCCGTGGCTTTGCCCGAGCCTCTCAATCATCATCCGCTCAGCCCTGAGAGCTATGCCTGTCAGGTTTCTGACTTCTTCGGAGGCGCTGACCTGCAGCTCCTCGAGGTTCTTCTTGATTATTTTTGCCCTGGGGTCATATGTCTTGTACACCCTGTGGCCAAAGCCCATTATCCTCTGCTTGTTTGCGAGCGCGTCGTTTATGTAGCTTTCTGTGTTTTCCGGCTTGCCTATCGCGTACAGCATCTTGAGCGCGGCCTCGTCCGCCCCGCCGTGCAGCGGCCCCTTCAGTGTGGCAGTGCCGGCGGTTACAGCCGAGTATATGTCTGAGAGTGTGGAGCCTGCCACGAGAGTCGCAAAGGTCGATGCGTTTGAACTGTGCTCTGCGTGGAGAATGAACATAGTGTCGAGAAGTCTTGCTTCCTTGTCAGAGGGCTTTTTGCCTTTCAGCATGTAAAGGAAGTTTGCGGCGTGCCCGAGCGACTGGTCTGGGGCGATGTAGCCTCTTCCGCCTCTGAAGCTTCCTATTGCTGCGACTATGCTAGAAAACTTTGATATTATCCTGATGCTCTTCCGAAGGTTTGCCTCAGTTGTGCTAATCTCAGTCTCGGGGTCATATACGGCTAGCGCGGAAGCGGCTGTCCTGAGCACGTGCATCGGATGGGAGGTCTTTGCCATCTTTCTTATTATGTCGACAATCTCGTCTGGAAGTGGTCTCTCCTTTTTCAGCTCGGCGACGAACGCATCAAGCTGTCCTTTTTTCGGTAGGCTTCCATACAGTAGAAGATAGCACACTTCTTCATAATTTGAATTCTCTGCAAGCGGGCCTATGGGAAAGCCTCTGTAGTACAGCCTCCCGCCAGTGCCATCGACCAGGCATATTTTTGACTCTGCCGCGTAGACTCCTTCGAGCCCTCTCTTTACTTCAACCTCTTCCCCCATTCATACACCAAGTTTATCTAATTGCGAAACTGAGGTCTTTATCTTGTTCGCCGAGGTCTGAAAAGCCTCCTTCTCAGCTGCGTTAAGCTCAAGCTCCACCACCCTCTCTATGCCGTTGCTGCCGAGCACTACAGGCACTCCAATGAAAATGCCTTCTATGCCGTACTCGCCGTTCAGGTACGCAGAGCACGGAAGCGTCATGCGCTTGTTCTTAACCATCGACTCTATCATAAGCACAAGAGAAGACGCTGGCGCGTAGAAAGCGCTTGAGTTTTTTTCCAGCGCTATTATTTCTGCCCCCGCGTTCCTGGTTCTTTCAACTATGCTTGCTATTCTGTCGGCGCTCATCAGCTGCTCCAAGGGGATTCCTCCAACGCTCGCGTACCTTGGGAGGGGCAGCATGAGATCCCCGTGGCTGCCGAGCACGAGCACTGAAACATCACTAGCGCTCACTTTCAACTCTGCTGCTATGAAGCTTCTGAATCTGCAGGAATCCAGGACTCCGGCCATGCCCATGATGCGCTGCTTCTGGAATCCTGTTTTTTTGCTGGCTAGGTACACCATCTCGTCCAGCGGATTGGTCACAACTATCAGCTTGCTTCCCGGCGCATGCTCTCTGACCTGCTCTGCTGCCGCAGCAACTATACCAGCATTGACCATCAAAAGGTCGTCCCTTGACATGCCCTCCTTGCGCTGCTGGCCTGCAGTTATCGCAACCACGTCGCTTCCGCTTATTTCAGAATAGTCGCCTGTGCCCACTATGTCAACATCGAACTCCTCGATAGCGGAGCTCTCCTTTATGTCGAGCGCTATGCCTTTAGCCACCTCTGCTGTCCTGTTTACAAGCACTATGTCGCAAAAACCCTTGTACGCAAGAAGCTGCGCGGCTGTCGAGCCCACTTTGCCAGCGCCTATTATTGACACCTTGCCCCTTGCCGCTCAAACACCAGTTAATCAGACGAAGGCGATATAGGAACTTGACAATTTTATATCTTGCGCTATATAGGGCCCTTAGGAACCTGACAAATTAAGAATCTCTTCTACGTTAAGCCAACCCCTGCCGCAGGGGTTACTTTCTCCCTTTCGACGGCAAACCCATGCGTAATTAAGTGCCGCAAATGAAAATAGAGGAATTCTGCAAAGCCGAAATTTGCTTATTTTGATGATTTCATCAATCTTTACATCAATCTTTAAAAATGGGCAGACACAGGACTATACGATGAGATGGTTTACAAAAATCTTTTTTCGTACCGGCAGCGCATGAAGCGCCA
>Ga0080006_1154068_pt1 | contig 33918 bp, 25 predicted proteins | sample RS3BMetagenome_FD_69209 | JGI IMG/M metagenome (GOLD analysis project Ga0080006, IMG submission 69209) | Ferric oxide microbial mat and aquatic microbial communities from Rainbow Spring, Yellowstone National Park, USA - RS3B (SPADES... ...
GTGATCCCCGCCAAATTATCCCTTGTGCCCTCGTGTCAGAGTTCATCCCGACGACCTCGGATTAAATACTCGTGATCGGGATGGTAAACATTTCCTCGCGGTGAGTCGGTAAAAATCTGTGCCACAATCCGTCGATTTCTTCGCAGCGTGCGAAGAATTTTTAGGCAGCTTTCATCAGTATTTCCGCGGTTGCCGAGCGTGCGGCCATCAAACTGGTGATGATTTCACGCCCCCTTTCCGTCAGCACGTAGCGGTGGGTCTTGGGGACTTTTTTAATTAAACCGTGGGCGCGCAGTTGCCGCAGCTTCCGGGTGATCGCAGCACTGCGACGGCGTTGTTCTCGGGCATCTTCAGTTGGACGGTCATACAGATGGTTCCGCAAGTCGCGATTTCGGAATCCATTGATCGTGAATTCTCCACGGTTCACTGTCTCCAACAGCCGGGCGTCTTCTGTTTCCCATGGGTTAAGCCCCCGCACCGGACGCTTGCCATACCGAACGGGGCGGCAGATCGGCTCGGCGAGTTCCTTCAGCGGCTTGCCACATTTGGCAGATGCCAACGCATCGGCATAACGCTCGTTGGCCGCTTGCGACACCTCCGCCCGGCGACGCAGATCCGCCACACCCTTGCGAAGCTGCCGCCATCGCTTGTCCTCCGGTTTGGCTTCCGTGCCTCGGAACACTTTAAAGTCCCGTGATTGGGTAATGGTGGTTTCGATCCGCAGGACGCTGCCCTGTTTGTCATACATCTTGATGGAATTGCCATTGACGCTGTGCTTGATGCGTATACCCTCCGGACGCTCTTTCAGGTCGCTGACAATCTCGCCGGCGAAGGTGCCGAACCGGCCCGCAACCGCCGGCACCTTCCGACCCATAAACCGCATGATCTGAAAACTGTTGAGATTCTGCATCCCGTGGCGAATCAGAACCGGATACAGTTCACCAAGCAAGGCCGGATTCTTGAACATAATATCGCTGGCCCATTCACTCTCCTGGCACGACCAGTAATAATCCAGGCGGTAGTCACGATTCCCCGACAGCCAACGCGAACCGTGCAGCGGGTGAACCTGCTGGAGTATCGGATTAAGCATGTCCGCCCAACATACCGCCAACTGCTGATCCGCCAGTTCCTGGGCGCGTGGCAGATCCGACACCGCCACCAGACAATTCTCACGCTTCAGATAGCCGATCCGGTTGGCGTCCAGTTGTCTGGCCAGAGTGATGGGGCTTTTCCTTTTTAGCCGCCCGTTACCCGGAATTATTACCGGTGTTGAATGGTATCGGCTTCGCTCTGCGCCGCCTCCCCAGCGGCGATTGGGTCTGTGACAGATTCTGCAAATTTTGAGCGCAGTTACGCCATTATCCCTCTCGCCGCAACCCTATAGCCTTCCACGGCATCACTGGATTCCAGGTTCTGGATTGTGGATTCTGGATTCTGAAACGATGCCCCACGGCGCTTTCCGAAGTTCTGATCTTTGATCTTTGCTCATCGATCATTGAAGCCGGGAACCGGCGCTGTTTGAAAAGTGAATAATATGCCTGCATCAATGGTTCCGTATGGCGATGAGGATCGCTATGTACTCGGAAGAAAACCGACGCCCGCGCCCACTCCGCGCCCAAAAAGCCTTCCAACTTCTAGCTCCTGACTCCTGAAAGCTGGACCCGTAGGGGCCTCTAAAACATCTTGAGCATCTTGAGCATCTTGAAGAAAACCCGCTAAAATCAACGCTCCCATCAACTTGCTCAACTTGAGCACCTTGCCTCCCGAACTTGAGCAAGTTGAAATTCGCAAAGAACGTTGATCGTTGCCCGTCGCCATATTGATCCATGATAAAAGCCCCTGTAACCTGTCACCAGTAACCTGTAACCCAATTTGATCCGCGATCAGTGTTCTTTGATCAGTGAAATGGACTCCTGAACGCCGGCCCCGCAGGGGCCTCCAAAACCACTTGGCCCACTTGGCCCCCTTGAACTAAACCCGCTGCCATCAAGGCTTTTCTCAACTGTTCGAACTTGGCATCCTTGCTCCCCGAACTTGGCCATCTTGGCATCCTTGCCTCGGCGAGGTCCGAAAGCCTTGACAATCAAGCGTTCATCAGTAGATGCATTTTTGATGCACCATGGCGATTTCCGCGAATTTTTTTTCTAAGTTAGCACCCATGGGATCAGAGCTTTAATGGTTGTTCCTGTTATTTATTTGCGAATCCATAGTTTGTAATACCGGCCCGATTCCGATAGCATAATTGTCATGAAAGCAGTCGTTGATCAACCCGGAGTGCATGGCAAGCCGAAGAAGCGGAACGGTAACGCGCGGCCCCGACGAATGATTGCGGTCGCTCAAGGCTCGCCACGCCAACGTGCCCGCAATCAATGGATCCATCGTTTGGAAGCAGCCCACCAGGCAGCTGTGGACTTGGGCATGCAACCGCTGCGATCAGCCGATATAAGCAGCGAGCTGCGCTCTCGGCGCAATGAGCTTCCCTAATGGCCAAACTAAGAACGTTCCTTGACGCCAACATTGTCATTACTGCTTTCGGCGGATTACAGCCGAACCGCTTGGCCGCAATGGAAATCCTGCGGGATTCCGACCGTGCCCTGCTGGTCAGCGATTATCTCAGATTGGAACTCATAGCCCGACCAACTTATCGCAGCCAACTTTCTGACCGGCAGGAAGCACTCAGGGCCAAGGCAGAGCTTCAATTCATGCTGGAATTTTTTGCCGGACCCGTGGAAGAAATTCCCGCATCGCCCGCTATTACCCGCGCGGCTGTTGACCTGGCGTGCCGATACGGCCTTGGAGCGATGGATGCTTTACATCTAAGTTCCGCAATTTGGGTCGGGGTTGATGAATTCGTTACCAGCGACCAGAAACTCCGCCGAGTGCGTGAAATCAACATAAAGACGATCTAGGATTACCAAAGAAGATGGCTGAAACGGCGATCGTAGATGGTATCCTCAATAGCTTGGGGCCAGCCTGATCCAGCGCTTCCCCAATTATGGCGACGGGCAAAACTGGCGGCCCCGCGCAGATGCACAAATGAGCCCGGCGGTTCCTTTTCTCGTCTTTGGCCGCAGGTCTGGAAAGCGTTCCTAAAATACCGCAAATGTTCACCGCTTCGGTGGCGTTTTGCCCTGATGTCTCCCGGGGCGGTTCCGCTGGGGTGGTGCACCGCTTTGTTCCGCCGGAGTTAGCCGTTAGAATCTCTTAATGATGGTTGGATATCGTTTTGCTGTTGTTGCAGCGTATCAGGCTGTCTTCGATGGAGTTTTATTGGTATGGTTGATCAAGCACGCATAGACCGCTTCAAGAGCATGACCGAAGCAGACCCGCAAAATGAGCTTGGCTTTATGTCTTTGGGCAGGGCTTACGTGGAAGGGCAGATGTATAAAGATGCCATTCCCGTGTTGATGCGGGCCTTGCAGCTTAAGGCGGAATTATCGCCGGTGTATGTTCTTCTTGCGGAGGCCCAGCGGGGCGTAGGTGATCCGGAAGGGGCCGTTTATACGCTCACGCGCGGCTATCGAGTCGCCCATGACCAGGGTGATTTGATGCCGAGAAATCAGATGGCCGATATGCTCAAGGAACTCGGATCACCCATACCGGAAGCCAAACAGGCGGAACTTACGCCGGAATTGGTGTCTGCCGGTAATATTCAGTGTCGTCGCTGCGGGCGGATCGGCCCGAAGATGAAAGAACGGCCCTTCAGCGGAGCGTTGGGAGAGCAGATTCACGCGAGTATATGCGGGCCGTGTTTCCAGCTTTGGATTCGTGAAGGCACAAAAGTGATCAATGAACTGCGGCTGAACCTCACAGAGGCGTCAGCACAGGAGATTTATGATCAGCACATGATGACGTTTCTCGGTTTGAATTGATGTAAGATTGTGACAGGCGGCGGTGCGGTAAGAGGCACGTATGGCCGAAGTTTTATTTTAATACCAGTGAGGTGACGCATGGAAATGCAATTGTTAACCAAGGAAGAAAAACAGAAGCTTGAGGGGCAGCTCAAGCACATGATTGACCAGCGTCCGCATATCTCGGCACGCATAGCCGAGGCCAGAGAGAAAGGGGATTTGAAGGAAAATGCTGATTATCATGCCGCGCGGGAAGAACTATCCCTGCTGGAAGCGCGTATCAAAGACATGGAAGCCCGCCTGCGTGCCGCATCGGTCGTGAACCCCGATGATATTCCCTCTGACATGGTTTTTTTGGGCAGCACGGTGAAAGTGCGGGATCAAAAAAGTGGTGATGAGGAAACCTTCCGCCTGGTCGGGGAATTAAATACCGACGCGTTTAATTCCGATGCCGAGGTCATGGAAGTTTCGGCTAAAAGCCCACTGGGCGAAGCGCTGATGCGTGCCCGGGTCGGGCAACTCGTGCGCGTTTCGGTGCCCCGGGGTGAAATTCATTACAAGGTACTTTCCGTAGGCTGATTTGCGGCCCAGCGGGCCGGCCGGAAAGCTTTTGAGGAATATGCGGCGATGTGCCGTGTGACATCATGAGTGAAACTCCGGTTCAATTCGTTGTGCGCCATGCGGGTGCTTCCGAAGTCATTGCCGCAGATTTGCCCGGCGAAAATCGTGATGCGCCTCAGTCAGATCAGCAAGATCAATGTGATGCTCTTATCGGTTTGGCGGATTCTTCCACTCCAGTTGGTGATGGTTTATCTATAGACCATGACGATGATGCCGCGCCGCCAGCGGAACTTCTTTCGCTGACACCGTATAACGCATTATCGCCCGATGAAGCGGCCGAACTCGCATGGCTGGCTGAAACACGCCGTATCATTATTCTCCGGCTCAAAGAAATGGTTATCCCCGTTTCCGCTCTGTTATGCTTCCTGTTGGCGGTGCTTATTGAAGCAGCACTGGTGGCGACCGTCTGGTGGCTTCTGCATTGGCACCCCATGGGCGGCGGTGGCGGCACGCAGCGTGGCAGCGGCTCAGCAACGGCTGTTGGGGGAATTATTCAATCCACCGGATTGAACAGCCTGGCGTCGAATCCGACGGCGCGGTGGCACCCCGGTCCGTTGCCGGCACCACCTCATTTACCAAATAAGCCGCTCTTTACGCCGCACACCCAGGCTTTGGCCCTTTTGGATAACGCCAATGCGTTTCATGCCACACTGCCGATCATTGGTATTAAAAGTGATCACAACGCGTGGGCAGCACCGGCGCATCCACCGGCACCAAAAACTCTGCGGATTAAAATATCACATAAGGCGCACGGGCATACGCGTGGCCGGGGGCCACAGCCTGATTCCCGCGGTGCCCAATCCCGGCGCGCCGGGACTGGTGGCGGCGGCAGTGGCGGAGTGGTGCAGTTGTTTAAACCCGGAACGCAGACCGGCTTGGGATCCGCCACTGGCAGTGGGCCGGGGCGTGGGCGTGGAGCGGGCGTTGGCGGCGGTGGCAGTATTGTCAAGCCGCCGCCCAATCCGATAATGCCGCTGAAATATCAATTTGCGTGGCCCGCGCATCTGGTAAATCCCAAATTTAAGCTGACGATTCGTCGGGATGGTACGGTGGCCAACGTGAAAGTTATAATATCATCGGGCCACGCGGGTATTGATCAAGCTATTATCAATGCGTTGATGCAGGCGCGGTTTTTGCCCAATATCGTCGGCGGAAAGCCGGTGCAAAGTAAATTTGTTATTCGCTATCAGCTTACATCCTGAACGCGATGGCGTAAGATTGTATCAGCAGTTGAACCGACGATGTTTTCTGGAATCCCGCATGGCCAGGAAAAAACGCAATACACCCCAGTTTGATGTCGAAAAATCTCTGCGCGATCGTCGGCTGGAAAAGGTTATTTTTCGGCACGGCACCTTGGCCGCGGTTATCAAGTCCATCGGTTTTTATGGACTTTCCGCGCTGATCTGGCCGCGGTTTATTGCGCCAAAATGCTGGAAGCTTACCCGCTTTGATGTCGCGATGCCGTATCTTTCCGCCGCCTTTGACGGCTATAGAATTGCCCAATTAACGGATTTGCATATCGGAAGCACAGATCAGAACTATTTACGGCGTGTAATAGACGCTGTGGTTGCGGATCAGCCGAATCTCATCGTGATCACCGGCGATCTGATTGAATATCGGGCTGGATCGCTGGAAAAGCTTGAAGCGCTGTTGCCGATGCTTCATGCCGCTGATGGCGTACTGGCAATTTTTGGCAATCATGATTATCACGAGTATTCTTGGCGACATGTCGGGCCGCGATCAGCGCACCGCGCGATTCATAAGCGTTTGCGAAAACTGCTGGATAAACACCACATAAAATTGCTGCGCAATACGCAGCACACCATTGAACGGGGGACGTCCAAGCTTTACATTGTCGGAATGGATGAACTCTGGACCGGTAATGCTGACGGTCAGGCCGCTTTTACCGCAGTACCGCAACACGCCGCGTGCGTCTGCCTGCAGCATAATCCAGACGGATTTGAAATTCTTCGAGACTATCCCTGGCAATTGATGCTTTGCGGCCATACGCATGGCGGTCAGGTACGATTGCCGCTGGTGGGTTCGCTTTTTGTGCCAATGAAACATCGGCAATATATCCGAGGGTGGTATAAGCTGTTACCCGATTCGCACGGTGCGGAAAAACAGATGTATGTCAGCAGTGGACTGGGGCAAAGTGTTCCGATTCGTTTACGCGTTGCGCCGGAAGCATCAATCTTTACGCTCCGCGTGAAAGTCTGAATGTTTCAGCTTGGGGAACCGTCCGCGGCGAAGAATCCAATGTTATCTGATATGATGGGAATATGAATGACGCTCATGCAGTAAAACACGAGGCGGTGTCCACAGCGCAAAATGGGGCCGGAACGATTGTCATCGAGCCGCTGTCTATTCCGCTGCTGGCCACCTGGGCCACCTGCGGTTTGTATATGCTTTTACCGCCCGCCATGATCCTGGGTCCGCGATGGTTGCTGTTGATCATCGTGACCGCGGTTTTAATTCCGTTAATTATTTTCAGATTGCGGCGGCAATTTTTGCACAGCCATGTCTGCGGTCACCTTACTGCCGGGATTATCACACTGTTTTCCGCGTATTCACTTTTTACACTGGTGCGGGATTTGCCCCACCATCATGATTCGCCGGTACAAATGCTCCAGGCGGCGGGATTGCTTTGGGCGATCAATGTCTTAATTTTTGCCTTCTGGTATTGGCGGCTTGACGGCGGCGGCCCGCATGCCCGGGCTAGTCGGGGGCACTATCAGACGGGGTGTTTTCTGTTTCCGCAGATGACGATGAAAAACAGCGATCCTTCCTGGTCGCCGCGGTTTTTGGATTATTTATTTGTCGCCTTCACCACCAGCACCGCATTTTCTCCAACGGATACGCCGGTGCTTTCCCGCTGGGCTAAATTGTTGACCATGTTGCAATCCATTATTTCCCTTGGTGTTGTGGTGTTAATTGCCAGCCGGGCGATCAACATCATTTAATGCTACTGCGCGACATTGGCCGGGCCGCCGCAGTCGCGATCCTGATCAATATCGCGCTGTAGCGTTAACTGCCGTGCGTATGGCTTGGGCGGCTTTATGCTTTTTCGGCCAGCTCTTTCGGTTGGCGATTTCTTAACTGACACGGGCAGATAAACTCTGGCCACAATTGATTCTCCGGCCCGGACGCGCTAACATCTTTGGTTGATCGGAGAGATGAGCTGGTAAAAGCTGCCGCCGATGCGTGCTGGATCGCCGGCGACGGTAAATAAATGAGTATTTTGGAACTTGATGAGGATTATTATGGCCAATGCCCCTTCCGCGCGTAGGGTTGCTGAACTAAAAAAAATGCCGTATCGGCCATGTTCAGTTAAAGATGAGTTGCGGCGAAATGTCATCGCCGCACTGCGCAGCGGCCAAGTGCTGTTTCCGGGTATCGTTGGGTATCGTGACACCGTAATTCCGGAAGTGGTCAATGGCATTTTAAGCCGGCATGACATGCTCTTTCTGGGTTTGCGCGGGCAGGCGAAAACACGGCTGCTGCGGATGCTGCCTGATTTGCTTGATGAGTGGATCCCGGTTTTGTCGCAGTGCGAAATACCGGATGACCCGCTGGAACCGCACTTGGCATCCGGTAAAAAAATTATTGCGGAACAAGGAGATAACGCCGCCATTGAATGGGTGCATCGCAGCAATCGCTACCATGAAAAACTCGCCACACCGGATGTAACAATCGCCGATTTGATCGGGGAAATTGATCTGGTGCGGCACGCTCAGGGGCGATATTTATCGGATGAGACCACCATGCACTTCGGGCTGATTCCACGCTGCAACCGGGGCATTTTTGCTATGAACGAGCTGCCTGATCTGGCACCGAAAATTCAAGTCGGTTTGTTCAATGTGCTCGAAGAGCGTGATGTGCAGATTCGCGGCTACCCGATTCGCCTGGACTTGGACCTCTGCATGGTATTTTCCGCGAATCCGGAAGATTACACCAACCGTGGCCGCATTGTTACACCGCTGAAAGATCGCATTGGCACGGTCGTGCGCACGCATTATCCGCACAGTATTGCCGAAGCCATCAAAATTACGCAGGAAAACGCGTGGCTGGATCGCGACAGCGGTGTAAGCGTTCGGATTCCCTTGTTTATGCACGAAATTCTCGAGGAATTTGTACGTCTCGCACGGCACAGTCCGCACATTAATCAGGCCAGCGGTGTGAGTGTCCGGTGTTCGATTACCAATACGGAAAATCTTGTGAGTTCCGCTGAGCGGCGCGGTATCGTCCATGGAGAAAAAGCGGTGGTAGCGCGGGCGGATGACCTGCCGTTTATCCATGCCAGTTGTCGGGGAAAAATTGAACTCATGCTTGCGGAAGGTGAATCCGCGGAAGACAAACTCGTGACATCGCTGATTGGAGAAGCTGTGAAGCTTGTGTTCAGCCGGCACGGGGATATTGATTCGCTTGATGATATATGCCAACAATTTAAGGGTGGCTTAACCCTGCAAGTTGGGGATGAAGTATCTACCGCGACCATGCTGGAGAATTACAATCACGTAAAGGGTCTGAAGGCCGCGGCGGTGCGAATGGCGAAGGAATTGGATATGTCGCCGGATGATCCAGCGGCTCTGGTTAGCGCCGGAGAATTTATTCTGGAGGGGCTGTATGTCAATAACCGCCTGAGCAAAGTCAATATGCCCGGAAAAACCTTTTTCCGAAAATAAATAGTCGGGCTTGGAGTGATTCCCGGTGTGAAGCTGTTTGGTGCATGGAGTACTTTTTTGCGTTATTGGACTGTCGGGTCTGGGTTGGCTGCGGCCTGCGGCATGAATGCAGGGCGGATAAATAGTAAGATTCTTGGTATGAAACGATTATCCTCTTCCGGCAAGGGCGCTTAAACTTGCTCACAGGGCAAGGTATGGCTTACCATAACAAATTCGTGGTTTTTGGATGGCATGACAGCCGATACTTTGGAGACTTATCCTGTGACTACACTTGGCGTGATTGTTGGAAACCGTGGTTTTTTCCCAGCTCATTTATGCGTTACCGGCCGACAGGAAGTGCTTGATGTGTTGGCCAAACATCATATCAAAACCATCATTTTACCCGCGGACCAAACCAATGGCGGGGCGGTTGAATCTTTGGCGGATGCCAAAAAATATGCCGAGTTGTTTCAAAAGCATCGGCACGAAATTGATGGCGTGCTGGTGACGTTGCCGAATTTTGGTGATGAACGGGCGATCGCCAATACGCTTCGCTGGGCCGGTTTAAATGTGCCGGTGCTGGTTCATGCGTTTAATGATCGCACGCAAACGATGACCATTAAAGACCGGCGCGACAGCTTCTGCGGTAAAATGTCGGCTTGTAACAATCTGCGGCAATATGGCATTACGTATTCGCTTACCACCTTGCATACCGAGGAACCCGGCGGTAAGGAATTCTCGGCGGATATTCAACGCTTCGCGGCCACGTGCCGTGTTGTACGGGCTTTGAAAGGGGCAAGAATCGGAGCTATCGGGGCCCGTCCCGGAGCATTTAATACCGTGCGCTACAGCGAAAAGCTGCTGGAAACCGCGGGCATCAGCATTGAAACGCTGGATCTTTCAGAAGTTCTGGGCGTGGCGACAAAATTATCGGATACCGATGCGGCGGTGAAGGAAAAACTTGCCGGTATTCAAGGCTATACGGCAACGGGCGGCATTCCACAGCTAAGCGTTATTAAAATGGCCAAGCTCGGTGTCGCCATTGAAAAATTCATCAAGGAACGTGAGCTTGTTGCCACGGCTATTCAGTGCTGGACAGCGTTGGAAGAATTCTACGGCGTGGTGCCCTGCACGCTCATGAGCATGATGTCCAACGGATTAATGCCCAGCGCCTGCGAAACGGACATTACCGGCGTAGTGGGTATGTACATTCTGCAGGCGGCTTCGGGCAAGCCGGCAGCGCTGCTTGATTGGAACAATAATTACGGAACCGATCCGGACAAGGGGGTGGTTTTCCACTGCTCCAACCTGCCGAAAGATTTCTTTGAAAGCCAGAAAATGGATTATCAGGAAATCATCGCCGGCACGGTGGGCCGTGAAAATACTTATGGCACTATTGTCGGCAATATTGCCGCCGGACCGTTCACCTATTGCCGCGTTTCCACCGATGACAACAATGGCCTGATTCGCGCGTATGTGGGTGAAGGTGAATTTACCGGTGAAAAACTGGATACCTTTGGCGGCTATGGTGTATTTAAAGTCAATCGCCTCCAGGCTTTGCTGCAATTTATCTGCCGCGAAGGATATGAACACCATGTTGCCGCAACCAAGGCGGTGGTGGCGGCGGGCATTGATGACGCGTTAAGCAATTACCTGAAATGGGATGTTTATCGGCACGAATAAGGATCATCGGAAGTCGGTCGGATCGGGCTGTATAAGGGCGGTCCGAAACGCGGAAAAATAAGCGATCAAGTGTTGAGGGTATTATGCCAAGCCATTACGCCATTGGACTGGATTTCGGTACCGCGTCGGTGCGGGCACTGCTTGTGGATGTGGCGTCAGGTGAGGAGATTGCCACGGGCGTGAGCAATTATCGCCATGGCGCAGATGGCGTAATTGTTGATTCACGCGATCCCTTGCTGGCGCGGCAACACCCGCGGGATTATCTCGATGGTACGCAGGCCGCCATTCATGATGTGCTGGCGCAGGCGCGGGCGAAACGTAAAGATTTTGACGCTCAGGAAATCATCGGGATCGGCGTGGATACCACCGGAAGTTCGCCCCTGCCGGTGGATAACAATGGCCAGTCCCTGGCATTTGATCCGGTGTTTGCCAATGATCCGGCCGCCAAAGTCTGGTTATGGAAAGATCATACGTCACACGCTGAAGCGGAAGAAATCACGGCCATTGCCGGGAAGATACGCCCGCAATATCTGGCCAAGTGCGGCGGACGATATTCATCGGAATGGTTCTGGGCCAAAATATTGCATTGCGCCCGCACCGCACCGAAGGTCTTTGACGCCGCTTATACCTGGGTGGAAATTGCCGATTGGATTCCCGCCGCCATTACCGGAACAATGGCTCCCGCCAAGCTGCGGCGGGGCATTTGCGCTGCGGGCCATAAGGCGTTTTACAATCCATCCTGGGGGGGCTATCCTGATGGCGAATTTCTTGCAGCGCTTGATCCGCGGCTGGTGCGGGTTGGAAAAACCCTTTCTGGAAAAGCCTGTTCATCGGCGGAAGTGGCCGGTACCCTGACGCCGGACTATGCGGCAGCCTTCGGCCTTCCGACGGGAATTCCCGTGGCGGTTGGCGCTTTTGATGCGCACCTTGGCGCGGTGGGGGCGGGGATAAAAAGCAATGTGCTGGTCAAACTAATAGGGACATCCACCTGTGATATAATGGTGGTGCCGGAGACCAGTAAACTCGCGGATATTCCGGGGCTTTGCGGTATTGTGCCTGGATCGGTATTGCCGAATTATTTTGGTCTTGAGGCCGGGCAATCGGCGGTGGGGGATATATTCAACTGGTTTGTATCCGTCGTGCAACCGCAGGGAAGCGCCGGTTCGCATGAGGCTTTGACCAAAGCCGCCGCGCAAATGAAGCCCGGCGCCAGCGGTCTGATCAGCCTGGACTGGCATAATGGAAATCGGACCATTCTGGTGGATCAGCGCCTCACGGGCCTGATCATGGGCCTGACACTGCACAGCACGCCGGCAGAAATTTACCGCACTCTCATTGAAGCCACGGCGTTTGGCGCCCGGGTGATTATGGAGCGGTTTGAAGAATTTGGCCTTCCGGTGCATCGGGTTATTAATGGCGGCGGCATATCCGCGAAAAATCATCTGGCGATGCAAATATATGCCGATGTCATGAATCGGCCCGTGGGCGTATCACGCAGCGGACAGACCTGTGCCTTCGGAGCGGCCATTGCCGGCGCGGTGGCGGCGGGAAAAAGTCGGGGCGGCCATGCCACCTTTGATGACGCAATTATCAGCATGGTCGGTGAACCGGCGAGCCTATTCACCCCCATTGCCGGCCATGTGGCCGTGTATGAACGGCTGTTCAAAGTGTATCGGCAATTGCATGATGCGTTTGGACAAAAGGATTCCACCGCTCATCTGGGGACAGTCATGAAAGAATTACTGGATATTCGCGATCAGGCCAGGAGTTGAATATGCCACATGATGAACTTAAGCAACTGGTATGCCAGGCCAATCGTGATCTGGTGACACTGGGGTTGGTGGCACTGACGTGGGGTAATGTAAGCGGCGTGGACCGCGTTGCCGGCGTTATGGCTATAAAGCCCAGCGGTGTGCCTTATGAGAAATTGCAGCCGGCGGATATCGTCTTGCTTTCACTTACCGATGGCCAGATACTTGAAGGTACAGCCCGCCCGTCATCTGATACGCCGACGCATTTGTATCTGTATCAAAATTGTCCGGATATCGGCGGCATTGTGCATACACATTCCATTCACGCCACGAGTTTTGCACAAGCCAAACGGGAAATTACCTGTCTGGGCACGACTCATGCGGATACATTTTATGGTGCCGTTCCGGTAACGCGGGAATTGTTACCGGAAGAAATTCAAACTGATTATGAGTTAAATACCGGTCGTGTGATTATCGACTGCTTTAAGGAGCATGGGCTGAATCCTGCCCAGATTCCCGGCGTGCTGGTGGCGAGCCATGCGCCATTTGCGTGGGGGCCTTCGGCGGCCAAGGCGTTGGAAAATGCGCTGGTGCTGGAGTTGGTTGCCAAAATGCAACTTGAAACGCTGGCCTTGGCTCCGGATGTGCAACCGATTGCCGACGAACTGCTGGACAAGCATTTTTTGCGAAAGCACGGCCCCGGTGCCTACTACGGTCAAAAAAAGTGAGCATCCATCCTTCGCCATGGTTCAACTGTGGAGCCTTGAAGGGACTGGGATGTTTTGCGGGCTATTGGTTCGTGCCGCGTCCAAGCAATTCAGCATTTGTCATGCTTTGAGTTAAAAATTGTCGCGTTTGCCTTGGTCCCATGCTCTGGGCGACATTAACAATGTTTCCGTGCGTATTGAGCACCAGTACGGTGGGCAATACCTGCACGCCAAGTTTACGTGCATCGGCTTTTCCGCCGGGCGAGTCAATATCTTCTCGAATGGCAATAAAATGCTTATGGATGATGTCTGCCACGCCGCGATCAGTCCAGACCGTGCGATCCATCAGGCGGCACGGCGGGCACCAGGATGCCTGAAAATCCACAAGTAACAGCCGTCCGGTTTTGCGACTTTCCCGCTGGCCGGCACCAAGGCCGGTTTGCCACGCAACATGTCCCGCAGGTGCGGCAATGCCCCATTTTGCCGCGATGGAATCAAACCAGGGAAACAGCGACACAAGTATCAGCGTTCCGGCAAAGAGCGTCATAATCACCAGGGATTGCCGGGGAAAACTGTTGTAATGATTCCGTGGTTTTTTCATCGCGCGATTCCAAATCCATATTCTGATTATACCCACAGTATCGGTACTGCCGACAAATCAGGTAGAAGTCGGAATGTTGTCAAGGCAGATCTCCGTGGCCCCAAGCTGCGGAGGGGTAAACAGTTATGAATCAAGGCTGATAACACTTGTTGCGTCCGGGTGTCTTCTGCTGTTACTGCGCGTGGGCGGCGATTGGAATAATAAGGCTGAAGGTGGCACCTTTGCCGACATCACTGACGAGTTCGATATCAGCGTGGAGCATGTTGGCCAATTCGCGGCTGATGGTCAGCCCCAGGCCGGTGCCGCCGTGGCGACGGGTTACAGATGCATCCAATTGATTGAATTTCTCAAAAATGCTGGCATGGTGTTCCGGGGCAATTCCGGGGCCGGTATCGGTGACGGCTACTTTTACGTGATCCGCATCCAGGGTTGTAACGGTGATGGTCACGCGCCCGTCGGCAGGCGTGAATTTAATAGCATTAGAAAGAAAGTTGTAAAGAATTTGCTGAAAGCGAGCGGGATCAGTGCTCACCAAGGGCACCGGAGCTTGAACGGCAAGAGATAATTCGATATTTTTTTTCTGGGCCAGCGGGCGCATAAAATTCACTAATGATTCGCATACATCCGGCACGTTGATGCGTTCGGTGCGGAGTACAATTTTTCCAGCCTCGATTTTGGCTAAATCCAATAGATCGTTAATAAGGTCCAAAAGTTGCCGGGCGCTGGTGAGAATGTTGTCAATATAGCGGTTCCAGCGCGGATCATCGGCGGAGGGTTTGGCGGTGGAAAGCAGTTCGGCAAAGCCGATGATGGCATTGAGTGGTGTGCGGAGTTCGTGGCTGACATTGGTAAGAAATTCGGATTTCATTTTGCTGGCTTGAAACAAATCGGTATTGGATTGCGCTAATTCACCAACGCGCGTATCCAAGCTGCGATTGGTTGCTTCCAACTGATCCTGTGAAGCTTTTAATGTCGCCAGCATGGTATTGAACGTATCGGACAATTGCTCAAATTCATCGCCTGTGGAGATCGCCGAGCGGATATCCATATCCCCTTTTGCAACTTTTTCCGCGGTGTTCCGCAACACGCGCACGGGTTGCAGAATCAGCCGGGTGGTGATGAGGTAAAAGACAATAATGGCCAACGATCCGCCAATAAGGCCGGAAACCACAATCACCACGCGATTGAGCAGCAACTGATCGAGATCAGGGGTGATGGGCATGGCCACCTGCACAATTGCCACCAAAGGCGCGGCAGTGGAAATGTGTGGAATGGATGGTGCCGTGGCGGCTTGCGGTTGCGTGCTGGCGGCGGTGCCGGAATGTTGGCTGCTGTGGGGATATAACCATTTTCGCCATTGGGCGTGGCATCGCAGGCAACTAACCGACGCGCGTACCGCGGCGGCGTATTGGTAAACGGGTTGGTGGGGAATGCTCTGCGATAAGTGGCCATACTGATTCTGGTGGGAATGTTTGAGAAAATATTTAATGGCGGCCAGTTCAAAGGCGGTGGCATGAGTTGAAGCTGTACCGGGTTTGGGCAGCAATGCGATGGTCGGCTGCGGATAATGCAATTTGCGTAAATGCGCTGCCTGCCAGAGCAGCGCTGATTTACCGGGACTTTCGGCGGAACCCTGTTCAACGTGGACCGCCCGCAATGTCATGTCCGCCGCGATGCGGGCTTCATATACCGGCTCACGGCTGGTAAGCTGTTCCATGCGCTGCCATGGAACAGCCAGTGCTCCAGCAATGATAACCAGCACGGCGAACCCGAAGAGCAATTGGCATTTCGCCGCCAGGGAAATCGTAAGCTCTTTTTTTGCCATGCTGATCAATCTTTTCAATTAACGTGCGACAGCACCGCATCAACGTATATTCCCATGCCCCGCTGTGCCGGGGGTATTAATCAGGTCGCAGCATTGGACTGGGATATTTCCATGACCCGGCGAAAGTGCATCCGCACGGCGGCGTAATAGCCGAAAATAGCACCGGCCAACCCGGCTGAACTGTAATAAATGGGCAATGTGCGCATTAGAAATAAACCGGTATGCGCCGGATAAGGTTGTGCAAAGTGCGGGGCCAGGAAACCCCCGACGGCGGCGATTATCGGCGGCGTAATCCAGATAACCCAGACGTCGGCCTGCGGTGCCAGAACGGAGCTGACAAACGCCCCGGCGGCAAAAGCCACGGAACAGGAAAAAATTGCCTGCCCTGGTTGTTGTGATTTCAACAGCAGAAACAGAAAAATACCCGCAACGATAACTGTGGAAATAAACGCCAGGAGATTTTGTGCCATGCGCTGGCCGATGGGGCGGACGGCGAGGCTGTCTACGAGAACATTGGGATACGATGGATACCCGGCGGTTGAGGTTACTTGATTGATCGCAGAAGTATTTACGGGCCAAGGCAGGCCCAGATAAAGCGGCCAGTTTCGTGAACCGATGAGTTCATAAATGCCGCGTGAAAGCGCCTCACCGATGAGAATATAAAAAATCCAGAATATGTTCTGCAAAGCCAGGGTGCGATAGGCCCCGGCCAAATCAGTCTGATGCAAGGCCAGCAGCAATGTAACAGGCCCCCAATGGCAGGCCAGAAAAACTAATCCCACTGATGCAATAAAAAGTCCGGCGTGCGGGGTATCCGGCCATGTCAGCAGTGTGCCGAGGGCAACCGCTGCGATCAAGCCCCCGATCATCGCCAATTCCGCCACCAGTGATACCGCCGGGCCGGCGGCCAGCGCCCGGGTGCCATCCATGTTCGGAGATGGAATAACTTTCCCGGCCAGGAATAGGAAAAATATTCCCACCACAATGCACGCCACGACATAGCGAGCCTGGCGCAAAAATCCAAACAGCACATGATGGTGGGGTGCCGATGAGTACGTTTCATTGCTTTGCATGGTACCTGCCGTATCGCCTGCCACAATTAAACTCCTTAAAGCGTCGTCCGCGCCGATTCGTACGGGTGCGGTTGATGGCATCTATTATGTATGGCAATAGAATACGACGCCATTGACTTCAAATAAAATTCCGCCATTGACCAGCAGCCACGACTGTATTTCCGGTGCCTCGGGATCGCTGTTGGATCGTGTAAGCTGCTGATCGAGCACAATTGAGCCATTATCCAGCCGTCCCTGCCGATCTTTTTGATTTATCAGATACAGGTGCATGACATTGGGCGTTGGCCCCACAGGCCCCTGCGCCATCGCGACAATATCCGGATCGCCAATTTGCGCCGCCGTCAGTGGTGGCCGCGTTTGCATCACAAATTCCGCTTTCCAGGCAATATTGCCGGTACGGGTGGAGATGGCCATTAAATTCCGCGGTGTCAGCATCACCAGCGTGTTGTGATTCAGGGCTGTTTGCATCCAGATCATAGCGTTGGAAGTAAGTCCCGCATTCAGGCCCGGCTGATTCCATCGTATGGCACCACTGGTAACATCCAGGCAGGCCATGCCGGTAGCCGTGGGCGTGATCAGTCCGTCCACGGTTAGACAAGCTGCGGTTGGAAACGCATCATGCATGCCGTTTCGGCTCCATATCGGAGCGGACATGCTGATCGCCGGATCATACATTGCCGCGCCTCTCTGGCCGCAAAGCAGAAGTCTTCCGGCCGGGTCGGATCGCATCCAGTAAAAGTGATCACCGGCGCTTATCGGCAATACCCCGGCCACGCGACCGCTGCGTCGGCTGATCAGCACGACGTGGTCAATGGGAAGGTCAATGGCAACGGCGAAGTATCGGCGCGTCTGCCGGACAAACGCAATGGTTCCATATTTCCGCAGTGCCGCCGGCTTTTTCCATGCGGGTTTTCCGTTGAGCGGATTATAAAGCATCAGGTCATGTGGGCCGGCCACAAACAATCCAGCGGGCAGCATTTTGATCAGGCGATAGGTGGAAGCTCCGAGATACCGTTGCATTAAGGCTTCACGCCATTGTGCGGCAAGTTTTGGCGAAATGACGTTGTATCCGGGCTGGCCACCGTTAATCATGATGCCATTTTGTATCATCATCATGCGTTGCATTGCCGGTATCGGGGCGTTGGCCACCGGAGCCAAAAAGCCGGGATGCTTTGCCGTTGACAGCAAATGTTGCACCCACTGCACATGGCCCGTTTCGGTATTGATGGCCAATACTTGATTGTTGGTGGCGAGAATCACGATGTGATTCCAATAGCCAACCAGCATTGCGCGCCGGGCGTCGGCAATCAGGTATTTCCACATCGGCTTTAAACCGGCGATGCGTCGGGCTGAAATCTGATAGCCGCCGGGCACTTTGTTGCCCAGCAGGAACATGCCGTAACGCCGATACTGCGGGGTATGCTCAAGCGGCTCGAGCAGATGGCCGTGAAGCGCGCCGGATACCGCCAAATGCGAACCGATTGTGGCATTCAGGGTTGCCCGACGTTCCAAGGATCCTGCCGGAGCGGACTGTTTGATATGTTGCGCGTAGCGGGCAAATGTCCATGCCTGCCGACCCTTCCAATGGTAGGCGGCAAAGTCATTGGCACCGCGGATCGCCAGATCCAGAGCCTGATTCCAATGGCGCAAATGCGCCAGAGCGGAACATAGCCGCGAGAGTTGCCAGGCCTTATCGGATTTGGACTCTGGTCCGCCAAATCGCGTCCAGAGCAGCATGTCGTAGGCTCTCGCCCATTGATGGCGTGCGGCAAAATGCTGGGAAAGCAATTGTGCGGCCTGCAAAGCCGCGCTACTGTTGGGGTATTGGAGAACAATGTGCTGCAACGGAATTGAAGACTTTGCATTTTGGGCCTGTGCCAGAAGTTTCTGTGCCAACCGCTCCCACGGGGCATAAACGCCGATTCCGAATTTCTTAATGATATCCAATTGAATCATCGAACGGGCCGCGGTTGATGCCGCCAGCGCCACGCCGCGATAATCTACCGCCGCCGCCCGCAGTTGGCCATGCGCCAGAATCTGCTCCAGAAGTGTCATGGCGTGGGCGGGGTGCTTGGCGCCCAGATAGCAATGGGCCATGGCTATGCGCCACTTAACCTGCTGATCTGGCCGTTGGGCGATAAGGCTGGCTTTTTGCAGATAAAATAATTCCGCGGTGTTCGCCCCGGATTTATTTGAGGCATCAAGCGCAAAGGTCATGCAGACGCGAAATATACGGTCCGTCACTGTCGGCAGTGTCGTTGCGTTCGGCAGCGCCAACGTTACGGCCCGGCTAAGCATCTGCTGGGCCAGAGCATTATGACTGGATCGAAAGGCGACCTCGGCGAGTGTGAGGTAAGGCTCCGGCGCGGTGGGATGGGCCTTAATCCGCCCGGAAAGATAGGCCAATGCGTCTTTCCAGCGGGCATAACCGGCGGTGAGATTATCATTAACCACGACAATCTCATGATCGGTTACCAGCAGATTGCCGGCGGAATCTGTATTTCCCGTCGGCCATTTGGCCATGGTGTTGATGGTGCCATTGCGGGTGTTTACCAGCAGCAGGCCGGTGTTTAATGGTATATAGATATTTTGTTTTGTTAGAAACGGGCGTCCGGAAACAGTCCCATAGCGATGGATCGGAGCACTGGCCCAAATCTGTTTTCCATTTTGAATATTGACCGCACAGAGCCTGCGACCCGCTAGGAGCATAGCGCCATGGATCACGCCCAGGAGCATATTGGCATGATGCAGCGAGCGACAAGGCAGCGAAAGAAGTTTGGCTCCCGTCCAGCGATTGTAAATATGAATATGCGATGCGCTCCCAAAGCCGTTGTCCATGGAAATAAGCCGCGATCGGAATATGACCGGAGCATTCATGCGCCATGGGGGCATGCGTCGGACAATGCCATATTGCATATTGGTAAATGGCGTGTAGGCGACTTTGTTAAGCCGCAGCCATTGCACCTGACCAGAGTCGGCGCTAATGGCCATATCGGCTCCCAGCCCGGTGGAGATATACAGCATGTTATCCGCCATGGCGGGGATGATATTGATGGTATTAAACGGCGATACGCCATACGCCGGCCCGGTGATGGTGCATAGATAATGTGTCCATTGCACTGTTCCGGTTGCGGCACTTAATCGCACGATGCTTAATTCATTCATGCCGGTGCCGGGCTGCGAGTCGACCACAACAAGAAATACGCCATGATGATCGGCAATCGGAATACATGCGGGCCAGATATTTCGGCCGGCCTCGCCGGGGAGCAGGTCTGCTGCGGATGTATGCCATTGCACGGAACCGGTGGCCGCGTTAACGCAAATGATTTCCAGTTTGGCGGAAGTCATACCGAATTGGGTTGGAATCTGACCAGGGCCGCCGGGCCGGGCCAGAACGGTGTAAAGTTTTCCGTTTTTCAGCGTGCAGGAATAATGATCCAGTTCATTAATCAGCGTAGCGAGGTTCGCGGTGGCGGTATTGGCGGGAAGTGCTCCATGGGGATATTGCCAAAGCGTATAGCCAGAATTGATATCAACCGCTTTGATTCGATCTTGCAGGTTCAGATACAGCGTACCGTTGCGGCAGGTAGGAAAAGAAAACAGTACATCGCCAGAAGTTTTTCCGGTGGCGGGATCAATCGTCAGGCCAAATGCGGGCAGAAATTGCCGCAGTTCGTTCTGATATTGTATGGAAGCTGAATGAACGGTTTGGTTCTGCGCGAAGGTGTTTAAAGGTTTGGTCCACATGATGGCGGCTGGCAGCGTTCCGCGCGCCGCGACGCCATTTCGTCGGAAGTTACCTTCAAAGGTGGGCCAGTTTCCCGCTGATATTGCGGGCTGATACGCAGTTGAGTGTTTTAAAATGCTACGCGCATCGGCCAAGAGATGCACGGGCTTTCCGGCGATAATGGCCGTTGTGTTGGGCGCAATTTTGCCCAGTTTGGTCAGGAGTTTTCTGGCCAGATGTCGCTCGCCCGCCAGCCATGCCGCGACTGTGGCATTGTGCAATAACACCGGTTGTTGCGCGACGAGTGCTGGATGTTTAAGCAACTGTATCCACAATCGTGCGGCCAGGGCAAATCGCCCCCGTTCAAACTGCCGGGCCGCCACAAACTGTAGAGCTTGGGCGGCGGCATTGGTGGCAAAATAGCGTTCACAAGCCGATGTCAGCGCGAATAACGAATGGCTTTGCTTGGCCTGTTGGATTATTTGTTGAGCTTTTAAGCCGTAAATCTGGTTGTACAGGCCATGCTGTACCGCAGGAGTGGCCAACAAAATTCTCCATACATGCTTGCGCACCGATTCATACGTGCCGTCGGGTTGTTGGATGACACTGCTGCCGTATTTCAATGCAATATGTTGATATGTCCGGACCGCCTGCGTGAGGTGTCCGCTGGCGATGAGTCGTTGGGCCGTGCGCAGCATGTCCCGGGCACCAAAGGAATCGTTGACTTGAATATGGGAGAATCCGCCGGGCTGTCCGGCAGTGCGTCCCGATGGTTGCACAATGTTGACTTGCAGAGCGGGTTTGGCTGATCCGACAACCGCAGCGCTGGAAAACCGTCCGCCGCCCAGGAAAATGCAGAAACATGCCACCACCATGGCTAAGCCGATGGCCGACACAAGGCGCTGTGAGTTTTTGGTTGCTGACCGGGGTTTCATGCGTGTGAGACTCCACCTGATAATAAAGTGCTCAGAGGACTTAGCCTGCGGCAATCAATGCGTTGCGGGGAAATATTTTTCCCAAATCGCCTCAAGCCGCTGCCGTGATTCGGGCTTTATTTTCGCTTTATCCGAAAAAATCGCCAACTCCAGTGCGCGGTGTGAGGGAAAATCTTCGGCGCGGGCTTCCCAGATTCGCCCCAGTGCCGCGCGGATGAGATGCAGCGCGTTTTCGGAGGCGACTTGCAAGTGACTGATAATTTCCCGCATGAGTTCCATCGGGGCCTGCCCCGGCGCATGGGGTTTCCAAGCGTCATAATCTGTAATCAACGCGATGGATGTATAACTGATTTCCGCCTCGCGCGCCAGTTTGGCTTCGGGCAAAAGCGTCATGCCGATTAAATCTCCGCCCCAACTGCGGTGCAGCCGGGATTCTGCCCGGGTGGAAAACGCCGGGCCTTCCATGCACACATACGTCCCGCGCGGATGTACCACAGCGTCGGCAGTGAGTTCACTGCGGCTGTCATATACAATATTACGTAGTTTTTCGCAGACCGGCTCGGCAAAATCAACATGCACGGCCGCATGATCAAAGAATGTTGGCACACGATGCACAGTCCGATCAATGGCCTGATCCACCAGCACCAGTTGTCGGGGATGGAGATTTTCATTCAGACTGCCCACGGCTCCGGATGCCAGAATCCAGCGACACCCCAGCATTTTTAACGCATAAATATTCGCACGATACGGGATTTGCGTGGGATTAAATATATGGCCCGGTCCGTGTCGGGCCAGAATTGCCACAGGAATTCCTTTCCAATCGGCAAGAATCGGTGGTGCCGCCGGCGGCCCGAAAGGCGTTTGAATGTCCACAGTCTTTCCATCACCCGGCATAAGCAGATGTTGCCCCAGGCCGGACCCGCCAATAATGCCAATTCGCTGCGTTTGTTCCATGCCAAGTAACCCTTTCACCACGCCCGGGTGGCCCGAGGCCACGCCGGTGCTGCCAAAGAATTTTAACACCAGAATCATACCACAGACTGCCAGCGGGCGTGACGGTGGGTTGATACAATTTTTGCCGGAAGACCCGCGGCTACTTGTGGCCCGGCGCTGCCTTTCGTATCCTTTGTCCACATCAAGATTGGAGAATGGAACTCATGGCGGGTTATAATCCCAGTAGCATCGAAAAAAAATGGCAGCGGATTTGGCAGGAAAATCAGATATTTTCCGCGGATATCCATCCAGCCAAACCGAAGTATTATGTATTGGATATGTTTCCTTATCCGTCGGGCGAGGGGCTGCATGTCGGCCACCCCGAGGGTTACACCGCGACGGATATTGTGGCGCGGTATAAGCGGGCGGCTGGATTTAATGTCATGCACCCCATGGGCTGGGATGCATTTGGTCTGCCGGCGGAGCAATATGCCATTAAAACCGATACCCATCCCGCGGTGGTAACGCGGAAAAATATAGATCGCTTTCGCTCCCAGCTAAAGGCAATCGGCTTTTCTTATGATTGGCAGCGTGAAGTTAACACTACTGACCCGGAATATTACCGCTGGACCCAGTGGATATTTCTTCAATTGTATGACACATGGTTTGATCCCCAACAGCAAAAGGGACGGCCCATTGCGGAACTCGTGGCTGAATTTGAATCTGGCCAACGGCCATTGCCGCCGTCCGCTGGGAATAAAGCATGGCCGCAGTTGGACGCACCGCAGCAACGGCAGGTGCTGGAGCAGTATCGGCTGGCGTATCAGATTGAAGCGCCATTGAACTGGTGTCAGGCATTGGGTACCGTACTGGCCAATGAAGAAGTTATTGACGGCAAAAGCGAAGTTGGCGGTTTTCCAGTGCAGCGCCGCCCGATGCGGCAATGGATGTTGCGCATTACCGCCTATGCCCAGCGGTTGCTCGATGGCCTGGATGCTTTGGACTGGTCTGAATCATTAAAAATGATGCAGAGAAACTGGATAGGCCGCTCAGAGGGGGCACTGGTTCGTTTCGGAATTGCGGATCACGGGGGCGAAGTGATTGTTTTCACCACCCGCCCGGACACGCTGTTCGGCGCAACGTATATGGTTCTGGCTCCGGAACATCCGCTGGTGGATTTAAATGCGCAAAACGTCATAGTCTCCTCGACCTGGCCGGAGGGAATACCGCCGCAGTGGCGATCCAATGCGAACTCTCCACGGGACGCGGTCGGGGCGTACCAAAAAATGGCGGCGTCGCGCTCCGAACGGCAACGCCAGGAAGACAACGCCAAAACCGGAGCCTTTACCGGTGCGTATGCCATTAATCCGATCAATAAACAACGCATACCCATATTTATTTCTGATTATGTGTTAATGGGCTATGGCACCGGTGCTATTATGGCGGTGCCGGCCCATGATCAACGTGACTTTGATTTCGCCAGCGCCATGGAGTTGCCGATTCGGCGCGTTGTCAGCGCCGCCGCGGATAATCCGGAAGCCGGGAAATTGCCGCTGGAGTCACCGGGCTTTGCAGTGAATTCTTCGGAACTTAACGGCTTAACCACGGCGGAAGCTAAAGGCTTAATGTGCGAACTGCTGGAGAAACAATCTCTGGGGACGCGGCAGATTCATTATAAAATTCGCGACTGGCTGTTCTCCCGCCAGCGCTATTGGGGTGAACCATTCCCGTTAATTCATCTGGAAGACGGTTCAACCGTGGCCCTGGCGGATTCACAGTTGCCATTGACATTGCCGGAAGTAAAGGATTTCAAACCCACCGGCACCATGGAGCCTCCATTATCTAAAGCTACCCAATGGTATCATGTGCAGGTTGTACTGGAAGGTGATCCCGGCAATCCGCGGGCGCGTGTGGTTCCCGCCGGTACGCCCGGAGCGGTGGCGGGGCGGCGCGAACTTAATACCATGCCGCAATGGGCCGGATCATGCTGGTATTATCTGCGATATATCGACCCCAAAAATACACACGCCTTTTGCGATCCGGAAAAAGAAAAATATTGGATGGCCGGCGGCGTGGATTTGTACGTCGGTGGTGTGGAACATGCCGTGCTGCATTTGCTGTATTCGCGGTTCTGGCACAAAGTGCTGTTTGACCGTGGACTGGTCAGTTCGCCCGAGCCGTTCCGAAAACTGGTCAATCAGGGACTGATTCTGGGCGAGGCGGAATATACGGTCTTTGCACTGGAGAGTGGCCAATGGGTGTCCGCCGCTGACATTGATCCGGAGTTTTCCACGCGCGTAGGTGCCGATGGCAAATCAGAGGTTATCAGTTCGCAGAAAGCAACCGGGGCTTTGGTCATCGGAAAAGCGTGTGATCCGACAACTGTGGAAAAGCGCGGCGAAGTATTTGTTTTAAAGGCTGATGCCGGAATTCAGGTTGATGCGCGATCATTCAAAATGAGCAAATCACGCGGCAATGTTGTCAATCCCGATGATGTGATTGCGGAATATGGTGCCGATTCGTTGCGCCTATTCGAGATGTTCATGGGACCGCTGGAACAGGTAAAACCCTGGAGCACCGCCGGCGTTGAGGGTGTGTATCGGTTTTTGCAGCGCGTATGGCGAAATCTGCTGGGGGGCGATGACGGTACATTACGTGTGGTACGCCAAGATCCCGATGGCGGCTGGACCTGCGGATCGCGCCGGCTGACGGCGGCGGAATCTGAGGCGGCGGTGCGTGATGCCGCGGCGATTCTCCGCCCGATGCACCGGTTGATTCGCAAAGTCACACAGGATATTGAGCGACTGGCGTTTAATACGTCCATCAGCGCGATGATGGAATTCAACAATGCCCTGGCCAAGCTGACGTTTGTCCCCATGGAGGCGGCATTGAATCTTCTGCGGGTGCTTGAGCCGTTCGCTCCGCATATTGCTGATGAGCTGTATCATGAAATTGGCGGCGCGGAAGCGGTGATTTCCATTGCCACGTTGCCGTGGCCTGCGTTTGATGAACGTCTGTGCGTGGATGAGGAATTGGATATTCCGGTGCAGATTAACGGCAAGTTGATCGGGCGAATTCGCATTCCGGCCAACAGTGCGGAAGAACAAGTTTTAGACATGGCTCTGGCCGACGCGCAGGTGGCTGGCCGTTTGGCGCAGCGGGCGATAAAGAAGAAAATATATATAAAAGGCCGGATGATTAATCTTGTGGTCTAACGTAACGTCAGGACACGCACATGCAGCAATGGTACAACCGTGTGATAACCGGTGAGGCGGTGGGTGTCATACCCGCGGCACTGCGCTGGCTGTTATCTGCTGTTTCCATTGTTTATGGCCAGATTGTGCACTGGCGTAATATTGCGTATGACCGCGGATGGAAATGTGTTACCCGCTTGCCGGTTCCGGTTATTTCCGTGGGCAATATTACCACCGGCGGGACGGGGAAAACGCCAACGGTCATCATGATTGCCAACTGCCTTACCGAGGCGGGATTAAAGCCAGCGATTTTAACGCGTGGCTATGGAGCAAAAAAAGGTGAACGATCCGATGAAGTCATGGTTATTGAAAAGGAATGTCCCGGCGTGCCGGTGGTAATTAATCCGGATCGCATCGCCGGAGGCAAAGAGGCGATATCCAGATTTCAAGCCAATGTGCTGATTTTAGATGACGGCTTTCAACATCGACGCCTGGGGCGCGATCTGGATATTGTTTTAATTGATGCCACAAGTCCGTTGGGCGTGCCGGGTATGTTTCCGCGCGGTGCCTGGCGGGAAGGCCCCGCCTCGCTTTCGCGGGCGCATCAGATTATTCTCACCCGGTGCGAGCAGGTTTCCGACGAACTCACAGACTTGGCCGCCGGATTGCTTACGCAATGGGTCAATCCTCGTCGTATCTACAAACAGATTACGGAAGTGGTCGGGGTCTTTGATCAGAACGGCGGCACGGTGCAGGGGCGGGGCCAAACCGTTCTGGCGTTTGCGGGTATCGCCAATCCTGATGGATTTGTTCGCACGCTGTCGGAACTGGGAATCCAGGTTTCCGCAGGGTGCTGGTTTGATGACCATCACCGGTATGTTCCTGTGCTGGATTTCCCCGAAATGCTAAAACTCACCGCGGAGCGCCACCCCGCCGCATGGGTCACAACCGCAAAAGACTGGGTTAAATTGCGGGATTTTAATCCGCCGGTGCCGCTGTGGCATGTGCGTATTGCGGCGCGAATCACGGGTGTGGCGGGAGAATTATGGCGGCAGTCGCTGGCTGATTTTGCCAACAAAAAGTAAAGTGATAACATGATGATTCATCCATCCAGTGAATTACTTGCATCCGTCGAAGCCTTTGGCAGGCCGCGCATCTTGGTTGTCGGTGATCTGATTCTCGATCAATACGTGTATGGCGATGCCGAGCGGTTAAGCCCGGAAGCGCCTGTGCCGGTGGTGCGGGAGCGGTATCGCCAAATGCGGGTCGGTGGGGCAGCCAATGTCGCGGTGTTTCTGGCCGCCATGGGGGCTGTGCCGGTGTTGGCAGGCGTGATCGGAAATGACGCATCGGGGGCGGCTTTACAGGACCTGCTGGTTCACGCTCATGTTGATGCCGCGCCGATCATCACCGTTAACCACCGTCCTACCTCGACCAAGACGCGCTTTATTGGCTTGGCCCAACATCGGCATCAGCAGCAGATGCTCCGATTGGATCATGAAACCCTGGAACCCATTGACGGTTCGACTGAACATCGGCTGCTGGCGGCCCTGGAGACGGAGATTCCATCATGCCATCTGGTTTGCATTGAAGACTACAATAAGGGCCTTTTATCTGATGCCTTGTGCCAGAAAATTATTTCCATGGCTCGCGCTGCCGGCAGAGAAGTACTGGTGGACCCCGCCGCAATTAAAGATTATCGCCGTTATCGCGGCGCTACTGCCATTACGCCCAATCGCACAGAAGCCGAACTGGCCGCCGGATTGCGACTGGAAAATGTGCAGGAGGAAGCTCCACGGCTGGCGGTAACGCTTTTGGAACAATTGAATCTGGATATATGCGTTTTGACGCTGGATCGTCACGGCATGTATCGTCTGGAACGTGGTCAACCCGGCATGTTGCATGCTACTCGCCCGCGTAACGTCTATGATGTGACCGGGGCTGGGGATATGGTACTGGCGATGCTGGCCATGGCTCGCGCCAATGGGGCGTCATGGAGCGTGGCGATGGATCTGGGAAATATTGCCGGCGGTTTGGAAGTGGAAAAATTTGGTTGCGTGCCGATTTCCCGTACAGAAATTATTGACGAATTGCAGCAGATGGATTCGGCCAGCACGCGAAAAATTCTATCGCTGCCGCGTCTGCTGGAGCGTCTGCATTCGCGCCACCGGGCCCAGAAAATTGTATTTACTAATGGCGTATTTGATATTCTCCACGCGGGCCACGTCCAATATTTGAGCTTCGCCCGCAGTCAGGGTGATCTGCTGGTGGTGGGGGTTAATACGGACGATTCGGTCCGGCGGCTAAAAGGCGAGAGTCGTCCCATTAATACGCTGGAAGACCGCATGGCGGTTTTAGCGAGCCTGGAGTCGGTCAATTATGTAACGGCGTTTCAGGAAGATACGCCGCTGGAATTGATCTCCGCCATTACCCCCGCGATATTGGTCAAAGGTGCCGATTATCAGAATAAGCCGGTGGTGGGGCGGCAGTGTGTTGAAGCTGCGGGTGGCAAGGTGGTGCTGGCACCGTTTTTGGAAGGCCGCTCCACGACGCGGGTTGTGGAAAAATCGCGAACGATTTCCCCTTGACCAGCGGTGATGGGCGTGGCTGTTATTACCGGCAAGCCGTTGGTTTAAAACCGATGGGCAAGTTCTAAAGGCAGTGTGATATTATGGCTGAACGTGCTGTGTTTTTGGATCGGGACAACACCATCATCGCCAATGATGGCTATCTGGGTGATCCGGCGCAGGTGAAATTGCTGCCCGGAGCGGCTGCGGCCATCGCATCACTGCGACGGTTGGGTTATCGCATCGTTGTAGTCAGCAATCAAAGTGGCGTGGCGCGGGGAATGTTTGATGAAGCGGCTGTTGAATCCGTTAATCAGGAAATGATTCGCCAGTTAAAGGAACAAGCCGGGGCGCATGTGGATGCCAGCTATTACTGTCCCTATCATCCCGATGCCGTTGTTGCGGAATATAAATTGGATCATGAATGGCGCAAGCCCAAGCCGGGTATGCTCAAAGCCGCGCGGGAGGATTTTAATCTTGATCTTTCGCAGTGCTGGATGATTGGAGATCAGCCGCGCGATGTGGCAGCCGGCGCATCGGTGGGATGTCGAACCATTTTACTTTCCGATCCGGAAAAGCAAATGGAAGGCAATGACAATGTGCCGGCCATCACACCGAACTTCATCGTGCGATCCCTGGCGGACGCGGCGCGAATTATTGTCCGCGAAGGAAACAGTCCCAATCGTGATCCCGCCCCCGTGCCTTTAATTCCCGGCGATGCGCCGGTATCTTCCGAAGATATTGCCACAAAAGCCGCCTCGAATACCACTGGCACTGCGTTACCGCCGGATGCGGACGCGTTGGCCTCGGCCATCGCAGTAAAATTAACGTACCGCGACTCGGAACCCATTAAGCCGGTGCTGGAGGATATTCTTCAGCAATTACGCAGTGCGCATAGAAAAAGTGATATGGCGGAATTTTCACTTTCGCTGCTGCTGGCGACGATTATTCAGGCGGTCGTGGTGCTGTGTCTGGTGGCGGGGGCCTGGGATGGATTAACGGCGATTCATGTCGTCGCGACGGCCATAAATCCTTATTGGTGGAATTACCGCATTTTGTATCAGCTTACCGCATTGGAATGGATGGCTGGCGGTTTGATCCTGCAAGTGATGGTCGTGGCACTGTTATTGCGACACCGCAATAAGCAATAAACCGAAAACGGAGACAGCCACTATGCACAGCCGCCCGATTATCGGAATACCTCTTGACAACCAAGCCGCCGACCAGTCACGCCCGGTTTACGAACTGCCTATGGCCTACCCACTGGCCATAGAAAAAGCCGGCGGAATTCCGATGCTTTTACATCACACCCGCGATTCCGCTCTGCAGGATGCGTATATGCAGGTTATTGATGGCCTGCTGATTCCGGGTGGAGATGATCTTGATCCATCTCTTTATGGGCAGTCTGCGCATCCCAAAACGCGCCGCCTGGATTCACTGCGACAGTTCTTTGATCTCGCTATGCTCGCGTCGGCCCAAAGCCGAAATATGCCGGTGCTGGGAATATGTTTTGGCTGTCAGGCTATGAACGTGCAGCGCGGCGGCACGCTGCATCAATACATTCCTGATTTGCCGCGCGATCCACCCGTTGCGCATGCCGGAAACCCAGCCAACACAACCGACAAAAATGCCTGGCACGACATTTCAATTACACCCCAAAGCCATCTGCGCGCTATACTTAACTGTGATCAGGCCACGGTTAATAGCCGCCATCGCCAAGCCCTTGATCGCTTGGGCACGGCACTGAAAGTTTCGGCGATTAGTCCAGACGGTATGGTCGAAGCGATTGAAGATAGCAGCCTGAAGTTCTGGCTTGGCGTACAGTGGCATGCCGAGGGGTTGGATGATCCACCGCACCCGGAATTATTCAAGGCTTTCGTCGCCGCCGCCGCGGCCAGGTGAAGTCGGCTTCCCGGCGCCGGTGGAATTCAAACTGCCGCGAGGCGGATGGGCCCTACTGAACTGATTACTGGTTGTATTGATGTTATTTTATAAGGAGATGCATAGTATGGCATTTGATTTCAAAACTGCGTTCACCGACGCCTTATCCTATACCCAATTGCTGCATCTGTGCGCAAATTCCGAACAGCGGCAGCGCTGGCAGAATTTGTATGACAGTGTTGTGCTTTCCGCGGAGCAAAAAACATTGCTGCAAGGTTTTCGCAGAAAAATGTATGTGCTGTGCCTGACGGGCGTATGGTGTGGTGATTGTGTCAATGCCTGCCCGATCTTTCAACGTATCGCTGAGCTTACCGATACAATTGATCTGCGTTTTGTGCATCGCGAACAGAAATTCGACCCTTCCGCCACCGATGCCGGAACGAAATTGGCCAACGAATTGTCCATCTGTGGCGGCCCGCGTGTTCCGGTTCTTGTGTTTCTTTCGCAGGACTGGTTTGAATGTGAGCGCTTTGGTGAACGCACACTGGCAACGTATCGCATGAAGGTGGCCACCATGCAAGGTGCCGCTTGTTCGACCGGACTCTTCGGGCCACCGGCAGATATGTTGCAGGCCAACATTGCCGAATGGTTGACCCACTTTGAACGGGTGCAACTTATGTTGCAAACCAGCCCGCGATTGATGAAGCTTAATGGTGAAGTATGATTGCGCTCCAGAATCCGGGGGCAATCGCATTACAATGCGTGGTAACGGAAATGCTCGCACGGTAAAGTAAGCGATTGTTGCGAGTCCAATGGATCGCGGTGATGAATTGTTGCAATAAAACAACAGGAGATACAGATGAAAAATGTAGAAATTAAAGTTGAAGGCAGTATCCTCACCATCAAGGTGGATTTGAACAAAGAATTCGGGCCATCCGCATCAGGTAAAACGATTATCATCGCCTCAACCGAAGGCAACGTGTCGGTACCGGACAGAGACGAAAAAATCGGCCTGAATGTCTATCGCAAAAAATCATCCTAAGTAAGAACGAAGAATGATTACAACCCAATCAAGTGTCGCAAATCACTCAATAGGTATGGGTTAGGTGCCGTTCTGGCGGTTGCATACATTTTGCGTTCCTATTTAGTGCTCAGGCGTGAATATCGCTGGGCATTTTGCCCAGCCGGTCATAAAGCGCGGCGGCGGTGCGGATGCCGGCATAAAAGCAATCCACATCCAGCTTTTCATTGGGCGCATGGAGATTATCATCCGGCAAGCCGAATCCCAATAATACGGAATCTATCCCCAACATCTCCTTGAACCAGGTAACAACGGGGATGGAGCCACCCTCACGCACAAACACCGGCTTTTTCCCCATGCCTTCTTCGCACGCTTCCACGGCTGCCGTCATGGCCGGCGAATGTGTCGGCGTCAGTGCGGCTGGCGATGCGCTTAGACGTTCTAATTTTACGGTGACACCCGCGGGCGAAATGTGGCGGATAAAGTCTTCAAAGGTTTCCGCAATCCTGATCGCATCCTGATCGGGCACCAGCCGCATGGAAAGTTTCGCCGATGCGGTGGCCGGCAAAACTGTTTTGGCCCCGGCACCCTGATACCCGCTGGTTAAACCGTTGATGTCCAATGTTGGCCGACACCAGCGGCGCTCCAGCGTGGTAAACCCGGTTTCACCGAAAAGTTCCGGCACGGCCAATTCTTTCACCAATTTGTTTTCGTCAAATGGTAATGCCTTCCACATGGCGCGCAATTCCGGCTCCGGCAATTGCACCGCATCATAAAATCCCGGTACTGTCACCCGCCCATGGGCGTCATGCAGTTGGCCCAATATGTTACTTAAGGCGTTGGCGGCATTCGCCACGGCACCGCCATAAATGCCGGAATGCAAATCGGTATTGGCTCCGGTAACGGTCAACTCATAATACACCAGCCCGCGCAAGCCCGTGGTAATGGCCGGTACACCGGGGGCAAATTGTGATGAATCGCTGATAATTAAGGTGCGGGCCGATGCGAGTAGATCGGCATTTTCCGCAATGACCGCGCGGAGATTCGGCGAACCAATTTCTTCTTCGCCCTCCAGCAGCACGGTCAGACGAACCGGCAATTCATAAGCAATCTGCTTCCACGCCGTCAACGCGGCAAGGTGGCAAAATACCTGCCCCTTGTCATCGCTGGCCCCGCGGGCAAAGAGTTTCCCATCTCGGATGGTGGCGGTAAATGGGGGCGAAGTCCAGAGGTGCAGCGGTTCGGCGGGTTGGACATCATAATGGCCATAAAACAAAATATGCGGCGCATCCGGCCGACACAGGCCATCCGGCGTGGTGGCCAGTACGCACGGGTGCCGCGCGGTTTTTACAAGCGTCGCATCCAGGCCCGCGCCGCGCAGATAAAATGCCGCCCATTGAGCCGCCGACTCAATGTCGCCATCATGCTCAGGTTTAGCCGAAACACTGGGAATCGCCAGCCACGCCTTGAGATCGTGCATCCACAGCGAACGGTTCTTCTCAATCCATAACAATACACTATCCAGCATGTTCCAGCTCCGGCGTCAAGCGTACATGAACACCATGTTTCGCAAGATAATCCTTGACCTGCTGCACGGACCATGTGCGGAAATGGAAAATCGATGCCGCCAGTGCCGCATCCGCCTTTCCTTCCGTGAGCACCTTGAGTAAATGTTCCGGTTTGCCCGCTCCGCCGCTGGCCACTACGGGAATATGCACGGCCTCGCTAATTGCGGATGTCATTTCAATGTCATAGCCTTCCAAAGTGCCGTCCGAATTCATGACATTCAGCACAATTTCACCGGCACCGCGTGATTCCGCCTCTTTGGCCCAGGCCAAAACCTCCCGCCCCGTACCCACCCGGCCACCATTGACAAACACTTCCCAGAATTCGCCGCCATCGGCCTTTTTAACACGATTGGCATCGAGGCCCAGCACCGTGGCGCAGCGGCCAAATTTACGGGCAATGCGGGAAATCAACTCCGGGTCTTTCACCGCCGCGGAATTAAGACTGACCTTTTCCGCGCCGGCCTGAATCAACTTGGTCGCGTCATCAAGCGTGCGAATGCCGCCACCTACCGTTATCGGCATAAAAACACTATCCGCCACGCGTCGCACCACATCGACCATGATCTGCCGGCCCTCGTGGCTGGCGGTAATATCATAAAATACCAGTTCATCGGCCCCGCACTGGTCATAAAAAAGAGCCTGTTCAACCGGATCGCCGGCATCCACATGGTCAAAAAATTTGACGCCTTTGACCACTCGGCCGGCATCCACATCAAGACACGGAATAATTCGTTTCGTCAACATGCCGGGATTATAAGGAAATCCTGAACTTTAACATAATTCGCGCGAAAAGTGTGTGACACAGTGACACATGACACATTGCGTTTTGGTCGCCGCGGTTGATTCAATATTTGGTCTTTGGCAGGGGGAAGAATCGGGAATCCAAAAATCAAGAATCCAGAAGGCAATAGAGAAGTATTGGCATTATTGGTCAGTAATGATCAATAATGATGAGTAATTGCAGTATTGGTAGGTACGGCGGCTGCGGCAGAGCAGTTGATCAGGAGAGAGTCGAGCCTCCCGATTGGCCGGCTCCTGCGGCATCGGGGTTTCGGCTTCCAGCCCTAACCGGGAGCAAATAAGACTGGGGTGGGCTTATTGGTGATCACGGATCAATGTGGCAACGATCAACGGTGCGCCGTGATAAGGCGTTAGTTTTCAGCGGGGATATACCCGCTCGGCAAGGTAAGGAGCCGGCGCGAAATAACTTCCCTATTTAAGTGATGACAGGGGCGGCCCGGTAGTTCCACTGGGGCAGGAACGAATCGAAGCGGATTTTCATGTCGCGTTTGAATTCTTTGGTGCATTGGCGTCCG
>Ga0080006_1150688_pt1 | contig 33898 bp, 30 predicted proteins | sample RS3BMetagenome_FD_69209 | JGI IMG/M metagenome (GOLD analysis project Ga0080006, IMG submission 69209) | Ferric oxide microbial mat and aquatic microbial communities from Rainbow Spring, Yellowstone National Park, USA - RS3B (SPADES... ...
TGTCTTCCCAAAAACCCCTCGGATTATCCGGCCTAGCTTCAAGCAGCTCTTCGCCTAATTCCACCCCCAAATAACTCAAAGCTCGCATCAACGCACTGCTGCCTGAACGATGCATCCCAATGACAATTACCACCTGTGGCATTTCTAAGATCTATGGTTAGAAAGGATAGGGTTCTATAGGAGAGAGGCTGACGCTGTAACAGAAGGCTTGCCTAGGATTGCCAAATTTTTTCCGTGGATAGTGGAGTTTATAACCAACATCGTAATATAGAATGTAAAGCATTTTTAATTCTTCTATATTTTGCTAGATAAATCAATCATAAAGGGAGGCGGGCGGCTTCACCAATAAATTTGCCAAAAGCGAGGATGCGGTTTTCCTATTAGCTAAAAATACACAAATAAAAGATTATCGATGAAGGCACCTTCCAGAGACCTAAGCCTATGAGGCGAGGCTTTTTGATTGGTAAGGAACAGAAGGCAAGGCTTTCCATCAACGCCTTATAGATGAACAATTTTTTTTGCTTCCTGGTATGGGAATGGGCAGCTCTTTGTTTATTGAGGAGCGAGGATTTCTTTGATTAATTCTTCTCCTTCTGCATCAGCTCGATTTACCGCTACGCTTACTCTCCAGAAAGCGATTTTGCCCTTCCAGGGCTTAAGCAGGTCAAGATAATCTTGTCGTTTTCTCTCCTCTTCTATTCCCAACCACAGGTCATAATGGAGAGGATCAATAATAACAGGCATCCGCCCATGAATTTTCTTCAACTCCGGGCAAGCCTCGGTAACAATAATTGTAGCAGATTCGATTCGCTTGCCATCTTTTTCCCACCGGTCCCAAAGCCCGGCAAACCCAAAGACTTCAACAGAAGGCAGGGTAATGTACCAGGGGATTTTTCTATTCTTATTTTCTGTTTGCCATTCATAAAAACCATCTGCAGGGATCAAGCATCTTCTTTTGCGGAAACTCTCTCTGAAAGTGGGTTTGGACTGTACCGTTTCAGCTCTTGCATTAATCGTACGCCAATCGGTCTTTGCTTCATTAGCCCAATGAGGGATGAGTCCCCAGCGCATAAAAAGGGCTTCTCTTTTCTCTATTCCCTGTCTTATTACTAAAATAGGACTAGAAGGAGCGATATTGTAGCGAGGTGAAAAATCGGGAAGCGTTTCTACCTTAAAAACAGACTGGATCACTCTTGGAGAAGCTCTGAGGGAAAACCGACCGCACATTCTACCTTAGCTCCTTTATTGAATTTTTCCTACTTTTTTCTAATTAAAACCCAAAATACTATAGAGCCAATTCTTTTTACCATTCCGTTTTTTTCTGAGTGCCTTTTGGTTTGTTTGATGATCAAATAAAAAGCAAGAGATGGAATGAACTCCAATTTAAAGAAGAGCCGCTTGTGGGATTCGAACCCACGACCCACGCTTTACGAAAGCGTTGCTCTACCTCTGAGCTAAAGCGGCGGTTGTTATGGAGCGCTTGCTTAAGAAGTTATTTTTTTTCGAGAAAAAATAAAAATTATTTTTTGGTTTTTCTTCGCTTCTATTAAACATATCTTAGTGGATTAGAACCAACCATGAATCCTTTCTCAAACCGTAGACCTCCCTCCGGCACCTTGTTCCTTATTGGAACGGTTTCCTTATTCCTTCTTCTATCCTTAGGACTTCTTGGCTACAAGCTTGCTATGGAACATTCCAAAGCCAACTGGGAGAAGGTTATTCTTAGCTACCAGGCTGCCAAAACTAACGAAGAGAAACTAAAGATAGCCAAAGCCCATCTGTCCAACAAGCAAGCAGCGGTATGGATTTTACAAATTGCAGCTAGCCTCTATGAAAAAGGAGCGATTTCTGAGGCCTTATCTACCTTTCAATTCTTTCTTGAGCATTTTCCAGGCCATCCCCTGGAAGCGGGTGCTATGCTCGGAGCAGGCGAATGCTTGGAAAGCCAAGGGAAAACCGAGCAAGCACTTCTTCTTTACCAAAGGATTTTAGAAAAAAAAGACACCGAAGCCTATAGAGCTCTTGCCATCTTAAGGTTGGCGCAGATACGGATCCAGAAAAAAGAGTATGGCCCGGCAAAAGAACTACTCGAGAAATTCCTTTCTCATAATGCTAGAAGCCCCTTTGCTAATCAGGCCCAAATGCTGCTTGAAATGATTCCTTCTTCCTAAGCCTACTTTTAGAGGGAATGATTCAGTTGGAAAGCGTCATGCACAATTTGAGCTGCCCTTTTCCCTTCCTTTTCATCGATAATGATTGAAATTTTGATTTCGCTTGTTGAAATCATCTCTACATTAATCCCCGCTTCGGCAAGAGAAGAAAAAAGCTTAGCAGCCACTCCACTATGCGAACGCATCCCAATACCAACGACTGAGAGTTTCGCTATGCCTTCGGTCGCCCGAACCTCCCTTGCAGAGATTTCTGAAACGACTGACTGCAGTGCTACTAACGCTTTCTTAAGAAAATTCTTGTGAACGGTAAAGGTGATATCTGTTAGCCCATGATCGGAAATGTTTTGAACGATCATATCGACATTAATCTCCGCCTCTGCAAGCCGGCAAAATACCTTAGCAGCAATACCGGGTTTATCAGGAACCCCAAGAATGGTTACTTTTGCTTGACTAGGCTCCAAGCTCACAGCCCGAACGACAACTTTTTCCATGGCACTAACCTCTTCTTTCACTATTGTTCCTGGTTCGTTAGTAAAACTTGAGCGCACCTCAAAAGGTACTTTGAATTTTTTGGCGAACTCTACCGATCTGGCTTGCATCACTTTAGAACCCGATGCTGCCATCTCAAGAAGCTCATCATAACTGATTTCATCTATTTTCCTAGCCGTTGGCACAATCCTTGGATCAGCCGTATACACCCCTTCTACATCCGTATAAATCTGACAGCATTCGGCATGAAAGACAGCCGAAAGGGCTATGGCGGTGAGATCAGATCCCCCTCTCCCCAGCGTAGTAATATGCCCCTCAACGTTCTGTCCTTGAAAACCCGCAACAACGACGACATTTCTCTGTTGGAGTAGTTCTTTGATTCGTTTAGGGCTGATGTTCAGGATCTTTGCTCTGGTATGCTTCCCATCTGTAACAATTCCAGCCTGCGCTCCCGTCAGCGACACAGCCGGTATTTTCAAAGCATGAAGAGCAATCGAAAGCAGAGCAATGGTTGTTTGTTCTCCTGTCGAGAGCAACACATCAATTTCTCTTTCCGAAGGTTCCGGATGCAGTTGAGCAGCTAACTGTAATAACTGATCGGTTACTCCTGACATTGCAGAGACAACTACAATCAAATCATGTCCTTGCCTATAATACTGAGCAATTCGCTCGGCTACGTTCTTTATCCGCTCCACGCTGCCAACAGAGGTCCCGCCATATTTTTGAACTAAAAGCGCCATTGCTTCTTTCCCAAATTTCTCCTTTTTCGTTAAAAAATTCTATTATAACAACCGAAGAAAAAAAAGCAACTCCATTACAAAAAACTTGTTGCTTTAGCAAAAGAAAATGTTGTAAGAAGAAAAAAGAAGAGCGGCGCTAGTGTTTAGCGCCGCTTGGCCGGGAATCGTCAGAGGAGGAAAACGATCGTTCAGAGGTTATTCATATATTGATACCCCGATATTTTGAGATTTGTTCAAAAAAATTTTTTTCTCTTCGTTTATTCAATTTAAAAAAAAGAAGGGCAGCATACCAGGCTACCCTTCTTTTATAAGTTCAATATCTAGAGGAGGAGGAAACAAAAAATTCTTTTCTTTATTATTTTAAACGCCTTCTATTTTTGTTTCGTTCAACTTTTTTTAAAAAACTTTTTTTATCCAAGCAAGGACCTAGTGCATCTGCATGAGAAGGGGCTAGTAACTATATACGACATCCACAGCGACGAACCAAAAAGGCCCACTGGAAGGCTGCGCAAGTCCGTTTCCATTTAATCCAACGGTAGCGGGAGCTATTCCTACCGCTGGATAATACCAATTCATAAACCCCTTTCCGTAATCAGCCCGGTTTTCTATTCGAATCATAAAATTATCCGCTAGGTCAAATCTCCAGTCCACCGTAACACTGTAGATATTCATGGGGAAAAGCATATCTGAAAAAATCTGGTTTCGGTTGGCATGGTCATATTGTTCTCTCCAGGCCATGCTAAAGACCTTATTGAATTTATAAATCTGATAAATGGCTATGCCAAAGAAACTGGTGGAACCTTCAAAACCGTAAAGAGGGTAATTCACGGGAAAGATGGAGAGAGCGGTTTGGGTAGGGGCACCTAGCTGCGCAATCCCGGAGGGACCAATCCGGTTCGAAAAGCCGCCGACTAACTCATAAGCAAACTCGAGCTTTTGGTCTTTAACAAACTTCGGGATCCAAGTTCCAAAATCGTTAAATTCCATGAAAAGTCCGTTGTTATTATAAGCGCTTGGAACGATGTCTCCCCCAATGTCATAGGCCCCCACATAACTCCCATTAGGACTTGATCCAAAGCCTGGTGGATTAACACTATTGGGTGCAAACGCATAGCCAAATGTATTTAAAAAGAGTTTGTCTTTGGAGGTATAATCCCACATATTAAAGAGCACAATGCCTTCCCCACTATTAATCATGTTGTTTGTATAGCCAAAATAAGGATAGCCTGCTCGCGACACATTCCAGCCCCCATTGGTGAGTCCCCAGCGAGTTGTCCAATTATCATTAAATTTATAGAACACCTCTCCGCCAACCATCGTGAATGGTTCGAAGTTATTGAAGAGAATACCATAGGAAAAATTAAAGTTTGCTGGTCTTTCCATCACCTCCAGACCTATAGGGGAAGCAAACTGACCAATATGGATTTCTAGGCTTTTATCACCAATAGGTGCTTTAAACTGCACATAGGCTTGCTCTAAGAAAATCCCACTGGAATTAAATCCTGATCCGGTATTGAACGTGTTTCCAATACCCATGACCGCGTCCGGTTCACCCAGTGCGGCGTCTTGCCCAAAGATCATATCCACTCTAAATCCAGCTTGCCACTTATTTTCATCAGTAAGAGGTTTTTCCAAGGCCACCTTTAGTTGGTTAAAATTAAAGGCTCCACCAGGAATCCCGTCCGTGGTAAATCTTAGAGGTAAAGCTGGATAGGCGGGAACAAAAGGTTGAGCGGCAGCCGGTCCATGGAGACCTGAAATTGCTGGGTTAGCAAACACTAGGGGAATTTTATTGAACGATGGAGCAGCTATAAAATTATACGTATAGCTAGCCTCCACATACCCACTTAATTTAATACCTGGATTGTTCGCCTGGACAGCCGCCATGCCTTCTTCTTCAAGAATTTTCTTTAGCTTTTCGACCTCTTTAGAAGAGCTAATAGCCTTCGAATCATTAAACTCCAAATTCTGCAAAGATGCAGGCTCTCCACTACTTTCTCCTTCTCCTTCCACTTCCCCTGCATAAATAACCAGAAAACTCTCCATAAAAAGGCTTAATAGCCATAATCCAACCACACTTCTGCTGATCTTCATTATTTTTTTCCTTCGCTAAGCTTTTTTGTTCTTTACCGCCTACTTAGAAGCTATAGACAAATTCCAAGCCTACGAAGTAGACCGGACCATTGGAGGTACCTAGGAGGGCTGTAGGACTGCCCGTTGGGTTTTGGAAAGGAAAACCGTAGTAGCCAAGGACTCCCTTGCCCCAATCCATCCTGTACTCAAGCCGAATCATGAAATTATCAGCCAGATCAAACGCAAGCGTCGCCGTGTAGGCCCAAATGTCGGTTGGTGCATTGTGTCCAGCAAGGATAGAATTCCATCCTGATTCCATCCAGTCCGCACGCTGGGCAATACTGATAATGTCCGTAATTTGGTATTTCATGTGAAGGGCAGCCCCATACCAGTTCGAGGGCCCACTCGATAAATCGACAGGCAGCCCGCTGATCGCTCCAGGTACCACCGTCACATTGTTGTTGTAAAAACCCCCTGTCAATTCAAAGCCTAACAGAAGCCTGTCCCGGGCAAACTTCGGAGCCCATGATCCCCATACATCCCCAAGAAAAAACGCATTGTTCTGGTTGAATGGGCCTTCTCCCCTTATCCCCTGCGCTATCCCATAAGGCTGCGCTACCCCATTGATCGGAGAGGCTCCAAAGCCCGGCGGATTGACCCCATTAAACCCGTACATGAGAGTGCCGCTGAGCGTCGCATTCTTCCCTTTCGCCTCCCATTGGCTGTTCAAAAACAATAAATAGGCATCGTTGTTGTTGATCATGTTGTTGAGATAGCCAAAATATTCCATCCCCCCCCTCGATACGTTAAAGCCCCCATCGGCTATCCCCAACCGGCTCGTCCATTGGTCATCCCACCGGTAAATCGCTTGCATCCCAGTAAGGGTAGTCGGCAAAAGATTCGCAAACAAAAGCCCATAGGTAAAATCCAGGTTCACTGGCCGCTCCACTACCTCGTAGCCAGCCGGATCCACAAACTTGCCTATCTTTATGTCCAACCCATTGCCTATAGGCGCCCGAAAAATCACATACGCTTGCTCTAACCAAAAACTCGAGGTGTTGAACGAATACCAGGAACTAAAAGGAACCCCTAAGCCAGTGATCGCATCCGGTGCTCCTACTACCGCATCCTGCCCCACTATAAGATCTGCCCTAAAGCCTGCCTGCCATCGATTCTCTTCAGTCAAGGGCTTCTCCAAGGCCAGCTTAAAGGCGTTCATGTTAAAGCCTCCCCCAGGAATCGCATCCACCGGCTCTCGACCAGGTATCGCCGGATAGCCCTGAGCAAAACCTGCCGTGTTGGTCGGCCCTACATATCCCGGCGGAGGAACAAAACCAGGCACTCTATTGAAAGCCGGAGCGTTGATAAAATTATAGGTGTAGCTGGCATCCACATACCCACTCAGCACTATCCCCTTAGTGTTCGCTTGCACCGGTATCCCCTGATCCTCTAGCTTCTTGGTTAGCTCCTCTATCTGCTTGTTCTTCTCTTCCACAACGCTCGATTCATCGCCCTCAGCTGCCTTTTTAGAATGTTTCTTTTTAGGATGCGCCGCTGGAGAGGATGATCCTTCATCCTGGCTGAAAGCTGGATAAAGAGCTACGATAAGAAAGAGTAAAAATGCATACCCCAGCTGACTAATCATTCTTCTAAACACCTGTTGCCTCCTATTTCAGTGTTATTGGCCAATAAAGATTTTTTCTCTCAGTCTTTCCTCCTCTTTTTCCCTATTCTTGGTTGAGAGAAAACTTTTTTTGGCTATTGAGCACAAAGCAACTTTTATGCCATTCTTTATAAGAGAAATAAAAGATTGAGGAGGACTCAAAAATCTGATTTCAGGTATCAAAAAGAAGACAATAAAAAAGATAAGTTAGAATAAAAAAAAGATTAATAAGTAAAAACGACTTCAATGGCTCCAAAAAAAAGGGGGCCAGAAGAAGAACCTACTAATCCATTCCCCTTCAAACCGATCCGGGAGGGGTTAACAAGCAAATTTGGTTGATAATAATCAAGCACATGGTTTCCAAAATCGGTTCTGCCTTCTATCCGTACCATAAGATTATCCGCTATATCGAACCGAAGAGTTAGCGTAGTTTCCCAAATGTTTGCTGGGAATATGAACCCTTCCAGATAGGAATTCCAACTTGCCTGTAGGTATTGTTCTCTCAAATTCAGGCTAAAATAATTATTGAATTTATACAGCTGGTATAGTCCGACACCCAACCAGTTGGTCGGTCCATCGTAGCCTAAAGAAAAAGGGAAGGGAGGGAATATCCCAAGGAGTTGTTGTTGCGACAGGCCAAAGGTAGTGAGGCCGCTAGGCGCCACGGCATGGTTATAAAATCCACCTACCAATTCGAAACTGAACATAAGCTTATCCCCAGGAACAACGGAGGGAATCCAGGAGCCAAAATCGTTAAGTTCCATATAAGTCCCATTATTGTTATAAGGACCAGGAATAATATCCCCGTTTGCATAAGCCCCAGGATAAGCGAGAGTGGCCGAAGGGGATGTGCCAAACCCCGGAGGATTGGTTCCATTAAATCCGTAAAGGAGAGCGAAAGTGTTCAATAGCTTTTTATTGGTTGACTCATAGTCAAGGTTGAAAGTGACTAAATAGGTCGGCAGTTGGTTCACCATATTGTCTAAAAATCCAAAATAGGGATATCCTCCACGGGAAGTATTAAAGCCACCATCAACTAGTCCTCCTCTCACTCTCCAGGAAGCATTTATCACATAATAGATTTGGCTGCCGACAAGGACAAAGGGCTCGACATTGTTAAAAAAAAGGCCGTAGGAAAAATTTAGGTTAGCTGGCCTTTCCAGGACTTCAAATCCTACAGGGGCTTCAAATTTGCCTAGATGGATTTCGACCTTATGATTCTCTCCAGCGGGGATTTGGACGGCCACATACGCTTGCTCGACAAAGATCGTGCTTGTGTTTAGGCCAAAAGTGGTGGAATTAGCGGTCCCCAAGCCTTCAACGGCATCCGGCACACCAAGACCCGCATCCTGACCAAGCATCAAATCAAACCTAAAGGCACCATCAAGCTTATTTTCCTTTGATAGTTCTCTTTCTAATACCACTTTGAGCTGATTAAGATTGAATCCTCCTCCTGGAATCCCATCGTCAGCATACCGCAGAGGTGCAACAGGGACGGCCGGCCCGAAGGTGGGTTTCCCATTTAGAGTTTGAGAAGCAAAGGATGGCAGCGAACCAAAAGCGGGTGCATTAAAAAAATTGTAATCGTAACTTGCGTCCACGTAGCCACTAAGTTTGATGGCAGGCTTTGGGGGAGGCAGGGCTATACCTTCTTGTTCAAGAATTTTTTCTAGCTGATGGACCGTTGGCGCTTCTGTTTGCTGGGTCGTTTCTTTTTTTTCATCCATAGAAGAAGCATTTTCCTCTTCAATAGCTTTTCCGATAGTTGGATAGGCCAATAGAATGAGGAAAAAAAAAAGATACCACCAGCACGTATACTTTTTCCATGGCAACAGAATCCAAAAAAAACAACAAGAAATTATAGAAGCAATAGAGTCAAATTTTACCAATTGATTCAATGAAAAGCAGTAAGAAACCAAGAGCTATTTTCCCCTCCCCTTTGAAACAGCTGACTTTGGAAATGAGCTAGAGAGCCAATTCTTCTAGAGCTTCGTTAGCCTTCTTTTCCTCTTTCCATCTGCTCTTAGATCTTTTCTGAAACTCCTCCCAGAGACTTTAGCCATTATGGCAATCAATATCAAGAAGCTGGAACTGTTTCATTTTTCTTTGAAGGGTTTTTCGACTGATCCCAAGCTTTTTTGCAGCATGCGTTTTTTTACCATGACAGAATTTGAGAGCATCAAGAATGATACGTTTTTCAGCTTCTTTTAAATTAAAACAGTCGGCATTTTCTGCACTGAAGCTACTCGTCGTTGCGGCTTTGACTGCTCTTACTCTTTCGGGCAGATCTTTTGGATAAATTTTTTTCCCCTGACAGAGTACCACGCCATGTTCTATAGCCATTCTCAGCTCACGAACGTTCCCTGGCCAGTCATATTCCAAAAGGATCTTTTGAGCCTCTGGACTTAAGCCCTCGATTTTCTTCCCATTTTCTGCAGCAAATTCCTCAAGAAAGGCTTGAATCAGCAAAGGAATATCCTCTTTTCTTTCTCTTAATGGGGGCATAGTAATACGCACAACATTGAGCCGAAAGAAAAGGTCTTCTCGGAATTTCCCTTCTTCTACCATCTTTTCCAAGTTCCGATTAGTTGCCGCAATAACTCGGACGTCTACCGGAATTATTTTATTGCTTCCGACCCGCTGGATCGATTTTTCTCCTAAGGCACGAAGCAACTTGACTTGCGTGGGCAGATCAATTTCTCCAATTTCATCTAGAAAAATGGTCCCTCGAGCTGCTTCTTCGAATCTACCAATCCTTCTTTCAATGGCTCCTGTAAAAGCGCCCTTTTCATGGCCAAAAAGCTCACTTTCCAAAAGCTGTGGGGAAAGCGCCGCACAATGCACGACCACAAAGGGGAAATTTCTCCTTGGACTGAGTTGATGGATCGCGTGGGCAGCCAGTTCTTTGCCTGTTCCACTTTCCCCTTCGATCAACACAGTTGCCTTACTTAAAGCCACCTGTTTAATTTTTTCAAAAACTTCCTTCATTACCAGAGAGGAGCCTATCATTTTCTCCAGGCCATATTTCAAGTTGAGCTGGCGTTTTAACTGTAGGTTCTCTACTTCCACTTTTCTTGACCGGTAGGCTCTTTTTAGTATTATTTCTAGTTTTTCTAAATCCACCGGCTTAGTAATGTAATCGTAGGCCCCTTTTTTAATCGCTTCCACGGCGTTTTCCACCGATCCATAAGCGGTCATAAAGATACAAAGGGGGGGGACAGAAAGTGCTTTCATCTTTGTCAGAATATCAAACCCCGACTCTTTCCCAAGCCGTATATCTGCCAAAACAATATCAATCGGCTCGTTTTCCAAAATATTGATGGCAGTAAGGACATCCGAAGCCTCATACACTTCATAGTCCTCAGCCAAGGCCATGACTAGGCCCGAACGCGTTCTTTTTTCATCCTCAACGATCAGTAGTTTTGGATAATCAATGTCCATGCTAGAGCGTTTGGTTAACTTTTATCTTGGGCCATTGGTAAGAGCCTGATTAGCCGCTCGGCACGAGGTAAGAGAATTTTTACGGTTGTCCCTTTTCCATCTTCGCTTTCTATTTGAACTTCACCGCCATGATCGCGGATAATCCTCCGAACTATGAGTAATCCTAAACCTGTGCCTGAAGCTTTCGTTGTAAAATAAGGTTTAAAAACCTGACTCATTGCTTCTTGAGGGATTCCTCCACCATTATCTTGAAAAGAGATAGTAAGAAAGGAGTCGTCATAATGGGTGCTGATTTTAATGATACCGTTTTTGCCAACCGCTTCTATACCATTCTTAAGGATATTATAAAAAGCCTGTTTAAGCTGGTTTTTATCCGCCCGTAGCAGAGGAAGACCCCGGTCAAGATTCATTTCCAGTAGAATATCCAAGTTTTGAAATTCAGGAGAAAGAAATTCCACGGTTTGTTTAATCACCTGATTGACAGAAAGAAGCCTCAATTTGGGAGGAGAAGGCCGGATCGCCTTCAAAAACTGGTTGATAATCCCATCCAGCCTGCGCAGTTCTGAACGAATAGCTGCAAAGGAACTTTCTATTTCCTTCTTTCCTTTTTCCTCGGTTTTCTGAAGAAGCTTTTTGAACCTTTTTTCGAGCAACTGAAAATGGATGCTTAAGGCATTGATAGGATTACCCAATTCATGCGCAACACCGGCAGCAAGCATAGTTAAAAGATTAAGTTTTTCAGTTTCTATCACCTCTAGGGTCTTTTCCCTACTTGCCGTAATGTCATAAAAAATGGCTATAAAAGCCGCATTCTTCTTCCCAATTTCTTCAAGAGGGATTAACGAGAGGTTCAGATACCGCGGTTCTGGATAAAAAACTTGGAAATCACGACTGACCATCTTTTCCAAAGCAATCAGCTCAGGCCAATCGATGAGCGGCACACACTGTTTTATTTCTTTACCAAGCATTTCTTCAGGATTAACGCCAAATAGCCGCTGAAGAGCCATATTGGCATACTGGATTTTTCCCCGACTGTCCAAAACCACTACCCCTTCTTGCAGGGAATTAAAGATGGCTTCTAAAAAACCCTTTTCCTTAACCAACCGCAGAAAGACATTCTGAATCTCATCCGGTCCAACTCTTTCAAATTTTCCAAGTAGCTTGCTTAAAAAGGAATGGCGCATAGGGATTTCCAAAATCAATAAAATATAAGTTTTTCTAATTTATTTTTCCACTAGGAACTTGTCATCCCTTTATCAGAAAAGCTTCCAGCAAGAAATGCTCATTAAGGGCCAGAACCATCCGACGCCAAGGTGTTGGGTCGTCCCTTCTTTCCTTGCGAATGTATCTGATTGAAAAACAACAGGACGCCCCGAGCGATCGCTTCAGCTAATTTTTGGCGGTAAATCGGATGATCAACAAGTGAGGACTCAATAGCATTAGAAAGAAATCCGCCTTCAACCAACACGCTAGGTAGCAGATTTTCTCTAAGAACTTTAAACCTTGCTCGCTTGAGCCCTCTGTCCATGTCTGGATCTGCAGGATGCAGTCGGATGATCTGACTGTGGATATCATGAGCTAAGAGGATATTGAGCGGATCGGTTTGATTTCCAGGACTAGCGATGTAATCGGTCAAATAGAGCCTGCCGCTATTAGTAGAGGGGGAGCCACGAGGAGAAAGCGCGTAGGTTTCCAGACCATGTCCACCGCCATAGGCCTGATTAAAATGAATGCTTATGAATATATACTCTGGATAATAAGCAGCCATCCGCACCCTCTGATCGAGAGAAACAAAAACATCCTCATTTCGCGTCATAACCACTGGAATTCCTCTAGCCTTCAAAATTGCCGCAAGCCTCCGGGCCGTATCCAGCGCATAATTTTTTTCTGTCCCCTTTCTGGAAATCGCCCCCTTATCTGACCCTCCATGCCCAGGATCTATGACTACCCCCCGATAGAGTCGACTTTGAGGAATCCTCTCTGGCCGCAAAATTGGATCGAACAAGCAGCAAAGGTCCGTTCTAGAAATCCATATCTCAGCTCCCCTTTGAATAATAGGAAAAGAAAGCCAATGCTTGACCCCATCAATAAAAACGACCGAAGAGTTTGGTTTAAAATCCAAGCTCACCAACCCATTGGAAAGATGAACTTCTGTCGCTGGGCTATAAGGCAACTGGGGGAAATGATAAAAACGACAGAAATCTTCTAAGGGCACATATTGGCTTTTACCAAAAGTCGATAGGTGCCACTCTTGGGCTTTGGTAAAGGGAAGACCTAAAAAGAGAAAGAAAAAAAACAGTTTGCTTAGCGTGCGCATGGGAAATTATCTATCAATCTTATTTTATCTATCCAAATGGCTCCACACAATCGCCCGTTTACTTTTTCCACATAATCGACTTTAAAACAAGAAATTTTCTCCAGTTCCCTCCGTGCCCAAGCCTCTGGCTCAGCCATCATGGATGCTTCTTTTAATATTCTTGGGAAAAGGGCAGCGATCTTTTTCTGCTCTTCCGTCAGATAGGCATTCCTTGAACTACAGGCCAACCCACTTTCTTCTCTAACTGTCTCAACTCCAATAATTTCTATTGGTATATAAAAATCCCTCACTATTCGGCGCACCAGTTCGAGTTGTTGGGCATCCTTCCATCCGAAAATAGCTTTAGTGGGTTGGATCAGCCAAAAAAGTTTCATGAGTACTGTGGCAACACCCCTAAAATGGCCTGGTCTTGTTTTGCTGCAACGGCCATTGGAAATATCTTCTTCGACTATCCAGCTGGAATGATCCTCAGCATAGAGTCCCTTTGGGGCAAACAGAACATCTACTCCATTCTCCTCACAAATTTGCCTATCCAGGGGATAATTCCTTGGGTAGATGGCAAAGTCTTCGGTGGGAAGAAATTGGGTGGGATTTACATAAATACTTACAACAGTTAGGCCTGCTTGTCTCTTAGCTTCTTGAATCAAAGCAATATGCCCATGATGCAAAGCACCCATAGTCGGGACTAAACAAACAGGCTGCCCCTCTTTTTTCCATTGAGAAGCTAAGCTTTGCATTATTGAAGGTTCAAAAATTTCCATCATACCGGCACCTTTGTATTTAAGAAGCCTATCTTTGGAACCTATAAAAAAGGTTCAGTACTGAAGAAAAAGGCTTTCCACAAGCAAAAGAGAAAAACAGCCAGGTTCTTTTTCCTGGTGATAGCGTCGATACTTAGAGGGAGAAAAATACTAGGTCCATGCCTATAGTTTTTTTCTGCTTGAGCTAGCATTTTGACTGTGCCTTATAATTTTTCGCTTTGTCTTTTCCCTGTCAACTGTTAGAAGAATTCCTTAGTGATTTCCTTTGCTGTGTATGCAAGAAACAAAAAAGCATAGGTCATTGAAAAAACTCCTTTGCTTAGCGTCCTGGGCACAATACCAGAATTCCTTTTTTAGTCAACAAACGGTGATGTAGGTTAAATGTTTGCTTGTGGATCTATTTTATATTCTTTTTTTCTCTTTACTGCTCTTAGGACTTATTTCTCAAATTTTTGGTTCCTTTCTTTCGACTGGATCCCTACGGGAAAGTACGCTATACGCCCTGCTGTGGATTCTTTTCAGTCTTTTTCTTGGGTTATGGCTTGGTATAAGCAAGGGGGTGGAAAAGGCCTTTGGTTTTTTTGCGGTATTTTGGATCGAATATCTCCTTAGCATCGATAATTTAATCCTTTTTCATGTCATTTTCGAATTTTCGCAAACAGCTGAATCCTTTCGCCACAAACTGCTTAGCCTCGGTATCTTTTCAGCGATCTTTCTTCGTATCCTGCTCATTGTCTGTGGTCTTTTTGTTGCCAGCAGATGGTCTATGCTCTTTCCTCTTTTTGGGCTTTTTCTTTTTTTTGCAGCCTATCGGTTGGCTCGGCCTCAAAAAGATAAGCCACCTGGACTCCTAAGTTATGATAAAAAATTTTTCTTTGGGCCTTTTGTCTATGAGCCAGCTGAAAAAACTAAATTTCTTTTCAAAGATGGTCCAAGGATAGGTTTTGGTTCTCTGGCACTTAGCTTCCTTGCGATTGAAACCACTGATATCCTTTTTGCTTTAGACTCCGTCCCTGCTTCTTTTGCTATTACTACTGATCCCCTTCTTCTCATCAGTGGTAATATTTGTGGTGTTTTTGGCTTACGTTCCCTCTACTTTTTAGTAGAGAGAACAGCCAAAACCTTTGTTTCTTTTAATACCCTCTCCGCCCTGTTGTTGGTCCTGATGGGAATAGAACTCCTCATAAAACCCTGGTTAGAAATTTCCCCATTCTATAGTTTCTGCAGCATCCTTAGCCTGTGTTTAGTCTATGGCTTGATAAAAGGCATAGGGAAAGCAAAAAATAAGCAAAAATAAAAAAAGTCATTCTAAAAAGGTTTTTTTTAGAGCTTACGTCAAAGCTAGGAACTCTGCCCTTCCTATCCTCCTTTGCGTCCTTCTCGCTATTAGCCAAAGCAATGGATCGCTTCGGTAGATTATTCCATCGCAAGGAATTCTCTAAAAACAATCAGCACTTATTTAGATTCTTCACCGAAGAGGGGAGGTTCTTCAGGAGGTTCCTGTTGCTGTTTTCTTTGGACTTCTCTCATCTTTTCAAGAAGTTCAGACATATCCTCGACTTCTTCCCAAACATCTTCGGCAACATAAATTGGACATTTGTACTGCAATGCTAAGGTCAGGCAATCACTGGGCCTGGCATCGATTTCAATGATTTTTTTATGGACCTCATTTTCGGCACGCAAAAGGAGTCGAGCAAAATAGGTATTACTCCTTAATTCGTTAATAACGACCCTTTCGACACTGATAGAAAGAGAGTCAAAAATCATGGCCATGAGTTCATGCGTTAGAGGCCTTTCGTTTCTTTCTCCTCTAATCGCCATGGCGATTGCCCGGCCAACATAGCTATCGACGTTTATAACAAATACCTTCTCTTCGTTTCCTAAAAATATAGCAAAACCATTAGGGCTACTTGGTAAAATCCCTTTAACCTCGATAGGAATAACATCATTTCTCACATTCTTTTCTTAATTCGGTTTTGAACACTTTGCAAGGGCTTGAAAGAAAAAAATAAAAAATATTAGACAATCTTTGCGAATTATTTTTCTAATTTTATATTGTGAGTTCCACAGTAATGCAAGCGAAGAACCCATGGGAAATAAGTCAAGCTCTCAATACCTATCAGATACCAAGATGGGGAGCTGGCTACTTTTCTATCAACAAAGAAGGGAACATTTGTGTGAGACCCGTGCAGGATGCAGGTCCCGAATTAGACTTGTACAAGGTGGTCCAGCAAGCCTTTAGCAGAAAATTAAATTTTCCTCTTCTGCTCCGCTTCCAAGATCTATTACGCCACCGAGTCCTGAACCTCAACCAGGCATTTAATGAAGCGATCGAAGAGGCTGGATACAAAGGCAAATATCGGGCGGTATTCCCAATAAAAGTCAACCAGCTCCGAGAAGTCATCGAAGAGATTATCGATGCGGGCTTACCGTTTCATCATGGACTGGAAGCTGGGAGCAAAGCTGAACTATTCGCTGCCTTGGCCATGCTTAAGGACCCGGAAGCTTTGCTCATTTGTAATGGATTCAAAGACAAACTTTTTGTGGATGCCATTTTTATGGGACGGAAACTTGGGAAAAAAGTGGTCCAGGTGCTTGAAAAAATGGAAGAACTAGATCTGGTCATTGATGCCATGGGCCGTTTTAAGGTTGATCCTCTCATTGGAGTTCGTCTGCAGTTAGCCTCTAAAGGAAGAGGCCACTGGGCTTACTCAAGCGGAGAAGAAGCCAAATTTGGGATCACCACAGCCGAACTGCTACAGGTTATCCAGCGACTGAAAGAAAATGGTCTATCGAACTGTCTACAGCTCATCCATTTCCATATCGGTTCACAAATCCCCGATATTCTAACAATTAAAAGAGCCGTTAGAGAAGCAGCCAGGTATTATGCTAGGCTCTATCAACTTGGCTTTCCGGTTCAGTACATCGATGTGGGGGGAGGACTTGGGGTGGACTATGACGGCAGTCGTTCTACGGAGTCTAGCATCAACTATTCGCTTCAGGAATATGCGCGGGATGTAATTTATAATATCGCAGAAATCTGTAATGAAGAAAGAGTGCCCCATCCAACGGTTATTTCTGAAAGTGGGAGAGCGGTCGTTGCTCATCATTCGGTCTTGATTGTCGATGTCCTCGGATCGATTCAAAAAGTCAAACCGCCTTCCCAACAGCCCATTAGCATCAAATCCAAGCACAAGCTTGTTCAGGATCTTCTGGAGATCAAAGCCTTACTGAACAAAAAAAATCGGCTAGAGAACTATCATGATTCTCTTCAGATCAAAGAGGACGCTCAGTCGATGTTCGATCTAGGGCTGCTCGATTTGCAAACGAAAGCTGAAATTGAGACTTTGTATTGGGAAATATGCAAAGAAGTGGTTCATCTTTACAATGGAGCGAAGCAGGTGCCCGAAGAAATTCGCAAGCTTAGGGAGTCGCTAAGCGATCAATACTTATGCAATTTTTCAGTTTTCCAATCCTTGATAGATCACTGGGGCTTAGGTCAAATTTTTCCAGTCGTTCCTATTACGATGCTCAATGAAAAACCAGATAGCCGGGGCTTTCTAGTTGACATTACCTGCGATTCCGATGGAAAGATATGCTCTTTTCTGACTGGAGAAGAAAAACATCAGGCTTCTATCCCTCTGCATAGTTTAGACTCCAAACCCTATTTGCTTGGCATCTTTCTTGTAGGCGCCTATCAAGATATTATGGGGGATCTACACAATCTTTTCGGTCGAGTCAATGAAGCCCATGTGTTCATTGACCCTGATGAGCCGGATGGCTTCTACATTGAAGAAACAATCCCAGCCCTTACGATAGGAGAAGCACTTAGTTCGGTTCAATATGAACCTAAAATCCTTGAAAATGCCATGAAGAGCCAGGTGGATTATGCGATCAAGCAAAACCTGCTCAAACCCAATGAGGGAATGAGGCTTTTAGAATTTTACGAACAGGGGCTAAGAAGATCCACTTATCTAGAGATTGAATACAACCGGCTTTTCTTAAAAACTACTTCTAGCCTGCTTGAGATGGAATGAGCCTATTTTTTTTCCTCTCTTTCTTTTTTTCAGGGCTAAGAGTTTTGATTCCTTCCAAAAGACAAAAGCCTTACTATTTTTAGAGCAAACAAACTCTTCAAAGATTCTGTGTTCTTTCCCCATCAACTAAAAAACACTGGCAATTAAGAGGGTGCCCCATTTTTCAAAACGTCCATTGGCTCTATAGGTATTTCCTCTTTTTGAAGGAGTTCTATGAATTTCCTCATGGCGGGGGTTAACATTCTCCCAGATTTATAAAGGATGCCTATCGGCCGGTAACAAGGAGGGCCAGAAAGCTCTAACATTTTCAAAGTTCCGTTTTTGAGTTCTTGGGTAATGGTAGCCATGGGGACGATAGCAACCCCAGCATCTATTTCCACAGCCCTTTTAACTGTTTCCACATTATCAAATTCCATTACAGGACGAAACTCAAGGCCACGATCCCTGAAAAGCTTGTCAAGTTCCCGCCGTGTAGGCATGTCTGAACTAAAGGCGATGAAACCTTCCTTGGAGATTTCCTCCAGCCCTACTTCTTTAAGATTTGAAAACCGGTGGCTCGGACTACAGATAACCACCAATCGATCCTTTCGGAAGGGTTCTATTTTAATCAACTTCCTAGGCGATGGATAGGCCACAATACCAATATCGCTGTGTCCTTCGGCTATATCCTGATAGACCTGACGGGAATGCCGATATTCCACTCGCACATTGACTTCAGGATAGAGTTTAAGAAATTTTTTTAAATAATAAGGCAATTCATGCAGCCCTACACTATAAATAGCCGAAACACGAATAAGCCCTGAAATAGAAGCCTTGATTTCAGTGATCTTCGCCTCTATTTTTAAATAAATGTCAACAATCTCCTTCGAAGCATGATAGAGAATCTCCCCTTCTTTGGTCAGCTGAACTTTCCGGCTCCCCCTTTCGATCAAGGGTACCCCAAAGCGTTCCTCCAAAGAACGGATTTGCTGACTGACAGCAGACTGACTGATCTTGTTGAGTTGGGCAGCTTTGCTAAAGCTGCGGCTTTCTACAAGATCTCTAAAAGCTTTCAATGTTTCAATTTGCATCAGAAAAAATTTTTAAGTAAAACTAATAATTTGTCAAATTATGAATTTTTCTTTTTATACTTCTGCAATAAAAGAACAGTTAGAAAAACTTCAAGAAAAAATAGAAAATGCTACCCAAAAGAGTGGCAGAAGAGCTGATGCGGTGACTGTGGTAGCCGTTACAAAAGGATTTGGTCCTGAGATTATTGAAACACTACTCAAGCAAGGGATCCTGCATATTGGGGAAAATCGGGTTCAAGAAGCTCGCATTAAAAAAGAGATAATCGGCGAAAAAGGCATCTGGCATTTTATAGGGCATCTTCAGAAAAACAAAATAAAACTGACCGCCCATCTTTTTGACTGGGTTGACTCGCTCGACTCTTTGGAAGAGGCTACTTTACTATCTCATGTGGCCAAGGCAATTGGAAAAACATTGAAGGTGTTAGTGCAGGTGAATACTTCTGGAGAATCCACCAAGCATGGCACAACCCCTGAGCAGGCTCAAGCTTTGTGTTTGGCCATCAATGAACTGCCTGGGCTTGAACTTTTAGGGCTCATGACCATTGCCCCATTACTCAAGGAGCCTGAAAAAGCTAGACCCTTTTTTAGGCTTCTAAGAGAGCTACGAGACCAGATAGAATCCCAAACCAATCTTCATTTACCAATTCTTTCTATGGGAATGAGTCAGGACTTTGAAGTGGCAATAGAAGAAGGAGCCACAATGATTAGAATAGGAACCTTTCTTCTTGGTCCACGCCCAAGCCCTTTTCTTAAAAGAGAAGACACAAAAACGTTGCTATAAGGAACTGGAGTCTTGCAATTGAAAAGAGCTCTTTTGCTTTTTTCCCTCTCTACCACCCTTTTATTATGGCCTTCCACTCTCTTTTCTCAAAATACTTCCAACACTTTTTCTTATACTTTTCTTTTCATTGATGGAAAAACAAAAGAGGAGCTTTCCTTAAAGATTCAACCTCCCTATTTTCGAATCGATCGGCCTAAGGAGCTTTTTTCTATTATTTATAACGAAAGAGAAGATTCCTTTGTTGGCTTAGAGCATAGAGATGGAAGATATTGGAAATTTTACTGGCCACAAATTCAAAAAGCCGTTCAAAAAACAAAAGAAAGTAGCTATAAAATCAAAAGTGATCCTTTTACTGATCCTATCGAACAGAGTATAGAAGAAGTTCTGAATCCCCCACTGTCTACTCATTATGGCAGATTTGAACCTTTTAATCCTCCTCCCCAAATTCCATGGGAACAAAGCTCCCTAACCCGAAACTCCTCTTATGGAGAACTTTCCCAATGGATTGCGAAAAATACCGAGGGGCAATCTGTTTGTTGGCTAGGCTCTTTTTCAGCCTCCGAAATGCAACATTGGGATCAAAGCATTGGCAAATTAAGGAAAGTCTGCCAAATCCTTTCTTTTCTCTTGGGGGAGTATGCCTGGCCTCCTAAAGCCTTAGATTTATGGAGTTCCCTGCCTAAAAACTTAGGAATTCCGGTGGAAACCTATTGGAGGCAAGAAAATAAATCCTTGCAACTGTTCCTCATCCGCAAAGAACTTCTTTCTAATACTACATGGATAGAACCACCCAAAAATTACATGATCGAGGAGTTGCCTTTGCTCGAAGAATACAAAAACGAATAGAAATTTTTATATCCCTATTTATTTTCTAGAGAATATAGTATAAGATAATTTCATTATTCGAGTATGTTTTTAACGAAACGAAGTAAATATGCGCTGCGAGCCCTGCTTTTTCTAGCCAGAGAACAGGCAAGAGGAACGATCTTGATCCAAGAAATAGCTGAAAAAGAGAAGATACCAAAAAAATTTCTGGAATCCATTCTTCTAGAACTCAAGAATAACGGGCTTTTAAGCAGTCGCAGAGGCAAAGGTGGGGGCTATGCCCTGGAGTATTCCCCAGAGAAGATTTCGATAGGCTCAGTTATTCGGCTCATCGATGGCCCCATTGCTCCTGTGCGTTGCGTTAGCCAGTCGGCATATGCGCCCTGCGAGGATTGCTTGGATGAAAAAACCTGTGTCATCCGATATTTGATGAAAGAAACTCGCGATGTCATCGCCACTGTTTTAGATAAAACGACCTTGCAGGAACTCTTGCAAAGAGAAGATATACTCAAAGCGGAAGCTACCGAAGGCTTTGTGTTTGAAATTTAGAAAAAAAGTCTTAAGAACTTTTTCTGCCCTTGGCCTCTTTCTGAGTTTTCTACCGCTCCTGAAAGCTGAAAGAGCATCTTTAGAAAACTTAGCCAATAGCGACCGCTTCAAAAAATTTTCGGAAAAACAATCTTAAGAATGAAAAATAGAGAGGCTCCACCTAAAAAACCTATACCCAAAAGGAACCAGACTGCCCAGATTCTCAACAGATGCTTTTTTTTCTCCAATGTCTCAACGATGCCTAATAACCTTTTGAGTAGCTCATCCTGATTGGAAGGACTCTTGCTTTTCTTGCTTTCTTCAACAACCATTTTCTTGATTTCTTGATGACTATCCGCAAGGGTATGAATAATTTCTTCGATCTGCTTTTGATAATTTTCTAAATAACCAATAAAGTTTCTCATCGCCTCCCTGTTTTCTTCATCCCTTGTCGATATTTGAGTAGGCAAGGATTGAAGCAAGCGGCTAACTTCCTTAGGGATCATGTCTAAATAGGCCGCATTGGCTTCTAGCAAAAGCAAAAGACCAGGAAGGGTATCCAAAGGCTTTTCACCCTGGCAATGCTCCATGTACCATTCCCATGCAAGCTCCCTTTTTTCAGGGGGGAGTCTAGAAATTGCTGCTTTCCAATACCTATGAGGATCCGATAAACTCTCGGACTGCCCATTGACTGGAAGAGGAGGGGAATTGGGTTTTTGTTCATTAGCAATTGGCTGTTCGACCGGCGTTTTAAGCTCTTTCCCAACGGGGATCGAGCCTTTCTGTGTAGGAAAAGCAAAGGAAGGTTTGGGAGGAACAGACCAAGTTGTTTTGAAAGGTTTCATTGAAGATTCGATAAGTTAACCTTAGAACCCCTGGATTTTTGTGTAACTTCTTTGTTTTCTATGGAAGGTTTCTTCCAGTTTTCCATCACTCGCCTTGCCTCTTCATCAGGCAGCAAATAGGAAGCTAGCCTATCGTACTGTTCGAAGATCTTTTTTATCCAATCCTCCAGTATCACCCGATGGAAAAGATCCATCTTGATTTTTTTATCCGATATAATCTCTAAAAGATTTAAGGGTCTTTGTAATTCGATTTCAAGCAAAGACAGATAATTGCGGGTATCAGAAAGCAGGGCAGGGAATTCCAAGGTAGCTGCCCCTAATGCCGTCAGTTCTTTTTCTAGCTGACTACCATCAAACATCCGCGTTTTTGGTGCTTTTGCCCTATTTTTTATCACCAGGTAATCGACATTATCACCAAACTTTTCGACAATCTCTGCTAGTTCGTCCATCACACTCAAGTCATCAATGGGAAAGAGAAAGAGCGTTGTCCGAATCCCCGATTCCTTACTCCAATCTAAAAAATGAGCAAAATCGAAGGAATGTAACAACACTCTATAAAAATGAGCTTGGGGATCTAGTAGCGTCACGGATTTTTCAGGGATTGTTCGAAATATTTTTAAAAAGTCTGCTTCAGGCTCCTCGGATAAGGTCACTAATTTTGCCTCGGGTATGGCTCGCGATAGTGTTTGGTTATCATTATCTAGATCATAAGCCTGCCAGGCCACATTTCTTGCATTCATCCAGAAAATCTGTAATGAGGCCTGCGTTGATTTTCCCACATTGCCTTTGCTTTGCAAAGGTAGAGTCAAACGATGCTTAATCATAACTAATGAATACTCCTCTTTTTTTCTTTTTTTTATTCCTTCCAAGGTTCTTTCCCATCGGCATACCCAAAAATACCCCGCTGAGCGCCTTTTTCTAATCTACTCAAAGCTCATCTAAACCCATTTTCAATATTTTTCAATGAGAAAGTTCAAGCTTTCTTCAACTTTTTAGTTCCTTTTCTAGAGAAAAAAAGCTCATTCCTATAATCCAGTTCCCAAGAGATCTCTTAGGAACCTGGCATAAATCGTAGCACCCATACCTCCTCTTGTGGACTTTGGGAATTATCAAAGCGGGTCGTTTTCAAACCAAAAGCAACTGCTCCTGAACCATCTTCTACTCTAAGACATGAAAAAGGCGTACTTACTGCAGTCCCAAATGTTTTTATCCATAAAAAATCTCCCCTTGCATTTAAAGAGGCAAGGAAAACCCTTTTTGGCTTTTGCCTAGAAGAAGCTTGCAGGGGATATACCTCTTTGATTTCTCCCAACACATAGCAATTCCCTTGACTATCAGACTCTACAGCAACAGGACTGAGAGACACACCAGAACCAAATTGTTTACACCACAGCTGCTCTCCCCTAGAAGAGTAGCGAAAAACAAAGGTCTGAAGACTATAAAGATCCCCAAGGGATCGTCCTTTTTCATCTGGACAGGAAAAACTGCTAGTTACCCCACACACAGTAAGCTCCCCCTTTTTCCCTGCAAAAGCTGAAACCACTAAATTGTTCCAATTTCCAGGAATCAATACATTCCACAAGGTTCTGCCTCTAGTGTCACATTTCCTAAGAAAAATATGGACATGAGTTACTATAAGCGGAGCACTTAACCATCCATAATCCATTGTGTGACCGACGTTGCCAGCATATGGTCCAAATCCAGCAGAATAGCCATAAAGCAAAAGTTCCTGGGGGGATGCAGTGCAGATTCCCTCTAATGTATCAAGCGTCTCAGGACCAGAAGGCAACCAGCTATTTTCAGGGTTTTTCCCAAAAGTAAGTGGAAAACTGTCTATGACTTTTCCATTGGCAGCATAATGGATGATATCCAAAGGACTGAGACTCTTTTTATCCAAAGAAAGGAGGAGGGGAGTTGGAACCACGACATAAGCCCCACCTGCTCCATCACCGATCGCTATCCTTTCTGGTAGTGAGAAGGCCGCTTGACTCTCTATTTTCCATAGCTCTTCTCCTTGCGCTCCAAATTTCCATAAGATAAACCTGTTTTCGATAACACCCCTAATAAATATTTCTTCTTTAGAATCCCCTGAAAAGAGCGAAAACCGGTTGTCCATGCCATAACAATCAGCCAGAGGTTTTTCCCAAAGCTCCCTGCCGTTCTTATCCCATTTGGCCAAAACGATTTTCCATAGATAGGAAGCGCCTGCAAAAGGCTTCTTAGCTTCCCGCGCAAAAAGAAGATATAGCTCCCCATTCGATGCTATGTAGAGATCGTAGGCTTTCTTAATCTGCCCTTGCGCCAAGGGAACAGTCAGTAGTTGTCGTGGCGCGCAAAATAGAGAAGAAAACGCAAGAGAAATAGAGCAAAAGATCGTGAGGCTATCCAACCGGTGGCGCAGAGCACAAGACATACCATTATTCCTTTATGGAGCTTTTCCTTTTAACTGTTCGAGCAGGTACCGGCATATCAATCTGACTCCAAAGCCCGTAGCCCCTTTTTCTAAATAGGGCAATTCTTTGGTGGTCCACGCCGGTCCAGCTATATCCAAATGAACCCAGGGAATATCTCCAACCCATTTTTGTAAAAAGGCAGCGGCCGTACAGGCTCCCCCTTCCCTTCCTCCCACGTTTTTAACTAAGGCTACATCACTGGTAATGGCCTCATCAAATTCTTCTCCTAGCGGAAGAGGCCATAAAGGATCCCCAAAGTCCTCACTGTTTTGCCAGAGAAAATCAGCTAACTCTTTTCTATTGCTGAAAAGACCTGCTTTCTGTTTACCAAGCGCCACAATGCAGGCTCCTGTTAAAGTTGCCAAGTCAAATACCAGCCTAGGGTTAAACCGATCAATTCCGTAAGCCAACGCGTCTGCTAAGACGATTCTGCCCTCGGCATCGGTGTTCAGAACTTCCACGGTCTTCCCCCCATAGATCCGAATGATATCTCCAGGTCTATAAGCTTTGCCGCTAGGCATATTTTCTGCAGCCGCCAATATACCTACAACTCTGATCGGCAGATTTAGCCTACTAACCGCTTCCATAACGCCTAAAACGGCGCACCCTCCCATTTTGTCATACTTCATTTCATCCATATGTTCCCCTGGCTTTATCGATATGCCCCCACTGTCAAAAGTTATAGCCTTCCCTACCACAAGCACAGGCTGCAATTGACTGGCTGGCTGATAGTCCAGAACAATCAGCCGTGGCTCATTAGAAGAGCCTTGCCCTACACTTGTTAGCCCCCCAAAACCCTCTTTTTCTAGCCGCTCTACATCAAAAACTTCCACCCTTAGCCCCTGCCTTGCCTGGGCCAACTCCATCGCTTTTAAAGCAAGCGCTTGGGGATTAACATGATTCGCTGGCATGTTGCCTATGCTTCTGACATAATTAACAGCTTCGGCTAGCGTCGCCCCTTGCTGTACTTCCTTTTCTAGCTGTACATAGTGCGATTCAATAATGTCTCCACTTATAATATTCAAAATATCGAGTTTGTTCTTCCTTTTTGCCTTCTCTTCTTTAAACTCTTCGAAACGGTAGGAACCCAGAATCGCTCCTTCTACAACAGCCGCAACAAAAGGCAAAAAGTCGGGTTGCTTTGAAAAATCGATCGAGATCTCTGTTGCTCCAATCTTCAAAAGCGATTTGACGCCAAAGCCTGCGGCCTTTCGAAACGTCTCTGCCCTGTAAGGATGACTGCCTACCCCCACATAAAAAACTCTGCCCCAAGGCTCCCTCCATAAAAGCCCAGTGAGTTTTTTGCCATCGAATTCCTGCGGACTGACTCCCTCCTTTTGAAACTTATCCTGTTCTACAAAAACAATCCTATCCCCCCTGTTTTCCACCTCTTTCTTTAGACTTAAATTCATAGCCGCATCCTTCGTTGTCCATTTGTTTCCATAAAAGACTCTACTTTGAGTTAGCCAGTAAGGATTCGACTCCAATCCCACGGAGTTCAAAGAGTCTTTGAATCGTCTCTTCGATCAAATTATTGGGACAAGAAGCCCCAGCCGTAATCCCGACATTGATTTCCCCTTCCCCTAGCCATCCTTCCGTAATCACTTCTCTGCCTTCATGCAAGTTCCAATGTTGAATCTGCCGGGATGAGATTAATTTTTCAGCATTTTTAATGAAATATGTTGGCAGCCTACTTTCCCCAATTTCAGCTAAATGAGAGGTATTGCTACTGTTATAGCCACCAACCACTATCAACAGATCGAGTTTCTCCCGATCAAGCATATCCAACAAGGCATCTTGTCTTTCCTGAGTCGCACCACAAATGGTATCAAAAAACCGAAAATGCTTCTGAAGATTTTCTTTTCCATACCTGTCCTCAATGGCTTTACAGATCCGACGTTGCACCTCTTCTGTTTCTCCACGCATCATGGTCGTCTGATTGGCAACCCCTACATGACGCAGATGGATATCGGGATCAAAACCGGGAGAAACAGCGCCTTTAAATTTTTGCAGAAACTCTTGCTTATCCCCTCCATAACGGATGTAGTTGCATACATAATCGGTTTCTTCCAGGTTATAAACAACAAGGTATTGACCGTTCCCATCTTCTCCAATGGCTCGAGAAGCAGTCGCTTTGGTTTCTTCATGCCAAGCTTTGCCATGGATAATAGAAGTCGCCCCTTCGTTACGATACTGTCTTACTCGTTTCCAGACAGTCATCACATCCCCACAAGTAGTGTCAACGATCTGACAGCCTATCTGCTGAATTCTTTTCATCGTTTCTACTTCGGCACCAAATGCAGGGATGATCACTACGTCATCAGCTGTGAGCCCATCTAAAGAATACTGGCCTTGTACCGCCTGCAGCCTTTTTATCCCCATAGCTGTCAGCTGATCATTGACTTCTGGATTATGGATAATTTCACCAAGCAAATAGATCCGCTTGGTAGGGAATACTTTTGTGGTGGCATAGGCTAGATCAATCGCTCTTTCCACCCCATAACAAAATCCAAAGGCCTTGGCCAGTTTGACTGTAATCCCCCCTCCGGAAAGATACCGACCAGTAGTTCGCAAATATTCCACAAGGGGACTACGATAATGGCTTTCGACTTCAGCCTTTACCAGGTTCATTACCTCTGGAGTTCTTAAATTGACTTTTGATGTTTTCTGCTGGATCTTTTCGGTCATTGCTCCCCCCTTTTCTTTTTCTATACCACTCTCCACCATGCAAGCCAACTTCTTTCAGTTATTAATCTAATTTAGGAAGAGGTGCATCTGTTTTAGGCTCCGGCGGTTTGGCTTTTTCATATCCAGGAGGAGGCCCTTCATAGAATTCTTTGTGTCTAATCTTGCCTCCAGCATGCCCGGTCCAAATGGTCATCAATAGCGCCGCAAAGCCAATGATAATAGTAGCCGTACCTAAAAAATTCATAGCTTTAGGAAATATCCCCAAAGCCACCAGAGAAAGAACTGCAAAAAGTGCTTCAGCATAAAGCACCCAGACTGCCCGCTCTCCCCTTTCTTTATGAGCATCAAGCCAGGCTTTCTCCTTGTCTGAAACCATAGCTTCGACCCGATCATACCCCTCTTCTCCATATCGCTCCACAAGCCATCCTGATGCACAAGTCAAAATGATCAAAACTAACCCCACAGCCTGCACGCCCCTAGATTTCATTACCGAGCCAATGATAAAAGTCAAAAGAGCTAACCCTAATCCATAAATCGGTATAGGATTCAGTAGCACATGAACATACTCAGGTTGTTTAAGAGTCTCCAAAAAGTCTTTGAATTCGTTCACAGTGTTTCCACATTAAAGGCATTGACCCACTCCATGGTTCCGGTATAGTCAAACAGCCTGCTCTATTATAGTTTTGCACAACCCACTAGCTTTCTTTTTCCCTGCTCCATTTCTTGCGGCAATTGATCTCCGGCTCTGTACTAGCTGATTTGAATGTTTTAAAATAATTTTTCATTTTGTCAAAACCATAGTAAAAAAAGTCAACATTTAGAAGGAAGCAGCCCTTTTCTACCTTTGGAAGCGGTTCCAGCCTGAGACTTAGAGGGAAGAGAAAATCACCACTCTTTATTAAAAAGAAGGCTATTCGCAACCAAAAGAGATACCAAGAGCCCTGGCCGTCTTAATTTCTGAGCAGTTCAAATCCACCTTTTTCAATTCTTTAATAGCTTCATAAATTGGCACAGAACCAATCTTCCCATTCCTGTAACTGACCATGTAGCCAAACCTTTTTTCTCTGATTAAATCGACAGCAGCCGCTCCAAACATCATACCTAAGTTTCTATCAAAGGCTGTCGGCTCCCCTCCTCGTTGAAGATGCCCAAGGACAACAGCTCGAGTTTCCTGGCCGGTTATTTTCATGATGACTTTTTCTAGATGCCTGCCTATGCCTCCAAATCGAACTTCTTTCTTTAAATTGACTTCTTCCTCCAGAATATAATACTGTTCCTCTTTGGGATGCGCCCCTTCAGCCACGACAATCATTGTTTGATGGCTGCCCTCAGCAATTCGCCTGCGGATATGATAAGCTATTTTCTCGTATTCGAAAGGTATTTCGGGAATCAATATCACATTGGCCCCCCCTGCAAGCCCTCCATAGAGCGCAATCCATCCTGTGTAACGGCCCATAACCTCGACAACCATCACCCGCCTATGACTAGCAGCTGTGGTCCGTAGCCTATCCATGGCTCGACACACAAATTCCACAGCCGAATAAAATCCAAAAGAATAGTCCGTTGCCGACAAGTCATTATCAATAGTTTTAGGGACTCCCACAATGGGGACTCTTTCCTCGTATAGTTGCTGTGCAGCCGTCAAAGACCCATCCCCTCCAACACAAATTAGTGCTCCTATTTCCAGCCCCTCAAGGGTCTCTTTAACCTCATCAATGAGATGTTTGGGTAACCTTAAGACCTCTCCAATCCCTGTTTTTGTTGTGAATCTACCTCGATTCGTTGTTCCAAGAATAGTTCCTCCCAATGCGACGATGCCCTGAGTATCTTCTTCATGTAAAATTTGATACCGGACCGGGGAAATAAGCCCTTCAAATCCGTCAATAAACCCATAAACTTCCCATCCAAGGAGCTCCGCAGAACACACCACTGCTCTTATAGCCGCATTCAGCCCTGGACAATCTCCTCCACTTGTCAGCACCCCTATTCGAAAACGTTTCATTTAACACCGTTTATAATATTGATTTACAGGCGGATCATTATCCACACACAAATCCCTTTTCTAAAGAATGGATGGCTTTCTTATTTATTTGGAAGCAACAGTCTTCAGGGCTTCTTTTAACCGCTCAAAGCTAGGCAACTCAAGAGGAGTGGGAGTCACTTCCACATAGCGGATCTTTTGATTTCTATCGATAAGATAGACAGCACGTGCTGCCACATCTCCAATACCCATTAAGGCAGGCAACAAAACATCATAAGCTTTGCAAACCACTTTGTTTAAATCAGAAAGTAAAGGGATTTTGATCCCCTCATGCTTTGCCCACGCTTCTTGAGCAAAAGGGTTATCAACACTTATTCCAAAAACCTTCGCATTGAGCACTGCATACTCATTGATAGAGGCGGTCATGGTGCACATCTCTTGGGTACAAACGGGGGTAAAGGCCATTGGGAAAAAAAGCAACACTACATTATTTTGAGAAAGCTCTTCTTTTAAATGAACTTGTTTTATTCCCTCTGGATATTTAGAACTAAGGGTAAAATCGGGAGCCAGACTGCCAACTGCGAGTGCCATAACTTTTCCTCCTTTTAAAGTAATAAAATAAAGACGAACAGAAATTATCCAATTCCTTTGGATTGCAGCTCTTTCATTGCCGCTTTCCTACTGAATTTATACCGGCCTTTCTCATCGACCCCTATACATTTTACCCAAATTTCATCTCCCACTCTCACCACCTGATCCACTCTGCGAACCGGAGTATCCGATAGCTCAGAGATATGGACCAATCCTTCTCCTTTTCCCTTTATTTCAATGAAACATCCAAAATCCTTAACCGATACAACCTTGCTTCTATACAATCCCCCTACCGTCACTTCTCCAACCATATCTTCGATCATAGCTCTTGCGCTTTCTAAACTTTCTGCTGAAGAGCTGTAGATCAACACCGTCCCATCATCTTCAATAGTGATTTCAGCCCCAGATTCCGCAGAAATCCTCTTGATAGTCTTTCCTCCAGGTCCAATCAAAAGACCGATTTTATCCGGATGAATCTTTATCTTTTCTATCCGTGGCGCATGTTTTGAAATTTCAGGTCGAGCCACATTAATGACTTTATCCATATGTTCGAGGATGATCAGCCGAGCCCTCTTGGACTGAAATATAGCTTTTTCCATCACCTCCAAAGGAATACCTTTGAGTTTCAAGTCCAACTGAAAGCCGGTTATCCCTTTTTTCGTGCCCGCTATTTTAAAATCCATGTCCCCATAATGATCTTCAAGACCAATGATATCCGTCAAAAGACAGTAATGAGACCAGTCAAAATCATCCTCTCCACCTTTGACCAATCCTACAGAAATCCCAGCGACATTAGCTTTGAGAGGCACGCCCGCATCCATTAGCGCCAAGCTTCCCCCACAGACCGTTGCCATCGACGTGGAGCCATTCGACTCCAATATTTCAGAACTTACTCTAATAGCATAGGGGAAATCCTTTTCTGAAGGAATAACAGGCAGTAAAGACCTCTCAGCCAAAGCTCCATGTCCGATTTCTCGACGACTCTGACCAAATACTTTTCCTACCTCTCCCACACTAAAAGGGGGAAAAAAATAATGGAGTAAAAATCGCTTGCTCTGTTCCCCTCCTCCATAAGCGTCTAGTTCCTGCGCTTCATTCAATGAAGCAAGGGTTGCCATGCAAAGGGCCTGGGTTTCTCCTCGAGAAAATAAGGCTGAACCATGGGAACGGGGAAAAATAGAAGTCTCAATTGTAATCGGTCTAATATCCTCAAGCCCTCGACCATCACACCGTTTTTGTGTCGTTAAGACATTCCTGCGGAAAATTTCTCTTTGAACAAGATCAAAAGACCAACTAATTTCCATCGGAGTAGCATGAGGGAAGCTCTGAATAATTTTTTCAGCAATTTCTTGCTTGATCTTTGCTAAGCTATTGTGTCTCAAAGCCTTAGAAGGGACATACAAGGCTGCTTCAATTTGATGGGAATATAGATCAGCAATCCACTTTGTTATTTCCACATTTTCCTTAAACAAGACGCATTGCCTTTTAGGTTTCCCCACCTTTTCCGCAAGCTCCTTCTGTGCAGAGATTAATTCTTGAATGCTCTGATGCGCGAATGCCAATGCTTTGACAAATTCTTCTTCGGGAAACTCTCTAGCACTGCCTTCGATCATCAACGGAAAATGTTCGCTACCAACATAAACGAGATCAACATCGCTTATCTCTCTTTCTCGATGCGTGGGATTGATAATCCAGCGACCATCAATTTGACCGATACGCACAGCCCCAACCGGACCGTTAAAAGGAACATCCGAAAGCATCAAAGCGGCCGAAGCTCCATTGATAGCTAAAATATCAGGGTCATTTTGTCCATCAGCGGAAAGCAGCGTACCTAAGATCTGCGTTTCGTAAAAATAGCCTGTTGGAAAAAGAGGGCGCAAGGGTCTATCTATCATTCGAGAAGTCAGAATTTCCTTATCGGTAAGCCTCCCTTCTTTTCTAAAGTAGCCGCCGGGGAATCTCCCCGCTGCTGCTGCTTTTTCTCTATACTCAACCTGCAACGGTAAAAAATCCTGCTCTTCTTTTAATTCCGTTACGGATACTACCGTTACCAAAACGGCCGTTTCCCCATAGGACACCGTTACAGATCCATCAGCCATTTTTGCGAGTTTACCCGTTTCAAAGATGATCGACTGATCTCCAATATTTCTCTTTGCATTTACATATTCTGGCATAAGTATCTACTGAGTCTACACTCGACGGCTGAAGCTAGAAAAAGCGCGTTTTTTTTATTTTCTCAGTGAAAGCCGGTTTAGCATTTCACGATACTTTTCTGGCTCTGTTTGATTCAGATAATTTAGGAGCTTCCGTCTTCTATTTACCATCCGAAGAAGTCCTCTTCTTGAACTATGGTCTTTGCTATTATTTTTAAGATGTGTTGTCAACCGCTGAATCTTATTTGTAAGCAAAGCAATCTGAACAACGGCAGAGCCGGTGTCTTTTTCATGCAGTCTGAACTGCTCAATGAGTTTGTGTTTTTCAATTTCTTCATCCATACGCAATGTCATTATTGATTGATATTATTCAGAAGCCGCAAAGTGGCAATAACCTTTTCACATTTTTTATTTAAACTTTAGACATTCGGAGATTCACTCCTTGTCCTGAACCTCCCCATGGCTGAAGCCAGGGGGGGGCTAGGGATGAGACACCCTTAATCCTTGCGCCCCTCCCGCTTGCTTGAGAAGCCAACCGCTACGACGTGTGCGTTCTCAATGACGGCTGGCGTTCCCCTTCGGTAGACGGCCCGCTCTGACGCCCCGGAGGCCGTGGGAGACGGCGACGGCCGCCGGAGGCAGAAGCGGTTCCGCACCCGGCCACAGGCCATCTTGATATGGTGTGCATCGAGCCCGTTTCCGGAGGCGAAGCGAGCAAGGAAGGCATAAAAGAGCTCCCTTTGGAGGGGCAGCAGCCGGAAGTCGCAGCGGTGGACCCGCACAGACAGCGGCTTCTTTTCTTCGATGCGCCCGCAGAGGCATGCCTGCGAGAGCATGGTAGGACATGTCGGGAATTCGTAGAGTCTGCCGCCAGCCCTCTTTGCCTTGCGGCAAACGATGCAGACGAACATCCCGGGTGGCTTGATCTTCACGCTCCGCCCGAAATTTTTTCTGGAAACTTTGATATGCGATCTTCTCGGTCTTGATGATATTCCAGGTTGTAAGAATCTGATTCGCCAGCTCCCCATGGCTTCTCTTGCGCTCGGCTGCAAGGCGTCGCTTAGTTTCTTTAAGCTGTTCCTCAAAGATGCCGATACCGCAAGGAGGCGATCCACCTCTTAAGCGCCTTTCTTCACTGTTAGGTACTCATTAAAATTGTCCGGGTTGGTTGCCCGGCGCGATCGGGTAAGCGCGCTCTCTGGACGGGCCTAAGCTTGCGCCAGGGCTGCTCGACCCCCTGGCATAACTTCTCCAGGTAAGCTGCGGTCTCCCCGACGATCGTAACCGTAGATGGGCCGATATCGAGGCAGGCGTTCATCTTGCCGCGCGCCTGCCGGGTCTTCGCAGGCGGCGTCCCCTTCTTGACGAGCGGCACCTACCAGCGGTCCTGGCTCCGGATCGTCCGTCGAATGACACGGTAGTATTTCGTCTCGAAGGAGAGTGCGCCGACTTGCCAGCCATCGCGGTCCCTGAGGATCGAACATGGCCGGGATCGAAAGGTCCTTCCACTCGATCTTGCCGACACGGAAAGCGGATCCCTGCCGCGTTGCTTTTGCCTTCTATCGAGTGGAGGCTCGCAGTATCCCTTGAATCGGGGCATGCCGCGTAGACCGAAGGCGTACTGCTGGACGGCGCAAAAGGGGCGCTTGTCCACTGTCTGCGCTTCATGTGGACCGAGGCGATCGCCAGTCGCACAGCCGCGTCGGCAGACGATCGCAAACCGCTCGAGTGCCGACTGCTTGAAGTCGAAACGGTCGATGATCACGTGACTGAGAGCGGGCACGCTTCCACGCATCCGGCTTGCGGCTTGCGCTCTGCCAGTCCTGGCTCTTCCACATGAGAGCCAGTAGCCGGAGTGACTCTCCCAAGAAAGCATTGTAAATCTGCCTTGCCATTTCGAACCGAATAGAAAGCTAGCGCTCGCCCGCTGGGGTTGTCCGCAGCGGCAGCTCGCAGACGAACGACGGCGCCTAGACTTGCTTCTTCTCAGACATTCTCTTTTGGGCCTTGTTGTTCGATTGGTACTCCACTCAGCCGTTAGAAGACAGATGGATGCATAAATTCAACCCCTAACGGGAAAAATCCGAACCTGCCTTATCCTCCATGCCTGAAGCCAGAAGCTTGCAGCGGCCCCGGTTAATGAAAAAAAGCTTCCACATAATTTTTACCATCCATCGCCGTAATGCCCCTGCCTTCAGGCATGGGGATATAAGGCGATAAATTATAGCTATGTGTAGTATAATTATGTATGAACAGAAAAGAACAATTGAAATCCAATAAAAATATTGTAT
>Ga0080006_1144220_pt2 | contig 33843 bp, 39 predicted proteins | sample RS3BMetagenome_FD_69209 | JGI IMG/M metagenome (GOLD analysis project Ga0080006, IMG submission 69209) | Ferric oxide microbial mat and aquatic microbial communities from Rainbow Spring, Yellowstone National Park, USA - RS3B (SPADES... ...
TAATTGTGACATAACAACTGCAAACCTGATAGAAAGAAACGGCGATTATTTTCTGCATGTTACAGTATATGTGCCTAAAGAGGAAAAGGTGCAAAACAGAAAGTCAATAGGTATAGATCTTGGAATAAAAGACCAAATTGCATTTTCAAACGGAATAAAGGCGAAGTACTCTGTCGAAATGCCTAAAAGAGTAAAGAAATTATACAAAGTGTTTTCAAGAGCACGATACAATAAAGAAACAAAAGAATCTTCAAAGAGAAGGCAGAAGGTGCTTGCAGAGATAAAGAAGGAATTTTCATATGAGAATAATCAGAAAAAAGATATAAACAACAAGATAGCGCATTACATATCCGAAAATTATGAGTTTGTTGCTTATCAAAATGATGCTATACATTCATGGCAACGGCTATTCGGCAGAAGAATCTACCAGACTTCCATTGGAGGATTCCGCGATACCTTGAAAAGAAAGGTCAGCACTCCGTTGGAAGTAGATAGGTTCACAAAGACAACAGGCATATGCATGTACTGCGGTTATTCTCTGCATTTGAATCTGTCCGACAGAATGTTCAAGTGTCCTTCCTGTGGGCATGTGCAGGACAGGGATGTAAGTGCAGCGTATGTGACAGAGTATGAAGGACTTTCCCTACGGAACGTAGGGGAGACGCTCGTGGATGACAATGCCTCTACAAGTAAAATGCTGGAATACCTGAAAAGTATTCCTCATGTGAAAGCAAGCATCTCAAATGAAGCGAGAAGCCCTGAACAACCGGGTGAGGTGAAGATTGAAGCCCCATCCGTAAGGGTGGGGTAGTTCACCTCTTCTCAGATAAAAGGCTAATGGCTCCGTAATGAAAGTTGCCGTGGGTCGATGATAAAAATAAAGCGCGTCTATGAAAAGTATGATGTTACAGATGGCATTCGTATTCTGGTAGATCGGCTGTGGCCGAGGGGCATAAGGCACACCTCTGTCAATGTCGATTTGTGGTTCAAGGACGTAGCTCCAAGCACAGAGCTCAGGAAATGGTTTGCGCACGATCCTTCAAAATGGGGTGAATTTAGAAGAAGATACATGCGCGAACTGAAGAACAGCAAGGCCCTGGAAAAGCTTATTGATTTAGCGCAGAGCAGCGGACTGATCACACTGATTTATGCCGCGAAGGACGAGAAGCACAACGATGCAGTGGTGCTGAAAGAGGTTCTTGAGAGAAAGCTGAAATCCCACCGCAAGTCTGCATAATATTCCTTGTAGCAGGTAGTTGTAGTGTGCAATGTGTTTGTTGATACCAGCTCCATACTCTACGGTTTCGAAAACGGCAAAAACGTTTTCAGATCCATAGCAGAGCAGTTTCCAGGGTGCAAACCGTATGTTTCGAAAGGTATAATAAGGGAGCTGACTAAGATATCAAATAATAAAGGCAAGAAGGGCGTAAGTGCAAAGGTTTCGCTTGCAGAGATAAAGGCTGCAAGGATAGGTATATATAAAAGTAACGCAAGCGGCGACGCGTGGCTCTTAAGCCTGCGCCTGTCCAACGAATGCTGTAAAGTAATTACAAACGACAGCGTTCTTGCAAAAAAACTTAAATCTTTAGGTGCAAATGTGCTTAAATTGAACAAGAACGGTATCCTCAGGCACATATAGCATAAGATAAATACGGGTTGAAAACCGGAAAAAGCAAGAGGTGTAGAAGATGTACAAGATCTACAGTATAAGTGATATATTCAAGGTTCCACCGGAGGACTTCGGCGAGGACCTGGAAAAGGTTGCCATGAAAGAACTATCAAGGAGGTATGAAAGCACCATAGACAAGGAGCTGGGGATCATACTTGTAGTATTTAATATAAGGAACATCAGCGACGGGATGCTCTACCCAAATGATCCTGCCACGCACCACAGGGTGGATTTTGATGTTTTGGTATATACGCCCCAGCCAGAGGAGATAGTCGCCGGAGAAGTGTCCGAACTTGCGGAATTCGGCGCATTTGTAAAGATAGGCCCTATTGACGGGCTTGTTCACGTATCTCAGATAGCTAACGAATTCCTGAGCTTTGACAGAAAGGTGCCGGCGTTCGTTTCCAGGAAGAGCAATCTGTCCCTTAAGAAGGGCGATTTTGTGTATGCGAAGATCTCCACTGTAAGCCTGAAGAACACAATTAAAGACTCTAAGATAGCTTTAACTATGAGACCTGAAGGCCTCGGCAAACCAGAGTGGAGTTCTATGAAGCAGCAGGAATATAAGAGGCCCGTTAGAAGAGGAGGTAGCGGAAGGTCAAAACAGAAATGAATAAAAACAATCGGTGAAACCAATGGAAGAAAAAGTATGCAAAAACTGCAGGATTATAATAAGCAGAGGGGACAAGTGCCCGATTTGCGGCTCAACAGAATTGGTAACAAGATGGAGCGGTTACGTAATGGTAACAAACATCGAGAAATCAGATATAGCAAAGAAACTTGGTATAAAGATGAATGGCACCTTCGCCCTAAATATAAAATAAGCAGGCAATAATATTGCCATCAGCGTTGGTGCTCAGATTTCCTGTGACTTGCTGTTGTTTCTATGCGTTTCATTATTTTTCTTCCCCCTCTTTTCTCTCAGTTTCTTTACCTGTTTCCTTATTTGAGCCCTCGTCTATTTTGGGCCTGATGTATTCCTCCCTTATATATGCTTTGTCTGCGGATTTGATGTAATTGAACATTGCAGCGATTAGGCTTGCCTTCCCCACAAAGTAGTCGGCATTCTTTTTTACACTGTCGTCAAAATACAATTCTACAGTATTATCCTTGATTGTTATCTCTGAAGGCTTAACCCCATATGTCCTGCCAAGCAATTCTATTTTATCATGGTCCTTGTCCAATAGCCGCAGCACCTTTACTTCATATATAATCTCCATCCCTGCCTCAGGATGGTTCTGATCTACCACAACCCTTCCGGAATTTACGCTTTTAACGGTTGACGGTACGCCATCAATATCTATGCTCATGCCCGGTGTAGGATTTATATTTTGTGACCTGAAATTTGAAAGCGGTATTACTTTTACAAGGCTCTCATCCCTTTCTCCGAATGCCTCTTCAGGCTTTAGGCTGAATTTTTTTGATTCTCCTACATTCATAGACTTTAGCTCCCTCTCCAAACCCTTCACTATCGTGTTCTGGCCAAGTATAACAAGAGCACCTCCATACACTGCATGCTCATCGTAGATCCCCGCCTCCTGCGCCTTCTCCTTTATTGTAGTATACAGCAATTTGTTGTCTATTGCCCTCCATGCGCTGTACTCAACTTCAAGAAAGTCTCCATCTTTGAAAGTCATATTATCACTTTAGCACAAACAATCTGATATACAACATGTCCTCTGCCATGCTAAATGTCTTAAACTTATTCCTATAAATACATAAAGCTTTCTGAATAAAATGATTATGCACAATTTAGGAGCACGGGATGGTATGGATTCTGAAAAAAGAAAAAAGATGGTGCTGTTCGTAGGCTCGCTTCTTGTAGCAGTAATGTTCCTCACCTCCTATCTCGCGTTCGGAAACAATACAACCCAGCAAACTACTACCCCCACTACGACTGTGTTAAATGTACAGACCACATTTGTGTCAGGTATTGTAAACGCTACAGTGTTCAATTATAGCCAGCACTTTACGCTCAAACTTGCCGGGTCGAATACTTCCTCTGTCTCGTTAAATTCTATGCTTTCCAACATGGAAGCAAACGGCTCGATAGAGAGCTATAATGTTTACAACACCAGCCTCTCTATCTACCCTGGCAGATTGAACGTGTTTGAGGTGTACAACGCTATCGCTTCCCGCTTGGCCTACGCTCCTGCCATAAACGCTACCGCCTTCATAATCCTGCCGAGCACCATGACGCTTTATTACGGCTCATATGCTTATACAGTATTATCAGGAAACAGTTCGTATGCCATACCTGTATCGCATCTGGTGCCTATAGGCGGTGCCTTGCGTGTAAAAGTAAATGCGCTGGTATATAAAAAGAACTCCAGCCTGAACGTATACTCAATGTATGGCCAGCCCATCATAACACTGCAATAGCCGCATGTATGTAAGCTGTGGTGATCATACTTGGATGAAGAGATAAGAAAGCTCGCAAGGAAGTACGCGATAAAAAATGCTGTGGACTACGGCGGCAAGGCGAATGCCGCAAGTGTTCTCAGCAAGGTACTGTCAAAGCTGGGCAGGCAGGCTGATATAAATATAAAGGAGCTCCGCTCCGCTGTGGATGAGATAGTAAGCGAGGTGAATGCGTTAAGCAAGGATGCGCAGTCAGCAGAATACGCCTCTTACAGCAGCGAGTTCGAGCACGAATACATTGAAAAGGTAAAGAGCACCTCCTTGCCCAGGATGGAGCTTCCGGGTGCAGAATACGGTAATTTTTCTACCAGGTTTGCCCCGGAACCCAGCGGCTACCTCCATATAGGCCATGCAAAAGTGGTCTTCATGGAGCAGGAGTTTGCTAAGATCTATAACGGGAAGATATTCCTATACTTTGATGATACCAACCCGGAGAAAGAGTCGCAAGAATTCGTGGATTCGATAAAATACGACCTTGAATGGCTCGGCGTGAAATTCGATGATGAGTATTATGCGAGCGACAGCATAGAGAAGCTCTACGATTATGCGAGGCAGCTGATTCAAAAAGGGAGAGCTTACGTATGCACATGCCCTCCCGAGACTATAAAGAGCTACAGGCAAAAAGGCATGGAATGCCCGCATACCAGAAATCCGGAGTCGGAGAACCTTATGATGTTTGACGAGATGCTCAACGGCGAATACGAGGAAGGCGGTGCGATACTGCGTTTCAGGGGAGACATGAAGTCTGAAAACACTACGATGCGCGATCCTACACTTATGCGCATAAAGAAGCACCCCCACTACAGGCAGGGCAGCAAGTATATGGTGTGGCCTACATACGACTTCAACACACCTGTTATGGATTCGATACACGGGGTTACGGATGCGATGCGCAGCAAGGAATACGAACTGAGAGCTGAAATATACAAGGAGATTCTCAAGGCATTAGGCCTTAGGGTTCCAAGGATGCACCACGAGGCAAGGCTTGAGGTTAAGGGCTCTATCACCTCAAAGCGCAAGCTTAACGAGCTGATAAGCAAGGGGCTTATAAGCGGATACGATGATCCGCGGCTTATAACGCTCTCCGCTCTAAGGCGCCGCGGCATAAGGCCTGAGGCGATAAAGAAGTTTGTGCTGAGATTTGGAATGAGCATGACAAACAGCGTAGTGGACCTCTCACTCCTGTATTCCGAGAACAAGAAGATCGTAGACCCTGTCGCAAAGCGCCTTTTCTATGTGGATAATCCTGTAAAGGTGGTTGTGGAGGGCGGGGAAGAGCTTCCAAAGAGCGTAAGCCTAAAGCTCCATCCAAATCAGGACCTAGGCACAAGGCAGTACACGCTCAGCAACGTTTTCTACATAAGCGGTTCGGATGCTGAGCAGATAGACATGGGCTCAAAGGTGAGGCTGAAAGATCTTGCAGATCTTGAAATAATCTCGGTGTCGAAAGAAGCCGTGCATGCGCATACGCGCAATTTTGATGACAAGGATTTAAAAGATGTCAGGAAGGTGCAGTGGGTTCCGGAAGGCAGCTTCCTGAGGTGCAAGGTGCTGATACCTAAGGAGATGGTCGATGAAGCGGGAAACTTTATTCCAGACAGTTTGCAGACAAGCACCGGCTACGTCGAGTCGTATGCTAGCACTCTTAAAAAAGGAGATGTGGTGCAGTTTGAAAGGTTCGGATTCGTGGTATTTGACGGAGATGAAGGGGAAGCCAAAAGATTTATCTTCATAAGCAAATGAGAGGAGCAGAGCGGAGCTCGCGCTGGTATGCTAATTCTGATTTCACTCGCAGAAAAAGCAGAAAAGTAAAAAGTAGAAAAGGTGCAGTCCCGAGTATTAATGCGGAGAATAGCCACGCACACATTTTAGATTAAGGTGATCTATCCGCAGGTTCCCCTACGGATGCCTTGTTATGCCTTGACCCTCCTTACGAAACTCTAACTCGAAAACAGCAGAGCTATTGCCTCGTTAGAACCTCATTTGGGTGATCTGGCAGGCGGTGTGTGCAAGGAGCGGGGACATATTCACCGCTCGATAGTGACAAGCGATTACTAGGGATTCCAGCTTCATGAGGGCGAGTTTCAGCCCTCAATCCGAACCTCGGTTGGTTTTAGGGGGTTGGCTTTGCCTCTCGGCATTGCATCCAATTGTACCAACCTATGTATGCCGCGTGTAGCCCAGAAGATTCAGAGCATACTGACGAATCGTAGCCCTCTCCTTCCTCCTTCTTAAACGAAGGCGGTCCTAACAGAGTGCTCAACTTATCTCTAAGCTGGTGGCAACTGTTAGCGAAGGTCTCGCTCGTTACCGGGCGGAAGAATGTTGCTCGTAAGAAAGCATCACGCTGTATCCAGCTATAAGCGTGATAAACACTTTTGCATTAAGTATGTAGTACCTGCCTCCGGATTCCCATACGTGAAAACCAAGGTTCTCCATTATCACCGCGTTAGCGGGATCAAGCCCTTTTATGTAAAGACCAAAACGGTCTTTGCCTCCATTGCTGTCAAAAATTCCAGCAATGTAGCTCAGTGCACGCGCGTTTTTATGCGAGAAGACTATGCTTCTCCTTTCAAGCGTGCTCCTGAACATCTTCTCGAGCTTTGAATGGTAGAAGAACGCCTTTATGAGGCCTTCCTTGCCGCTTTCTATGCGCATCTTGTTTGGCTCTACGCCAAGCTTCAATGCGATTCCGGCAAATTTCTTAACTACCTCATCATTGGTTGTCGTTATGGAAATCGGAGAGCGCATGCTACAGCTGTACATACCAAGCATGTAGCAGGTGTCTGGATCCAGCTTTAGCTTTCTTGTCATCGCATCACTCGTCCGCTTACCGGACTTAACCGAACAGTTTACACCACGAGCTGACGATCGCCATGCACTACCTCTCGGCTTGTCAGGTAAGATCTTTAGTCTGACCTTCACACTGCCGTCGCTTCTGGTAATATTTCCGACGTTGGGTTCAATTAAACCGCAGCATCCACCCCTTGTGTGCTCCCCCGCCAATTGTTTTAAGTTTCAACCTTGCGGCCGTACTCCCCAGGCGGCAGACTTAACGCTTACGCTACGGTACTGCATACATTCGAGATGTATGCAACACCAGAGTCTGCATAATTTACTGCTAGGGCTACTCGGGTATCTGATCCGATTCGTTCTCCTAGCCTTCGTCCCTCACTGTCGGATGTGTTCTGGTCAGGCGCCTTCGCCACCGTTAGTCCTTATAGGATTATAGGATTTAGCCCCTCCCCCATAAGTACTCCTGACCCAACCCACTCCCTAGCCGATGGGTATCTCGTGCGCGCATTGACGTTGAGCGCCAATATTTCACATGAGACGGCATCAGCCAGCTACGGGCGCTTTAAGCCCAATAATCGTGGATACCACTTGTGCTGCCGGTATTACCGTGGCGGCTGCCACCGGTCTTGCCCAGCACTTATTCTCCAAGCTTGCTAAACTTGGCAAAAGGCTGACGTTAGTCAGCCACTCAGGTTCCCCCCATCACGCTTTCGCGCATTGTGGAGTTTGCGCGCCTGCTGCACGCCGTAGCGCTAGGGCCCTTGTCTCAGTGCCCTTCTCGGGGCTCATGCTCTCACATCCCCTACGGGTTATCGGTATGGTGGGCCGTTACCCCGCCATCTGCCTGATCCGCCGCAGCCTCATCGTAAAGCGGTAGCGCTGCAATTTGCGTACCTTTTCTGTTAGGGTTCCTTCCAGACTCCCTAGCATATGGGATATTAACCTCAGTTTCCCAAGGGTATCCCCCTCTTTACGGTAGATTAGCCACGTGTTACTGAGCCGTACGCCGCCCTACGAAGCCGTAGAGCAAACTTGCATGGCTGTCGAAACCTGATAGCAGTACCCTCCAGCAGCATCGACTGGAATCGGCTTTTAAGTCGAATAAAAGCAATCAGCTATCTCTCCTTTGCACAACTCGGGACTGCATCCAATTCCAAGCGGGAATTTTCACAATAGCCTTTTTCGCATCAACTTGCGGCACCGCCGCAAAATAACAATGTAAAAGTGGAAAAAAGCAATACTACATTACTAAGAAACCTATTTATACTTTGCTGTTATCAGTATTTCTAAGGCGTTAACATCGCCGCATCTTTTCCATATATGTATAAATACTTGCATCATGCCTCTTAGCACGATCCAAGCATTAAGCATCATGCATTGTGCATCATGTATTCGAGTGCCATGTGCTTAAAAAAAGAATAAGTAGTGTTGCTAATGGCAAAATTTGTACTACTATCTGATAATACCTTACTGTACGACTACAGGGATTTTCCGCTTCTCGATTTTGTGCCAGGTGCACCTGGAAATTCCCTGCCCGGCTTCATATACAATTTTCTGAAAGGCAAGATATCGCCTCCGCTGCCTGACGGCAGGCTCAAATATGCACCTTACGGGTTGAGGAAGGTAGAGGCATCATTACTAAAGAAGTACAGCAGCAAGGATGTCGTCGTGGTGCATCCTGACTACATAAACTCTGCCATAAAAGATGATACAGAAGTAGTTGCGATACATACGATGGATCCGCTCGGACTTGGCCCCACTACAATGTCTTATTATGTCCTGTTCAAGTCTAAGGATCTCAACGCGTATGTAAAGCAGGAATGGGAGATGCTAATTGCAAAAGTAAATGCGGCGAGGAAGGGCAAAAAGGCAAAGCTGCTTATAGGAGGTCCGGGCGTGTGGGAATATACAATAATGAGGGATTACGTAGAAAAGCACAACATCGATTACCTCTTTCAGGGAGAGATGGACGATTATGCACCTGAGTTATTCGAGCAGATATCCTCGGGAAACATAGACGAAACAATGTTCACACGCGGGTTCGTTACTTACGACGACAATTTTATGCGCTCATTAAAATCAGATCCCAAGTTCATAGGGAGGGGCAAAGGTATACCAACATTCCCAAAGCTCGAGTCTATACCCGCTATAGTAAACCCCTCTACAAAAGGCCTTACCGAGGCCATGCGTGGCTGTGGTATAGGATGTGATTTCTGCGAGGTTACGCTGCGCGAGCTGAGGTATTACTCTCCTGAGAAGGTTGCGGCAGAGATAAAGGTAAATGTAGCAAACGGGGGCTTTGACAATGCCTGGCTGCACTCTGATGAAATTTTTGCATACCAGCACCTCAAGAACTATGTCCCAAACGAAGAGGCGCTTATCTCCCTGTTCACTACTGTTATGTCCATAAACGGCGTCAGGCGCTCCAACCCGACGCATGGCAGGATATCAATACCTTCTGCTTTTCCAGAACTGATTTCTAAGCTCTCTAAAATACTGCACGCTTCCGAGCGTAACTGGATAGGGATACAGGTAGGGCTTGAGACCGGCAGCGAGACGCTTGCCAAGAAGCACATGCCTGCAAAGACGCTTCCTCTCAAGATTGGAGTAGATGGTTCCTGGCAGGAGATCGTATGGAACGGTGTCAGGAATATGAACATGAACTACTGGAGGCCGGCCTTTACCGTGCAGATAGGCCAGACTTCAGAGACAGAGGAAGACAACTGGGAAACCGTGGCACTGATAAACAAGTTGAGCAATTCAGTTGTAGATCATAGACCTTTTGAATTTACCGTGACGCCGTTGTACAATATGCCGTTGGGCAGGATAAAGTCAAAGAGCTTTGACGTGCCGCTAACGCAGTCTATGCTTGCCGTGTATTATGCATCATACAGGCATCTCGCCAAGATGGCTAAGCGTGATGCCTACAAAGTAATGTACAATAAGAACCTAGCACTTAAGTATTCTGTAGGCTCCCTGATAAGTTTTGGAGGCGGCGTAATGCTGAAGTTCGTAGAGAGAATCGCAAAGAAGTATGGTGTAGATATAGAAAAAGCAAAGACCTACGGCGTAGGGATAGCCAGGGACATAGACTCTTGGAGTGTTGCCGCCCACACTTGAAACACCCCACATTCTGCGCATTCTGCAAATGCAGCTACGCCCTCTGATCGCATTTTTCAATTGGCTGTTTTTCTCATACTATGCAACGCTGCAGCATTTCTATGTTTGATATCTAAGCGTTGGCACACTGCCAACACCAGATCTTGTCACTACTGCTGCAAGTTGGATTGTGGTGGTACTTCTTCTCCGGAGTTATTGTCTCTCGCTGCGCCTTGATGGTTCCTTCTCTTTCCTTACCTTTCTTCCCTTGCCCATCCTTACAGCGAAGTATGCTATTATGAGCACTATAACTACAGCTACCGCAGCGTCTGTGTATAAACCAGACCCGCTGCTTCCATTACTCACAGTTACGTAGTAGTTGTTTGAATAAGAGTACTGCTGCTGTGCTGCGCCGTTAGGCTGCTGCCACTGCTCGTATACTGTTACAGGGTATGAGCCGATATCCCCTTTCGTATCTACACTCACATAGAACGTTACATTCTCGCTTTGTCCTGGAGATATACTGCTCACATACGCATTTGGTATCACTGTGCTTATCGGGTAGATCGCCTGCAGGCTCAGCATTGCGCTCTGTGCAACTTCATTCCCTATATTCTTTATGGTGAAAGTTACCGGAACATCAGTGCTGCCTGGCCTGAGGATTCCGTGTTCTGAAGTAATATTGAATATGGCGCTTGGTGCTAAATTTATAGGCAGGTATTCAATTTGTGTATAGTTCATGCCCATGTTCGCATTGTAGTACTTGATCTCGACAGGCAAGTTGTAGTGCGTGGAGTTTGCATCCCTACCTGCACTTATAAACACACTCTCCTGCATTGCCTGCCCTGCAGCCACATTGCCCAGATTGAATTCCGCTGCGCCTCCAACGTTTATATCTTCAGTGCCTATGAACTGCACGCTAACATTCTTTGCAGCTCCATCTCCTGTGTTTTCTATTTCAATCTCAAGAGTTTGGTTCTGGCCTGGATAAAGCTGCTGCGGCATTGCGTTTACAATGCTTGCTATGAATGAGGGTCTGTTCACTGTTATGTAGAGTGGCACCTCTTCAATATTGCTGTACTTCTCGCCTGTCTGGGAAGTGTAGTTGACCATAAAGCTTAGCGTATGCATCCCGCTGCTTATGTTGCTTGCAGGTATAAGCTGCATTGATGCTTCCTGCTGCAATCCCTGCTCTATCGAGCCTAGCTCGAAAGAGTAAGCTCCTTCAATACTGAACCCGCTTGCGTTAAGCAGTGTAATTGAGACATTGCTTGCCTTATCCGTGCCAGAATTGAGCGCGCTTAGATCCAGCTGCAAAGGCATTCCAGGCGTTATCTGCCCTTGCGTTGTCGCACTTAGCTGTATGCTTGGCACGCCGTACACATATATGTCTATAGGCATCACTGATTCCGCAGGCAGAGTCGGGTATTGCACGCCAGCCTGTGACTCATATGTTGCAATTACATCTATCACATACTCTCCCGCAGGCAGTGAAGCCGGCACGTGGAATTTGTAGCTGAAAATATCATAGCCGCTTCCTCCATAAAGGCCTGTGCCCATCGCACTTACTAGGAATGTCTGTGTGGGCGAGACGTTTATCAGAGGGCTCTGGCTTTCGAGATATATATTGACATTCTGTAGCTGCTCAGAGTAGGAGTTGAACAACTGAAACTCTACCGTAATATTGTCCCCTGCCACTACCGGTTGCGGAGTGATCTGCAGATTTGCTATAGAAAGCGCCCCGTTTGCCTGCGAGGCTGATGCCTGCGCACTCGCCGGTATTGCCAAAACCATTGCAAATACAAGCGCAACTAGAGTTGCGACCGCCGCTATCCCAACATTTTTCGGGCTCGACCTCTTACCAAATGCTGACTTTCTTACATCTCTCATTATTACACCACTTGTAGCGTTAAATGTCATCATTCTATAGTAGACTTAAACATGGCCACTGAAAGTATTACCATTGCGATTGCAAAAGCAAGTGTTACCCCGATATCTACAATCATGGCTCCTGCAGGGTAAAAGCCACTCATCATTACGTATCTTATGCCCTGTATCGCATAGGTGAACGGGTCTACTACACTGAGCGGGTAGAGCCATGCGGGCAGTTCGCTGGTCGGGAAAAATGCACCGGCAACGAACCAAAGCGGCAGTGTTATCGACTGCGTTGCAATCGCGTAAACCTCAAATCTCTTGATCCTTGCAGCAAGCGCAGTTGCAAGTCCCCCCATGCCTATAGCCGCAATCAAAGCAAGCAGTAATATCCAGAAGAGTCCGTACCAACCCATAGCTATCTGTGCCCCGAAGAGCAAGCCTATGATTATTGTAAGCACCACCGTGAGCATGACCTGTGTTGCACCCGAGAGTATCTTGCCAAAGACTATCGCAAGTTTATTTATAGGGGCTATAAGGAACAGCTTAAGCGTGCCTGCTATCCTGTCTGTTATTATCGACATGCCTCCTGAGAACATAGCGCCGAATGCAGCAACCATTATTATTATACCAGCTACAAGGAATGTTGTATAATTTCCTTCAGCTGCAAACGAAGGCACTGCATTAACACCTCCTGAAGAAGCAGATGCCGGTGCCTGTCCGCTTCCTGTACTTCCTATTATGCTGCCTGGTGCTGAGCTGCTACCTGAAGATGCCGCCGCTGCTATTGCCTCCTGTGAAACCTTCAGGCTTGCCGCCGCGCTGCCAAAGCCTTCAGCCGTGCTCTCTATGAAAGGAAGTACGCTCAAACTTGAAAATTGACTGTTTGTGTAATATATGTCAACGCCAGGATTTTTAGAGTCCATGCTTGGGAACTTGGGTAGTATAACTACTACCATATCCACCTTTCCAGCTCTGAACATATTAAATGCATTCGCCTGTCCCGTAACAGCTTCTATCTGCACCATGTTTTGTGCTTCTAATTTGCTTATAAACTGTATTGACTGCATGTTGTTTGCGTAATTGACTATTGCTATAGGCACATTTGCTATACCGTTCCCGAGTCCGCTGAATATAAGCAGAAGGAGAAGCGGGAACATTATCGATCTTATTATATTCTGAGCTATATTGCTCCTGAATATGAGCAGCTCCCTTTTTAGTATGGTAAGCGAATCCTCAAGTGTGCTCATTGGTATTACCTTCTTGACATCATGCGTGCTCTAGTAATGTTTGATGTGTTCTCCCCTATGCTATCCCTAAGGCTTGAACCCGTAAGTTTGATGAACACATCATCCAAAGTAGGAAGATGCATCCCTATGGAAAACACCTCATATCCCGATTTAGATATTTCACCCACTATCTGGTTGAAGAGCTTTACTCCCTTATCAAGCAGCGGTGCATTAACTTTCTCACCAGCTACCGTAGCCTTTATCTTGAATTTTGACTCAAGCATATCCGCAATCTTGCGTGCATCTTGCGTGTTCGACACTACCTCAAGAACATTGCCCTTGCCTATCATTGCCTTAAGCTCTGAAGGAGTACCCTGTGCCTTTATCTTACCCTGGTCTATTATTGCGATTCTGTTGCACAACTCGTCAGCTTCCTCAAGGTACTGCGTTGTTAATATTATCGTGACACCTTTCTCCTTCAGTTTTTTTATCCTGCTCCACATCTCTATCCTGTTCTGCACGTCAAGTCCCGTGGTGGGTTCATCGAGTATAAGGATCTTTGGGTTATGCATCATTGATCTTACAAGCGCGAGTCTTCTTTGCATTCCGCCTGAAAAGGAGCCAGCCTTCTGGTCAGACACATTGCTAAGGCCTGACTCTATGAGTGCCTCGTCAATTCTTTTTGGTATCTCGCTTTTGTCTACATGGTAAAGGTTGCAAAATAGTTCCAGGTTCTGCTTAGCTGTTAGGTCCCCCTCAACAAGTGTCTCCTGCGTCATAAAGCCTATGATGTTTTTTATCTCCTCCTCGTGCCTCAGCACTTCCAAACCTAATACTTTTATTGTTCCTGCTGTAGGCTTCAGTATCCCTAATATCAGGTTTATGGTTGTGGTCTTGCCCGCACCATTCGGTCCGAGTATACCAAATATTTCATTTTCCCGTATCCCTAGGTCTATGCCGTCCACGGCCGCTTTTTCCCCGAACTTTTTCACAAGCCCTTTTATTTCAACTATATCGCGCATCTTTTCTACCTTCATTTATGCTAATGCTCTGCCATTGCTCAGCCCAGCATATTCGCCATATTCCTTGCCGTCTCACGCAGAAGCACCTTAGTCGCCTTCAGAGTCTCAGCACCCTCCCTGGTAAGGCTGTAATATACCTTGACATGCCTGCCTTCAACTCTGCTCTTTTCCTTTATGTACCCTGCCTGCTGCAATGCCTTGAGTATGTTGTAAACCTCATTCTTTATCTGCGGGTTTCCCTTTACGAATGGGTGCTTTATCCTTTCGAGCTCTTTAAGTATCGCATAAGCGTACATCTCCCTGTTGTGCTGTAGCTTGCTCATTATTATTATTTTTATAATAGTGCGCTGCACATCTTTACCCATATACCCTGCCCAGTGCTTTCTTGTATCGCCCTCACCGGTTTTCTGATTCACCTCCTTCATATTGCCCGCCAACAGCTCAGACTCTGAACCTTATAATTAGTTTAATTCTAAACTAGTTTAAATATAAATTAGTTAACCATAAAAAGATATTTATATAGTGCGCTGTAACAGCTGTAGAAAAGTAAAATATAAAAGTAAAATTAGACCCCTGCCTTCTTCAGCTCGCTTTTCAATACTGTATCATGTTTTATTAGCCATGCGAGCAAAAGGGACGCATGCTCTTTCTCGTCATCCCTGTTGTATGCGAGCACCTTTGCGAGGCTCTTATCCTTGGTTGCGCTTATCCTCTCATCGTACCACATCATTGCCTGCAGCTCCTCTATAAGAGACTGTCTCGCCCTGCTTAGATCCTTTGTACTGGAATCTATATCTTTATTCTCTTCGTACATCATACCACCTTCTCATACAGCACTCCTCTTTCTTATTCATGTAGCAAGTGTAGTAAAAGCAGTATAAAAATATAATACCTCGCTATATGCTCGTATCATATTCTGCCTTTTGATTCCCCTGTTGCTATCCCTCTAGCAATCAGGTGTGCCAGACGCAACGCTTCAAAAGCAGTAGGCGCTAATCTCCTTGTGGAGCTTTCCTCCAGATCTGTCATTATATAAATGCCCTCTTCATGAAATGTGTTAAGCGACTTCAGGTTGCCGCACGCAACAAGTTTCTGGCTAACGTCAAGCCCGTTAGCCTTTCCAAACTTTTTTATTGCCCGCTCAAGCCTGCCCTTTCTAGGCTTGTGTCTTGTTATAAGCATAAGATGCACTCCAAGCCTTCTTTTCAGCTCTTCCACATTTACGATATTTAATCCTGCAAGCGCAGCACCATCCAGTGCAATTATCTTAACCAGCTCCCTGAATTTTGATGAGCTCAGCATATCCCCCATGCTGCGTGTTGCATCATCGCCATCAACTTCTACGCTGCAAGACAATATACCCTCTACTATCCTTTCTCTCTCAACCACTCCGATAACAAGAGCCCTCTTCCTTTTCTCTATAGGTCCTGACGCCACTGCAAGAATTCGGATTCCTTTTTTACTTTCAACAGCATCTGCCTTCATTTACTCCTTTTCTGCAATTTGTCAAGTTTATCCTTCATCTCCTCGCATTCCCCCTCTATATCCTCGAGCGCTTTTTGCAGCATCTCTCTGGCCTTCTTCTTCTCAGTTTTGATTACAAGCATCGGCTTTCCTATCTCAGGATGCTCCTTATAAACTCCCGCGAACGACACATCTCCATTCTTGTTCAGCCTGTCTGCTATAAGGTCTGGAAGTGTAAGATCGCCGGTATCAAATTCTATCATAAGCTCCTTGCTCTCATCTTTTTTGAAATTAAGCTCCATTGCAACACCATTTATTTTCTATTCCAGCTTTATCTTATCTTTATCTTATCTACCCCTTTTATTATATAAGTTGTTTGCTGTAACATACAATCTAATGCGTTAGCTCCTTCTCAAGAAAGCTTTTTATCATATACGGTTTGCCGTACAGGCTGCTTATCTTACCATGCTCCACATGCTTGCATGCACTGCATACTAAGGCCTTGCTGCCTTCGTCGTATCTCATATCCGAACCGCACTCGCTGCACCTTGCATATACTATCCCCATCTCCGGTCCATGGAGGTCTAGCACATATGTATCGTTCTCTATGTGAGAGACTCTTGCGAGCACAACATCGCCCTCTCTGCAGGGAGTCTCCTGTTCACTGCCGCCTTGCCTCGAGCCCATATGTCTTCCTCTCCCGTAGCCTCCCCTCTCCTCCCTCTTGACGATCTTTCCGTCTTCAGAAGCTACATAAAGATAGTTTCCGACCCTGAATCCGTCAAGCTTTACGAAGAGCACCCTGCCTATATCGCTGACAACCACACCAAGAACAGGCATACCTTTTCCTATACGCCTTATCTCTGTGCCCGCGCCCCTGACTCTGACCTTGCCGTTGTCAACCTCCACACTTCCGTATACTGCGGCATACACGTTGCCGCCTTCTGTATATGTGTTAAGCTCCGCTAGATATTCCTCTTCCATGCCCAGTTTTTCACCGGGCATTACCACTCTTTCTGAAGATGTTCCCATGCTTATCATAGCAGGCTTTCCAATAGCCGTGCTGCGGCCGAATCATACTCCCTTTTGCATGCTTTGGGTAATCAGCCAAACAGGCTTGCGAGTCCCTCAGCTGCCGCCTCTTCCTTCTTTTCATCTTTCTTTTCCTCTTTCGGCTTCTGTTGGCCTTTGTCACCAGCTTGCTGAGGTGCACCCTGCGCGGCCGGAGCTGTCGCTACCATAGTCTGTGCCTGGGCGTTCTTTATAACTTCCTTTATGTCGACGCCCTTGAGCGATGCGACCATCGCCTTTGCCCTCGCCTCGTCTGGCTCGAATCCTGCGGCCTTTACTACTTCCATGAGGCTCTTCTCATTTATCTCCTTGCCTGCTTCGCTCAGCAGCAAAGCAGCGTATACGTATTCCATTTCATTTCACCTTTTTAGCGTTAATCTCATATTCTGTTTTTCCTTCTTATGCTATACATTATTGTGCCTGGGGCTGTTGCTCTCTTGCTCCAAGCACCGAAGCCTCTCCCACAGCCCTCTCTATAAGTCTGCTTACTATTCCTGTATCATACACCTTCGCTTCTGTTCCCAGAACCATACTGTTAAGATATGCCTTGGTAATCATTTCCACTATTGTGTACGGCGTAGCAAGATTCATCGCCAGTGCGGCTGCATGCGCGCGCGCGAAAGCGGTTGCGATATCATTGAGCGTGCTCTCCTTTGTTATCTTGAATACATCTGCTCTGTAAAGCACGCCGTTGCTGATTATCGCCCTGGGCTCAAGCATAGCAGTAAACGGCGTAATGCCGAGGGTGTGGAGCGCACTCGCAACTGCGGAGCTTATTATTCCGCCCTTGCTTACAATTACTTTGCTCTTTGCTATCACTACCTTGCCCTTCTGTATCTGCACATCTATGCCTGCCTTCTTCAGCTCTGTGACAGCCTGTCCCGGCTGAAGCGTTGTTTCTCCCTCGTTTACAATTATGTCTTCAGATGCCACTTGCTTTGGCTTAGCTGCTAGTTTTATCGCGTTGCTCTTGAAAATCCAGTAGAGCTCGAATGGATCATCATTTGTGAGCACTATCGCGCTGGTGCCTGTTAGCTCCTTAACAAGCGGCTTTGTGGCTTCATTGCTGTTGAGCACCCTCTCGAGGCTGTTCTTTCTGCCTATTATGAACTCCCCCTTGCCTTTAAGCGTGTTTCTTACCCTTTGGAGAAGCCTGTCTGGCACAGCGGCGAGCGCCACAACTCCGACTGTTTTATACTGCTTTACCTTTTCTGAAGCCTTATTCACAAACTCTATCTTCTGCTGCCTTGTAAGCATAAAACCACCTCAGATAAGCCTCACCGGCTTGCTCATAGTGAGCTTCGCATACACAGATCTTATATACTGCTTCCCCGGCTTCCTCGCAAGTGCGGCCAGCACTGCATCTATGTTTTCTGCAAGCTTCGCAGGCTCCATGTTCTCCTTGCCAACTATGCAGTGTACAGTAGGAAGGTACTTGCCCTTGCTCCTCAGGTATATCGAGCTGAGTGAAGCCTTTATGGCTCTATCAGCATCCCCGCCAACTATCGGCTTGGGCATCTTGTTCCTGGGTCCGAGGAATTGGCCCAGGTTCTTCGCTATAATTGGCATAAGGCTCGCCTGTGCGAGCAGCTCACTTTTTAGCATCTCCCTCTGCATCGCCTTGTCATTCGCTACACTTGGCACCTCAGCGCTTCTTATAACGCGTGCACCGAGCTTGCTTATCGTGCTGATTATCGACGGGTCGTCAGCAAAGACTATGACTTTGCTCTCGCTGCCCTTTCCGTTCGGCAGGGCGACCTCTAAGTTCAGCCTATTCTCCTGCTTTGAAAAGTCAAGTCCCTTGAAGTTTATCGCAAGCTCCACGCTCTGGACGAACTTCCGCTTGCCCTTGTTCTCCTGCAAGAGCTTATCGAATATCTCGAGCATCTCTTTTTCCATATCTATCCCTCCTGCAAAACTGCAGTACTGCGGGAAAAACAGCACTATACGTTGAGTCAGCAACATTTAAATATTTTTACACCGACACTACGGGCCTTTTGCCAAAACCTATTTTCACGTGCGCAGCTTTGAATTGTAGTTGCGGTGGGTATCATTTTTGCCTTTCATCGCGGTTATTACTGAGACTTTGTTATCATCTATCTTAAAAACAACCGATATCTTGCGGCCGCCATTTAATTTTGATGTGTTTGTAAATGTCCCATTTTCATTTATGGTAGTCTCTTCTGGTTCTTTTATAACCTGCTTAACCTCATCTATACTTATTTTGCGATCATTTAGCCTCTGTATGCAATGGCCAGTAAAGGATATTTCACAGGTATCCGGTATCCGTGGCGCATCAACTTTTATGCGGAATGCTGTCATAAAATCCAATAATTTTATGTAGCAATCCAGATATTTATACATATCCTATCAGGCTTATTGCCTGTTGTCTCCTTTCTCTACATGCACTGTTATTACCTTTATAACATATTTTTCACTGGCGCCACACCTTTCCAATTTACATATTGCTTCAATTTCTCTGCTCCCTAATCTAGCAGCGTATACAATTGTCTCCAAACCTTTTATTCCTTCATCCTCCTTTTTACCTTCGGTGCTGTATATAACTTCTGCGAGACTGTTGGAGTTAACTGCCCTTCTGTGCATCATATCAGAAGCATGCCTGGTAAGCTTTATGTCGGAATTGCCCGCAGTTATCTCCCTCTCTTCAATTCTCAGCAGTTTTGTCTGCTGATTCCTATCTATTCTATCCACTACGGCGTAAACCATCCACTCTCCACCTCAATTATATCAAATTTTGAACGCAATAAATAAATACGTTACTTAGCGCTTTGCTACTTTTACTACGCTTCGCAGATAAAGAATCGCCATTACACTTTACTCTGCTCATGCCCTATATAAATATAAAATCAGCATTTCAATTATAATGCAAATTCGGTGCAATTTTGTACAGCCTTTTGATCATAGCCGTACTGCTAGCCGTCCTGCTATGGGTTACGGTAGACTCTTTATCAAAAATATTCATAAAGAGACTTGGCAGACAAAGATCGATCGTCTCAATAGTCGCGATAGGTATAATTCCAGCGATAATAGCCGTAGTTATTATAGGCCTCCCATCGATGAACGTCTACGGCTTTATAGAGCTGCTTGCCGCCAGCGCTGCTGCAGGCGCTGTGCTATTCGCAGGCTTCGCCGCAGTATACAAGTCGATCGGCAAAGCAGGGATTGCAAACTCCTACATACTGGTCGAATTGCAGCCTCCTATTCTCATAATCTTTGGTCTGTTAGCGCTCAGCGAACATCTAAATTCCATACAGCTTGCGAGTATAGCGCTTATATTCATAGGTATTATTTTTGTTACGACTACTAAAGGCCTCAAGTTAAACAGGAAGCTTCTGCCATCGGTAATCGGAAACATCTTCTGGGCATTGTACTGGATCGCAGCCGTAACTGCGATGACATACCTAAAGGAGTATGCCCTTCTACTACTTTTTATACGCATATTTGCTGCACTTTTTGCCCTTGTGTACTATATAATAAGCAGGCCGCCATCCCTGTATCATGGTGAGCTTTTGAACCGCACAAAAAACATTGTGCCTGCCTATCTTATAATGTTGATCGTGATTGCGGGACTGGCCGATGGTACCGCAAATATACTATTCTCCTTTGCATCATTCAACCACAAACTCGCGGTGGCAAGTGCAATCCTAACAATGGAGCCAATTATAGTATGGCTTATAGGTATAAAGTTCTACAAGGAGAAGGTGTCGCGTTTCCAGAAAATAGGTTTTATCATAGCAACTGCCGGCTACATACTATTGTCCATCGCTTAGCCGCCTTTCGCCGCCATCAGCCAAAAGTATTTAGACTTGCACGGTCAAGCTATTTCGAACCAAGCAACGTGAAGGTGCATGCCTATAAACATAATTTTGCTAAGTCTCAATCTTTCATACTATTATAGCAACTTGACCTCTATTATAACTGCGTTCTTCCACGCCTATGGCTACGCCGCTGTATTCTTTTTGATGCTCCTGGAAAGTGCAACCATACCCGTACCTAGCGAGGTCATAATGCCACTCGCCGGAATTTTTGCTGCAAGGCATATATTCGATTTCTGGCCTGCGCTCATCGCCTCGATATTGGGGAGCGGTGCAGGGATAGCAATAGACTATTACATCGGCTATTTCATAGGCAAGGACATTGTTTACAAGCATCTGCGCTTCTTCCGCATAACACAGGCACAGCTTGATGCATTTGACATCTGGTTTGAAAGAAATGGTATGGCCGCTGTGTTCATTACACGACTTGTGCCGGTGATAAGGACTGTTATGTCCTTTCCTGCAGGATTTGCGAAAATGAAGCCGAAGTCCTTCTTCGCATACTCGATTTCAGGGGCTGTAATATGGAATACTGTACTGATGGTCTTCGGTTTCTATGCTCTCTCAGGCACTAGCGCCGAACAGATTCTTGCCGCAATCGGTGTATTCGTGCTTGTGCTCTACATGATATATGCGTTAGCGCTGCGGCACCTCAGGCGCAGGCACTAACCTATTTATTATTTCTCTGCGCAAAAGTGTGCTGTGATGAATAAGGTGATCACCGAGCAGAGAATGCTATGACGAATGGTAGACGGGCTGATTTGTTGGATTTTGACCATGATCACGGTGCTGGCACGAACACGGCGCTCAGTAAAAACGCGATGGAGAGGCTTCATAAGAACGTTATAAGGGCAACAGACATCTCCGCACAGTTCTGGTGCGAGAAGCAGATGGAGCTTGGTTACCTCTATGGCAAGAAGGAGACCTTCGAGATGCGCAGCGGCAGCGCTGCGCATAAAGAGATAGAAAGCATACTAAACATACCCGTAAACCTTAAACCGGAAAGCTATGCGGATTCATTCTACAAAAGCCTTTACACCAGCTACCTTGCCGTGCATACACTTCCGGAGCGCGGAGTGGCAAGGGAGATAAACATCTATGGTTCAGCAAACGGCTTCAAGATTGCGGGGAAGATAGACGAGATCAAACTCGAGGGCGGCTCTATAGCGGTTTACGAGGACAAGACAAAGACTAGCGACAAGGAGCCGACAGAGGCGCAGATCCTTTCGCACAGTATGCAGGTTGAGCTTTATATCAAGATGATGAATGACATAAAGTCCGGTGCATACACTTTTGAGAATTTTGCCAAAAGCTACCACATAGCAGATATGGACCTTACCCCCGATTTCGTAAGGCAGCTAGATAGCACTCCAGGCATAAGCGAAGAAGCCAAAGACATAGAGGGTATAGCCCGCCTTTACTTCTCATCCATAAGGGAATCCGGGCAGACAATAAGCAAGGCATACCTTCGCTATATTAACTCTGTTACCGGCAACATTATAAAAACTTACAGTATAGATTACGATGAGAAGGCCTTCACGGAAAAGCTTCGCTATGCACTCGAGTACTGGTCTGGTGCCAGGGAGGCGAAGCCCGTGGAGGAAAAAGAGAAATGGAAGTGCAACTACTGCCAGTTCTTCGGCAAGCAGTGCACGGTATGGTACGAGAAAAAGCAGAAGGTGCTTTGATATATGTCTGTATTGAACAAGGAAAGCCTTAGGAGGGATTTCTCCAAGGACTATAAAAAATACTACAGCACCAAACTCTTTGAGAGTGAGGGGTTCGAGAGAAAAAGGTGCAAAGCATGCGGCAAGTACTTCTGGACATCAGACAGCTCGCGCGAACTGTGCGGGGATCCTTCGCACGAACCATATTCCTTCATAAAAGCCAATCCAAAGCGTGTGGGGTATGCGGATTTCTGGAAGGTTTTCGCGTCATTCTTCAAGAAGAACGGCCACGAGATAATAGAGAGCTATCCTGTCGTAAGCAGGTGGAGGCAGGATCTGTATTTCGTCATAGCAGGAATCCAGGACTTCCAGCGCATAGAAAACGGGAGGATCAACTTCGAGTATAATGCAAACCCTCTCCTTGTGCCGCAGATGTGCATGAGGTTCAGCGATGTGCCAAATGTGGGTGTTAGCGGCAGGCATTTTACCTCCTTTATGATGGCAAACCAGACAGCATTCAATTATCCAAAGGAGGGCTACTGGCGCGACAGGACTATAGAGCTGAATTTCAAGGCGCTGACCGGGATTCTAGGCATAAAAAAAGAGAATATAACATATGTCGAGGACGTCTGGGCTATGGGCGATTTCTCGGAATTCGGGCCGTGCCTGGAGAGCTTCTCCGGAGGCCTTGAAATCGTCAACAGCGTGTTCACACAGTTTGAGTATGCACAGGGCAAGGTCAATGAATTAAAGGGCAAGGTGGTGGACGTAGGCTGGGGATTTGAGCGTTTGCTCTGGTTTAATTCAGGCACACAGACCGCATACGACGCCGTCTTTCCGAAGGAGCTGGATTATATATATTCAAGCGCGGGCTTTAAGCCCGACCACGGGCTATATGCAAGAATAGCAGGTGCTGCGGGCACGATAGATATAGCTGAGGAGCGTAAGGGCAACGAGGAGCTGAAGCTCATAGAAAGGCTCGGCATAGAAAAGGCCAAGTACCTGAACATCATAAAGCCCATGCAGGCTATATACGCCATACCAGACCATCTACGCAGCATACTCTTCGGAGTAAGCGACGGCGCGCTGCCCAGCAATGTGGGTGGAGGGTATAATCTGCGCATCCTCCTGCGCCGTGTGTTTGACTTTGTAGAACGCTATAATCTGAGCTTCGACATGATGAAGGTAATAGAGATAGAGGCTAAGGAGCTGAAGCCCATCTATCCTGAAATAGACGAAAGCATAGACGAGATAGGCGAAATTATAGAACTCGAGAGAAACAGGTATAACAACACCAAGAGCGCGGCACGAAGGATAGTGCTTGATATGGTCTCAAAAGGCGAACCCGTAACAAAAGACAAACTCAAAGTTCTTTACGAAAGCAACGGCATTACTCCAGATTTCATCGGCGCAGTGGCGAAGGAGAAAGGAATGCAGATCGAGATGCCTGAGGATGCATATTCTGATATAATGGCAGGCGACTTCGTAAGTGGAAGAAGGAAGAAGACCGAGGAGATTGCTTTGAATGTCTCAGGCATAAGCCCTACAAAGAAGCTCTACTATGAGTTTGCCGACCACTCCATCTCTACGGTGCAGAAGTCTGAGGGAAACATGCTTGTGCTCGACAAGAGCCCGTTCTATCCAGAGGGCGGAGGGCAGGAGGCAGATCACGGCACTATAGATGGAGTGCAGGTAATCGATGTTAAAAGCGTCAGCGGTGTAATAATTCATTTCCTGAAGAAGGCGAAGCACTTTAAGAAAGGAGAGCGGGTAGAGTGCAAGGTCGACATGGAGAGAAGGCTCCGCCTTATGGCGCACCACACAGCAACGCATCTTGTCAGCGCGGCTGCAAGGAAAGTGCTTGGCAAGCACGCATGGCAGGAGGGAGCACACAAAGGCGAGGATAAGGCGCATATAGACATAGCCCATTACGAGAGGCTGAATGAAGAACAGATAAAGGAGATAGAAAACACAGCAAACAACTTCATAGTCAACGGAATAAAGGTCAGTATGGAGGAGATGGAAAGACACGAGGCTGAGACAAAGTTCGGGTTCTCGATCTACCAGGGGCATGGTGTTCCGTCCGGAAGGTTGAGGATCGTTGAGATCGATGACACACGCGGCAACCTGATAGATGCGGAGGCGTGCGGTGGGTTGCACCTCATGGGTATGGAGTCTAACATAGGAATCATCAAGATAATCTCCTCATACAGGATACATGATGGTATAGACCGCCTCGAGTTCGTGGCTGGAAAGGCTGCAGTAGAATACATTGCAGGCCTGGAAGAGAGGATAAGGCGTATAGCAGAGCTCGCGGGTGTAGATGCGAATAATGCCGGCAAAGGTGTAGAGGACAAAATCGCTGAGCTGCGCGAGTTGAAGGAGAAATATGAAAAGCTTGAGGAGTCATTGAGCGTTGCGGTCTCTGAGAATCTGCTTGCATCTAATGAGATGCAGGATGGCGTTATCATACAGATGCTTGACTATGACAGAAAGATGCTGCGCCGCATAGCCACAAACGTAGTGGAAAAGAAAAGGTCACTCGCAGTTATACTCTACAACAGCTCCTATGATGCTGTCGCTATCTCAGGCACCGAATCCGGAAAGAGCGCAGCTGCATTGCTGAATGAAAACGCTGCGAAGATTGCCGGAAAGGGGGCAAGGCTGAAGGGCGGCGGCTCAGACAGAATAGCAGAAGGGAAGATCTCTCTTCAATGATGGTTTGATGCTCTGGCCGTATATCTACAGCATACTAATCTACCCTATACTATACATTTTGCCAGCCTATGTCGCAAACGGTTCCCCTGTTATTTTTGGCGGAGGCAGGCCTTTGGACATGGGCCTAAAGATCGGCGGCACAAGGCTGTTTGGTGATAACAAAACCGTGCGTGGAACACTTGCAGCACTTGCCTCAGGTATAATTGTTGGTGCAGTGGAGTACCCATTTTTTGCATATATGCTGCCCATCTCCGTACTGCTAGCAGTAGGCACCGTCTTTGGTGACCTGCTTGGCAGCTTCATAAAGAGGCGCATCAACATGAAGCCTGGCGCACCGCTTCCTGTAATGGACCAGTACGGCTTCTTTGTATTCGCACTGCTGTTTGCGTATCCTCTCGGCCATCTGCCAGGGCTTTACGGTATAGTATTTCTTGTCGTGCTCACGGGTGCGCTGCATGTGATTACAAACAGGGCTGCGCACGTGCTTAAGCTGAAGAGCGTGCCATGGTAATTCCATAGCAAAGCGCCAAAAAGGTAGAAATAAAAAGTTTCTCAACGCAATCTACTCGAGTAGCATGCCTAATCTTTTTCCCATGGAGGCCGGAATAACACAGATGCGCGGCGTGCTTAAAATAGTCAAGGACAACGGCGGCTCTATGGGTATAGCAGAGCTCGCTGATGAGGCGGAAGAGGAGATAGACGACCTGTTTCCAATACTGGACGCATGCCAGCTGCTCAACCTCGCAAAAGTGGATGGCGGTAAAATAAAGCTCACAGAAAGCGGCAAGGAGCTAAGCCTGAAGAACATGCAGAAGATAATAAAGGAGCCCCTTATGGAGATAGAGCCTTTCAAAACAGTGCTGCTTGCTGTAAAGGTTGACGGGCACATCACCACAGATAAGCTTACCGAAGTGCTTAAGGAAAACAATCTCGCATTCTACAGCTCAAAGCATAAGTTCATGGAGCAGCTCAGGAGGCTGCTTGTCAAGTGGGCTGTCAGGCTCAACATGCTGAAGTACGAGCAGGAGAGCGACAGCTGGAGCCTAGCCTAGAGCCAGGCTAGTAAACCGCTATTTCCTGGTAAGGACCTCATATATCCTGTCAACCATGTTGATGAATTCCTTGTCGTGCCTGTTCCTGGGGTATTTCATACTGAGCTTTATCTCCTGCTTTACCTTGGTGGGCTTGTTAGTCAGCACTATTATCCTGTCTGACATCTCCACTGCCTCCTCTACGTTATGCGTTACCATTATTACGGAGTTTACTGATATATCCTTGTTTCTAAGCATGTACACCACATCTCCCCTCAATGCATTGGCGGTTAGCTCATCAAGAGAGCTGAACGGCTCGTCCATAAGCAGGACATGCGGATTTGAAATTATCGCCCTTGCTATACCTACCCTCTGCTTCATGCCGCCGCTCAGCGCATTCGGATAGTAATCAGCAACGTTCTCCAGGCCCATTTCCTTCAGCGTGGCGAGCGCCCTGCTCCTCTTCTCCTCATCTCCGATTTTTGGGTCGAGCCCCATCTCCACGTTTTCTATGTTGGTCAGCCAGGGCAAAAGGGCGAAATCCTGGAATACGAAAGAGAGCTCGCTTGTCGGTTTGTCGAGCCTTTTGCCGTTGTAAAGCACCTCGCCGCTTACCGGATCTATCAATCCTGCAAGTATCCTGAGCAAAGTGCTTTTTCCACATCCCGATGGGCCTATAAGTGAAACAAACTCGTTTTTTCTCGCGTCAAAACTAACTCCATCTATAATCCTCTGTTCCGGGCTGTCCCCGAATGAAAACACTATGTTTCTTGCGCTAAGCACAACATCCCGCATTTTTCCGCCTATTTGTACACGTTCGATACCTTTCTATAAAGCCTTTTCCATAGGAAGGTGTTTACAATTATTATCATGATGGTAAGATTTACCAAAGCTATTATCATCAGCAACATGTTTCCTGAGCCCAGCGATGTATCGAGCAATTTGCCTATGCCTACGCTGACGGAGCTCACAACGTTTGTACCGCTTATGCCTGTAGTGGTAAAATATTCCGCCACTATGCTTGCGTTCCATTCCGCTGCGATGGCTGTGACAGCGCCCGTGACAAGGCCGGGAAGCATGGCCTTGCTGTACAAATACTTCCACGCCCTCCTTCCCTTCAACCCAAATAGTTTCTTGACTTCAAATACCTCATTTGGCATGCTGGCAGAGCTTGCAATCACGCTAAATATTATATACCATATCCCGCTCAGGAAGAATATAACAAAAGCAGTGAGCTCGCTGTGGAATGTGTAATCCTTGAGGGCTATTACTATTATTGGCAAAAGTATAGTTGCAGGTATAGACGCGATTATCTGGAACAGGAGCAGGTACGAGTTTCTGTGCCTTGAGATGAAGACAAGGTAGACGCATACTGGAAAGGCAACCGCTAGTATCACAGCAAACGCTATCCACACCCGTGCAAACGATGCTGCCAGAGAGATCAGCGACTCATATTCGTATACTGCAATATTTGGGTACTTTGAAATTACAAATGCTGCCAGAAACGCGAGGATTATAACCGCAATGCCTAAGCCGGCCCTTTTTGCCCCGGCGAACTGGATCCTCTCCTCCTTGATGGTTTTTTTCTTGATAGCCGCACGGGTAGCAGCATTCCTTTTTGATACTCTTGAGGCAAGCCTCGTAGGCGGGCTATGCCTTAATCTGGTCAGATAATTGAATGCTTTTGCAATCCCGAAGTGAATTACAAAATGCCTTTTCGGCTCTTCCGATACCGTGTTGTACCTGGTGAAATACTTCTCAAGAGGCCTGAAAAACAGAAAGCGCGTAGCAATTACAAAGCCGATAAACACCAGTATGCCTATAAAATAGTGCAAATAATTGCCTGAAAACGCAAGTTGTGCCAATGCGACTCCTATTCCGTATTTAACTGCATAGTTGCTGTTTCCTATCGAAAATATCTCGCTTGTAACGAGGTAGAAAAGACCTATAGACCAAGATAACACAGACTGCTCAACCACCCTTGGCATCGCAGCCGGCACGAATATCTTGCGCAGCCTGCTCCAAAATCCAAGCCCGTACAGATCCGCAAGTTCAAGAAACTCTGCAGGCAGCACCTTTACAGCCTCATACACTCCAAATATTATGTTCCAAGCCATGCTGGTTATTATGAGGAAGATTACAGCAGCATTTATCCCTATGTAACCGGGCAAGAGAAAGACGAATATGTATATTACAAAAGGGAAGAATGCGAGGATGGGCAGCGTTTGGAATATGTCTATTACTGGGAGTATAATCTTTTCAGCCCTTTTTGAAACAGCTGCAGTTATTCCCACCCCGATGCTTATGAGTATTGAGAAGAAGAGCGCAGTGAACATCCTTAACCATGAGGCAGCAGTATCGAGGGTTATAAGTGCAATAAATGCAATCATTTCCATAAAATGCACAATAAGTAGACACAGTAAAGTTATAAACTATTATTATTCCGCTTCCGCCTGCCGCTGCTTGCATGCCCGTGCTTCGCACGACTTTGCTATTCAATCCCTATACTTTAGCGCGTCGCTCATCATGTCCGGGTTCCATGCAGGATCCCATACAAGCTCGAGCTCTATTTTCCCTCCCGTCTTAAGTGCTTCAAGCCTGAGCTGTGCATCAGCAAGTATTATACTCGTTACAGGGCACATAGGCGAAGTCATTGTAAGTTTTACCTTTATATCCTTCCCATCGGTTATCTTTATATCGTATATGAGCCCAAGGTCTACTATGTTTGCGTTAAGTTCCGGGTCTACGCACTGTGAAAGCGCCTTTACAACATCTTGAACAGTAACCATATAATCATCATAAATGCTACATTCAATTAGCATTATATTATTTATTATACAAACTATTTTATGTTTGTAAATTTTGTGCATGTTAGCAGATGAGGCGATGAATGTTAAAACCTATATCAAACTGCTTAAAGGTGTGGAAGCTTCGTCTAAAATATACGTCTGCCCCTACTGTGGTTCAAAAACATACAGCAAAACCGACCAGTTTTTCTGCTCCTATTGCGAGGGGTTGATACCTTCAGGCAGGGCTGTTCCAGTGGAATCCATACAACAAGCGTCAGAAATCAACAACCTCGTTAGGTCTTCAAAGTTTGACCTGGCATTCCAAAAATACGAATCCCTCGCCGATTATTCCGTCAATCCATACTTTGCTTATGCAGAGGCACTCGCCTACATAGAACTCTCAAACTACGAAACATCACAGATAAATTATACCCTCAATGGGTTCATGGAGGAGAACATCGTGCACCGAAACAACTCAATAGCAGCTTTCTCCAAAGCCCGCCTCTTGCTGGCTAAATCGATCGAAACAGCAAAGAAAGAGGTTCAGGGCGGTCCTGAAACAGCGCCTTATATGCATGCGATGTTCCTTTCATACGTAAGGCTTGGTGATTTTAAGGCTGCATCTTCAGTATTAGAAAAAACAAAAAAGCTGGGCAACACACTCGTTTCAGAATACGAGAGTATGGTTCTGGAAAATAATATTGGCGAGTATGATAAGACGACAGAAGAGAGCGTAAAACTACTTTCTGCAGACATGCTCTCAGTGAATGCGGCATATTATCTTGCATACGCGTTGTTTAAAAAGAAAAGGGAAAAAGATGCCTTGGCAATACTTAATGCGTTCCCCGGCAAAGATGAAGTGCCTGCAGTAGGTAGATTGGCAAACGAGATAAACAATTATCTGGAAAGTTCGTAGTAGCTAAAAGCCTCGCTTTTTGTGTTTGTGCCTCGCATTCTCCTCAAACGCAATTTTCCTAACCAGTCTAAATTCGTTTATACGTGTACTGTTCGGCCCTCGGATAGGGAAGCTCGCTACAAAGGCCCTGCATCCTTCAACATCCTGCTTCATAGGTCCTGTCACAATATTCTTGACACCCGCGAATTTCTGATACGTTATTTTGCCTATAAAGCACACAAGTTCAGGCTTCCTGTTGTGTATTATATTCCTTATCGTTTTGTTGTTTGCTAGTTCTTCCCCGTGTGCTAGTTCTGCCACGCTTCTTGTAGGCCTGTCCACTAAATTTACAAATCCATAGTTATACACGGTTCCGAATTTCCTAAGGTAAAATCTCCTGAGGCTTCTAATATCTTTAAGCACAGACATGTCCTCTTTTATCAAGCCTGCCTTGTTCAGTAGATACCAGAAATTCTTGTTATTTGAAAACGGTACACCGTTTTTGTAGGAACCATAATGTGGGTTTATACCCACAAATAATATCTTAGGTTTCTTCGGCACTATGTATTTTATCATATTATCATATCGCATATTGTCATGTTATCTGCGATCAGGGTATTTTATACGGGTTCCAGAAACTTTAGCAAACCCTGTCAGCTTATGTTCGCTTGCGCCGTTAATCCCTGTTATCTCATAGACTTTGTACCCTCTTACAAGCATCGCATCGGCAATTAACGACCTGTGGCATCTGAATGGATTTCCCTCTGCACACATTATCGCAACTTTCTTTTTTACTGCTATTGACTGAAGCTTCTTTATTGCAGAGCTGAATTCCCTCGTCTGCATGTAGTCCGCAAATCCTCTGAAGCTTGCATTTATCCAGCCCACGTTCTTAGAATCCTTGCTCGGTTTCCTTAAACCGCCAAGTTCCTTCATATGAACATATCTTATGCCGTTTTTATGCAAATACTTTGAAAGCCTATCCTTGTTGAATTCGGGCCTGTGTCTGGATTTTGGCACTGTCCTGACATCGATAAGCACCCTTACGCCATGGCTTTTAAGTGCCAAAAGAAATTTTTGCGCAGTGCGCGTTGAGTAGCCTATCGTAAACATAACGCGATGCTCCTTCAACTTATTTGCCTGAGACATCAATCAATCCTCTCTTGAAATTTTATATGCGTAAGCGTTATCTGTGCATCATCATTTATTCCCGGCAAACACCCTCTTGGCATATTTCCATATGTCCCAGGCTATAGCAAACCGTATTCTCTGCATTTCGGTGCCATTCGTAGCTTCATCTAATGTTATATGATATTTCTCTCTCATATAATCCAAGAACTCTTTATCATACTCCACCATACTATCCACAAAACACATGGGGTATATAATTATATAATTATTTCTAGAGGAGTTTATTTGACGGTATTCAGGCAGATATACAAAGCGATAAAAATGAAAGATGTTGTATGTGGCATGGAGATAGATAGCAAGGCTATAAAAAGCACATTCAGAGGCAAAGAGTATTATTTCTGCTCAGACACTTGCAAGCACAAATTTGACAAGGACCCTGAGAAATATATTTAGTAGCTAGCAATGTATTAAGGTAACAATAAGTTGTATCTATATGCCAAATGATCCAGTATGCGGAATGTATGTAGATGAACACACAAGCCTAGTGGATTATAAAGACGGGAAAAAATACTATTTCTGCTCTAAGTCATGCAAGGTACAGTTTGAGAGGCCTGAGCGCGAGCTTAAAATGCTTAGGATAAGCATCGGGATATCATGGCCTATTGCAGTTGCAATACTGCTGATGGAATACGTAATTGCTGTGCCATACAGCCTTTACATAATGCTTGCTCTTGCAACAGTTGTCCAGTTTTACCCAGGATGGAGGTTCTATGCCGGCATTGCAGACGCTGTAAAGAATAGGTCCGCAAACATGGACACACTTATAGCCATAGGTACAAGCGCTGCATATGGTTATAGTGCTATTGTAGTTTTTTTACCACACCTCTTTCCCATACACGGTGTTTATTTTGACACTTCTACGCTTATAATAGCGCTTATACTTACGGGCACGTACATGCAGAGGGTGATGGAGGTAAGGGCTTCAGGCGCGATAGACAAGCTTCTTGAACTACAGCCAAAGAAGGCGCACCTTGTAAACGGGAACAAGATCACCGACATTGCAGTAGATGATGTAAAGCCCGGTGATATGCTGCTGGTAAGGCCTGGCGAGAAGATACCTACGGATTCTGTTGTTGTGCACGGCAGCAGTTCTGTCAACGAGTCAATGATAACTGGGGAGAGCATGCCGGTGCAGAAGGGGCCAGGGGATGCAGTAATAGGCGGTACAGTCAACATGACCGGCGCGCTAAGGATAAAGGTGCAGAAAGTAGGCGAAGATACCACACTGCATCAGATAATAGACATAGTAAGGAATGCTACTTCATCACGTGTGCCTATACAAAGGCTGGTGGACAAGGTATCGTCATATTTCGTGCCGGCTGTAATAGGCATAGCTGTAATCTCTGCAGCACTATGGCTGCTTGTGGGGAAAGTGGCTGCAACATACTCCGTTCTGGTGTTCGTGAGCGTGCTTATTATTGCATGCCCGTGCGCGCTTGGCATAGCAACCCCGGCCGCGCTTCTTGTTTCATCTGGTATATCTGCAAGGAACGGCATACTTATACGCAAAGGAGAAGCACTCGAGCTGGCAAACAAAATCAATGCAATAGTAATCGATAAAACAGGCACCCTAACAAGCGGTATGCCTGAAGTGACTGACATACTGCCTTTAGGTAGGTATACCACAAACTCAATTCTTGAATACGCTGCAGCGGCTGAGCTGAACTCTGAGCATCCGCTAGCCAAGGCGATAATAAAAAAGGCAAGGGAGAAAGGCATAACTCCTAAGTTTCCTGAAAGCTTTGACTATTTGCAGGGCAGCGGGGTTGTGGCACGTATGAATGGCATTGAAATAAGCGTTGGCAATGCAGAAATGCAGGCTGCAGGCAAAAGCGTATTAGGAAAGACAAGAAGGCTTGAAGAAGAGGGCAAAACCGCACTTGTCATCAAGCTGGGCAATAAGGCAATAGGCATTATAGCACTTGCAGATACTATTAAGCCAGAAAGCAAAAGGGCGATAGAAGATCTCAAGAGGCTCGGCATCGATGTCTATATGGCCACAGGAGACAACGAAAGGGTTGCAGCTGCTGTTGCAAATGCGCTTGGAATAAGGCATGTTATGGCTAATGCGAATCCGCAGGCAAAGCTCGAGCTCGTGAAGAGGCTCAAAAAAGAGGGCAAAATTGTGGCAGCAGTAGGTGACGGCGTTAATGATGCGCCGGCTCTCGCCACGGCAGACATAGGCATTGCTATAGGCGCAGGAACAGATGTTGCGATAAGCACAGGGGGAATCATTCTGATGAAGAACAGCGTGCTCGACATAGGCCGGGCGATAAACATAAGCAAGATGACAATGAGAAAAATAAGGCAGAACCTCGCCTGGGCATTCGGCTACAATTCAATACTGATACCAGTTGCAGCCGGTATCTTAGTACCATTCTTCGGCATAAGCATCTACAACATTCTTCCGGTACTTGCTGCATTTGCAATGGCTTTGAGCTCTATAACCGTTGTATCAAATTCATTGCTACTTAACAGGTACAAACCATAAATGTCCAAAATAACGAGCAGTTGTGCAAAACTAGATCATTTACAGATATAAATCATCTATATAAATGTTGTTCTTCAATAACCCTTTTTCTATATAATTCTTCATCTTGTCGACTTTGACAGGTTCAGGATACAGGAATATTATCCTTCTTACTCTGCCTTCTATGTAGTTCCATTCTGCATCATCGTAGCGACCTTCAAACAACTTCCTTAGATACGTCATCGTCTCGTCGAAAGGATCTGCCATTTGAAGTATCCTCGTCCTTAATTCCGATTCTACTTCATTCATGTTAATTTTATTTGCCTGGGTAGTCGGCATATTACTGCACCTGTTCATTTCATATTGTGCATAGGAGATATTTAAGTTTTAACTTTTCTCGTCTTTTGCCATACTCAGCCCCAGGTGGGAATTGGACCCACGACCTCCTGTTTTCCCGTACCATTCTTGATTAAACTTCTTCTTAAGAAGTTTACGAGACAGGCGCTCTACCACTGAGCTACTGAGGCATGTATAAAGTATTATAAATCTTAAATCGCATATTTTAATATTTGTTAGGTAAGTGTATTTATGGAAGGAAAAAAC
>Ga0080006_1164496_pt1 | contig 33765 bp, 30 predicted proteins | sample RS3BMetagenome_FD_69209 | JGI IMG/M metagenome (GOLD analysis project Ga0080006, IMG submission 69209) | Ferric oxide microbial mat and aquatic microbial communities from Rainbow Spring, Yellowstone National Park, USA - RS3B (SPADES... ...
CGGAACGTCGTCTGGCTTCGCCGGCCTCCCCTAACCCTGCTCCTCGGGCTATCCGTACGCAAGTCGGCGGTGACCGGCGGGAGGTCGAAGAGGGGTGAGATGGTGACGATGAATCAGTCCCAAGGATTGCGCAGCAGGCCTCGGTCGATCGTGGTGGACTTCCCAGCGACCGGTCCGTCGACGGGAGAGAGTGAACCACCGACTTGTATGAGGTCCGCAGGTTGAGGGGGCTGGTAGCGTGAGCTTACCGTCGCGGCTCTGGCTGGCATGACTAGTCTTTTTAGGACATCTTAGTGGAGGTGGCGGGAATCGAACCCGCGTCCTTCGGCATTGGCAACAGTCTTTCTCCGAGCGCAGCCGGCATTTAAATTTAAAGCACTCTGAAAAGCGCCGGCTCTTTTCAGAGGCTCGAGCCAGTTACTTTAAAGGCGGCTGCCCTGGCATTCAGTCGCCCTTTCCCAGGTTTATGACGCCTTTACCTAGCTCCCTGGGAAAGCCAGGTAAGACGCGCTACTTAACTAAGCAGCGAGTGCGAGCTCAGGCTCGGCATTTGTTTTGTTTGCGGCTTTTTACGTGGCATCCGCAACCACGGCTCGCTTAGACTGCTCCACGTGCGCGAAGTCGAATCCATACACCCCCGCGATCTTTTTTCAAAATGCACTCAGTTAAAGCATATCATCTATTTAATTTTTTTAACTCTCTCTCAGCCTCAAGCTTTAAAGTTTTTTCTGCTAGCACCCTTCTTTTATCATATACATGCTTACCACGTACTAAAGCTAGCTCGATTTTTGCTTTCCCGTTTTTCAAATAAATTCTTATTGGTATTAAGGTTAAGGATTTTTGCTCGACTTTCCCCATTAAAGAATCAATTTCTTTGCGATGAGCTAGTAGTTTTCGATCCCTTGTGGGCTCAAAGCTTCCAAAGCCTGTTGCATATTGGTAATTTGAGATGTGCATATTGTAAAGCCAAAGCTCACCGTTTTTGACTTTAGCAAAGGCGTCTTTAAGATTGACCTTGCGATTTCGCAAAGATTTTATCTCTCCTCCTTTTAGGGCTATTCCTACTTCAAGAGTTTCTAAAATCTCGTAATCATGAAATGCCCTCCGGTTAACTGCTAGGGTAACTTCAGAGGCCTTAGGTGTTGGTTTTTTGTTCTTAAAAGTGCTTGTCATTTTATTTGCCACTAGTCTTTACTAGGATGTTTAAACTTAATGCAGATCACTTCACTAGTATAGTTGCACATTTAATAAAAGAGCTTCCTAATGAAGGATGTGGGATACTGATTGGTAATTTTGTTGGCAGTTATCCCTACGAGTTAGCAGAAACTAAGGTTTTTTTTCCGACTCCAAATGAAAAAAACTCAGCGCTTGCTTATCAAATACCGGCAAAAAGTTTGCTTGAAGCAGACCGTTTAGCAGAAAAAGAAAACCTTGAAATTATTGGAGTAGTTCATTCTCATACAAATAGTGATCCCTACCCATCGTCTACTGATGTTCAAAACGCATTTGATCCCAGCTGGTACTATATAATTGTCTCATTTCGATTTGAGCATCCCTCTTTGAGGGCTTATCGGATAAATAATGGGATTATTTCCGAAGAGGCAGTTGTTGTAGAGAAATAGCTAAACTTGACTAATGAGGTCAAATTTGTGAGATTTTACAGCATGTATAAGGAAGTGGAGGTAAAGTGGCAGTAGAAATCCGGCTACCAACAGTGCTACGTCAATATGCAAACGGTGTTGCCACCGTTAAAGCCGATGGAGAAACCATAGGGCAACTATTAGAGGACTTAGAAAGGCAATTTCCTGCCATGAAGGGTCAGATAATAGGCGATGATGGTAAGCTACATAAGTTTGTCAATGTTTATTTAAATGACGATGACATTAGGTATTTACAAAATCTAGATACTAAGGTTGCCCCTGGAGACAAAGTTGCAATATTGCCTGCTGTGGCTGGGGGTGCTTAAACTTGAGTGACGCTAAAAAAATATATCCTAGTGTCTTAGATTTAATTGGCAACACTCCAGTAGTAGATATATCATCATTGTCGCCTAATAAAAATGTTTCTATTTATTTAAAGTTAGAAGGTCAGAATCCTGGTGGTTCTGTTAAGGACAGAATTGCTTTACACATGGTTCAAACTGCTGAAAAAGATGGCATTTTACAACCAGGGGCTACTTTGTTAGAACCGAGTTCAGGTAATACTGGGATTGGGCTGGCAATGGTTTGTACGGTAAAAGGTTACAGCCTTAAAGTTGTACTTCCAGATAATGTCTCACCTGAGCGCAAGCTTTTATTAGAAATTTGGGGAGCAGAGATTATTTACTCACCTGGTTCGGAAGGATCAAACGGGGCTGTAAGGCTTGCTTTAAAACTAAAAGAGGCTCACCCTGAATGGGTATTCCTTTATCAGTATGGCAATGTCGCTAATCCAATGGCGCATTATTTAACAACTGGTCCTGAAATTTATAGTGCTGTTCCTGATATTACTCATTTTGTGGCTGGGCTTGGCACCTCAGGAACCCTTTTAGGTGTTGGAAAATATTTAAAGCAAAAAAATTCCGATATAAAGATTTGGGCCGTGGAACCACCAGCTGGGGAGATGGTCGATGGCTTACGGTCTTTAGATGATGGCTTTATCCCCCCCATCTTTACAGAGCTAAATGGTCAACAAATTTTAGATAGAAAGACAATCGTAGGGCCAAGAGCTTCTATTTTATACACTCGTGAACTGGCAAAACTGGGAATTTTTGCGGGCATTTCAACAGGGGCGGCCTTAGCTGGTGCCATAAAGTGTGCTGAGTCTATTTCATCTGGAAAAATTGTTGTCTTAAGCCCAGATGGAGGCTGGAAATATATTTCAAGTGGTGCCTGGACAGACTCGTTAGACGTTGCAGAGGCCAAGGCTCGCTCTACTATTTATTTTTAATAAATTGATCTCATGGATGATAGGGCAATTGGTGTTTTTGATAGTGGCTTTGGCGGTCTAACTGTTTTAAAGGCACTTCAAGACATAATTCCAAATGAGAACTATGTCTATGTGGGTGATTCAGCCCGGTCACCTTATGGACCTCGTCCAAAAAATGAGGTTATTGAATTTGCAAAAGAGCTAGCAGGATATTTAATAAATGCTCATAATGTAAAACTTTTAGTTGTGGCATGCAATACTTCATCTGCTGTTGCGCTTGATCATTTAAGGCAAAGCTTTAAAGTTCCAGTTATTGGCGTTATTGAACCAGGGGTTAAGGCAGCTTTAAAAGTAACAGAAACATGCAGAGTTGCTGTAATAGGAACAGTTGGGACTATTGCCTCAGGTTCATATCAATCTAAATTTGCAGAGCTATCTCGGGAAATTTCATTAACTTGTGCGGCTTGTCCTGGATTTGTTGAGTTTGTTGAAAAAGGTGATGTTTCTTCAGAAGAACTTCATATTTTAGCTGAAAGGCTTTTAAAACCAGTTAGTGATGCAAAAGTTGACACTCTTTTATTGGGATGTACGCATTACCCATTTTTAGCCAGAACAATTTCTGACGTGTTAGGTCCTGAAGTTGTTTTAGTGTCCTCTGGTGAGGAAACAGCTTTTGAGGTTGAAAAAGTGTTAAAAAAGTTAAATCTTTACAGTTCTAACCAGCAACCTGGTTCTGTTAAGTACTACACGACAGGAAATCCAGATGAATTTGCTGCTTTGGCTAAAAAGCTAGCAAAAATAGAGCAAATGAGGGTAGATGTATTAAAAAGGTAAATGCAATGACTTATCAAAGAATCGATAAAAGAGAGTTTAATCAGTTAAGACCTGTTAGCTTTCAGAGAGATTTTACAACAATGGCGCTTGGTTCAGTACTAATTTCAATGGGCAAGACCAAAGTCTTATGCACAGCTTCTTTAGAGCAAGAAACGCCAAGATGGTTAAAAGATACTAACAAAGGTTGGGTAACTGCTGAATATTCCCTTTTGCCGGGCTCGACAAAAGAAAGGGCACCAAGGGAAGCTGCTCGTGGAAGACAAGGGGGTCGCACTCTTGAGATTCAACGTTTAATTGCACGCGTGTTAAGAAGTGTCACTGATTTAGAAAAACTAGGAGAACGTCAAATTATTTTAGATTGTGATGTAGTTCAAGCAGATGGTGGGACAAGGTGTGCATCCATTTGTGGAGCTTTTGTGGCACTAAGTGATGCCCTTAAGCGCTTGATGTTAAAAGGTGAAATTCAGTCATACCCAATTATTGAGCCAGTTGCAGCAGTTAGTGCTGGAATAATTGAAGGTCAGAAACTACTTGATCTTAATTACGCTGAGGATTCAATTGCTGAAGTTGACATGAATTTTGCTATGACAAAATCGGGCAATTTTGTTGAAATACAAGGCACGGCTGAAAAAGGTTCATTTAGCAGAAAGGATTTAGATGAGCTAGTTGATCTAGCTACCTTGGGCTTAAATGAGCTCCTTAATGTTATGCAGGATTTAACAAGCCAAGACATCGAGCTTTTGCCTGATCATATTTAGTTATGATCTTTGTTCTTGCAACAAATAACTATGGCAAAGTAAAAGAAATTAGAGAAATTCTTTCAGAATTTGAGCTCCTAGAGCGCCCCAGTGAGCTAAGTGAAATTGAGGAATATGGCAATACATTTGAACAAAATGCTTTGATAAAGGCCAGGGCAGTTGCGCTTTATACTAAGTTACCGGCAATTGCAGATGATTCTGGGCTTGAAGTAGAGGCCCTTAAAGGACAGTTAGGGGTTAACTCTTCAACTTATGGAGGTTCTGATTTAGATAACATAAGTCGCTGCAAGCTGCTTTTAAAAAATCTTAAAAACAGCACTAATCGCAGGGCAAAATTTGTATCGGTTGCCTGTGTTTATTTTCCTGAAACAATGACATGTTTATTTGCCAGAGGAGAAATTAGCGGCAAAATAGCGGAAAACATTTCAGGTTCAAATGGTTTTGGATACGATCCGATTTTTATACCCGATGGTTTTAAGAAAACTTTTGCTGAAATGCCAAAAGCTCAAAAAAATGCTATTTCACACAGGGCACTTGCCTTTAAAAATTTAAAGTCTTTATTAAATGAAGATCTAAAGAAGTATTTAAGCTCATAAGCTGTCTAATTTCTTAACAATTTCATAACAAATCTCTCCAGGTTTTATAAAACTCCTGAATTAAAGTTATTTAGTGAAACTAACCGTTATAACAAAAAGGAGGTAATTATGAAGCGACTTATAGCGCCAATATTAGTCGGGACATTGGCTATCGTAGGAGTTGCAGGCTATGCTCTAGCAGGCGGAGGATCTCAAAGTACTTCTCTTGTGTCATCTAGCTCATCAACCTCATCTCAACCGGGGGTTGCAAACCTTCCTAACGTGCCTTGTCCACTAGCTTCAAGCAGCTCCACCCAAAGTAGCGTACCAGCGAGTTCAACGCCTCCAAATGGACGTGCGCGAGCTCACTGGCTATTTTGTTGTGGGATTGCTCAAGCACCTTCGCCTAGTGGCGTGGTACCAACACCTTTAAAGCGTTGTTGTCTAAAAGGCCCTGCTACAAGTGGATCAAATGCCATGCCATCTTATGCTTGTAGAGCTCGTGGTTGGCACTTTGGAATCTTTAGAGCACTGTCAAATAGGGTTGCTTATGCAGAGGCAATCGTTAAGATTAAGGGCGTTTGGACAACAGTTGATATTAACAACGGCACGGTAGCTGCAATTAGTGCAAATTCAATAACTGTTAAGCGCTTAGATGGCGTTAGCGCAACTATTAATTTGACATCTAGCACCAAATACCTTGGTATTAAAGAAGCCGAGATTGCAGTTGGTGACAGAACAACAGTTGTTTCAGAGAGTTCAAACGCTTTATATGTTTTAACTAGAGCGCCTAAGGGTGTCCAACCTCAAGTTACTGAGCCAACTACACCTGCAACTGTTCCTTCTGTATCTGTGCCCATTTATAATCAGTGTGGACCAAATACCGAAAAAATTTGTTATTAAAGACATTTATTAAAACAGGATCTTGAATGTCTTAGACATTCTTCCGGCATGGCTATAAAATAAGGCCCCTTTTAAAGGGGCCTTATTCTTCTTTAAGTTCTTTTTTCTTTGATTTTAGCTTCTGGCGGTAGCGTAACCTTCGATAGCTATAAACTACCGGAGCAATGGCAGATAATATTGGGGCGGGCCAGTTAACACCTGTTGTTATAAGCGCACTAACTGCGCAAAGAGAAAGCAGTTGTGCATATACACTAAAGGTACCAATGCCTTGTTGTGCATTTAAGCCAGGTGATGACGCTGCAATAATGCCTGCCAAAATTGTTGTGATTAAGGCAATCCAAGGGGCAATGTCAAATTTCTTCCAGGTAAGGTGACGCCAAATGATAAAAGAAATGATAAGCGTTATAAATACTGCTACCCCGCCTGAAAAAAATACAGCTACTAATGACAGCAAAAACCAGCTTTTTGATGATAGGGCCTTGCGTGGTGTAAGTGGTGGCAAGTTTTGTTCTTCTTTTCTGTGTGGTCGTGAAAAGAAGATCTCACTTAAAGCAAATAAAAATAAAATACCTAAAGCAAATAAGGAACCTCCAAAAGTTAGTCGATATAAAAAGTTTGGATAATAATTTATTACAATAAGACCCCCAGGGCCTGATGGAATCAAAAAACCTTGCTGAAAACCATCTACTGTGATTGGTTTTAAGCTTTGACCATTTAAAGTTGCAGCCCATCCAAGATTAGCATCTTCATGAATTTCTAATATTGCTTGTTTTCCAGGTCCTATTTGAAGTGACCTAGTTTCATTGCCCCAATTTATAACTTGAACTTGACGTGTAGGTTGATTGATTTCAGTTTGATTGTAAATAAATAAAGGATAATTTACAGGTATTAAGTTAAGTGACGTTGGGAAAAAGCTAGAGCTGGCCAGTGCTTGCACAAAGTGAGATCCTTTAGTTAGGTTAAGTTCTTTTGTGCATAAATTAAGTATTACAGGAAGTCCATAGAGTAAATCTTGTTTGTTACCAGTAACTGAGGTTGAGTAAATATTGTTGTCGATTTTTATCTTAGGGCCTTGTGAGCAGCTAAGGGTAAAACTTGAATTAGATGAATAACTTTGAGCTTCAAGATTTTTTAATCCTGGAATTTCTATACCTGTTAAACCAACTGGCAACACTTGTTGGTAACCAGTTAATTGATTTATACCTATTTCTTTATATGTTTTAATAATTTTTATTGTTAGAGTGTTTGTGGTCAAGTTATTAAAAGTTGCAACTCCATCATTGTCTAATGTTGCAAATTCTGAGCTACTAGGTGTTTGAAGCTCAATTTCTTTTGGATATGATGCAAAGTATTTAGAGAAGAAAAATTTAATGTGATTAAAAGTTATTGGGCTCAACCATGACAGCTTAAGAGTTGCTGTTGTTGAATTTGCCATCCAAAGGCCCGAATGTGATGGATTTAAAAGGTTAATTGGGGCAAACATAGGCAAGTTTTCAAATGTTGAACTTGCTGAAATGTTAACAGGATCTGCGCCGTCTGTTAGATCAATTGAAGACTGTGTTGGTAATACCATTGCTTGACCGGTTGGTAACAATGATTCGGATTTTTCTAAGTAAAACTCTGAATTAATTGATGGGTAATACAGACCTGTTGAGTAAAGAGGATTAAAGGGGTTGGAATTTATAGTAATTACTTGTGCAGAGTTTGTTTTAAAGTCTGCAGGAAGTTTTAAATACCTAATTGGGTTAATCCCTGGTATTTTTATTGACAAGATACCAACTCCGGGCCCTAATGCAGTGTAGTTTTTAACGGATGCAATTGTAATTTTTAAAAAGTTAGTTTTCCCAGTTGGAACACTAAGTGGTTGATAGGACTCAGTTTTACTTACGGCAGTAGTTATTGAGCCGTTCTGAGTTGTAACAGTTAAAGCGGTGGGATAAGGCCGTGACGGAACGTCATTGACAAGCAAGCTAACATAAATAAGGCTTCCTAAATTAACTTTGTTTGTGAAGTCTATCTTTATCCATTGACCTACAGGGGATCCTGGTGTTCCTGTGATCCATGGATCTAATGAGCCATCTATAACTGCGTTAAATGGGGCGTATTGAGGATATGTGTAATACCAAGAACCATATGAAGAAGCTGTGACATTTTTAATCCCAATAAAGCTTGAATAACTCTGATGTGAATCAGCACTAAATGGTAAAATTTGCTTAGGTGGATTTCCTCCTTGTCCACCAGGGCTATTAAGAGGGGCTAGTTGGTTTTTTAAAAGAACGTAAGACTTATTTAAATTAAGCAGTCCAAAATTAATGTGTCTAAGCTCTAATGAGTTACTTGTTAAAAGTGGATGGTTGTTAAGTTTTAAATAAGAAGGTATTTGTCCTGATAAGATTACAGGATTTTGCGGAGAGATTAGCCCTTGGGCAACCAAGTTACCAATGGCCCCTGGACCACCGCTTAAGACAACTGCTGAACTTAAGTTAAAATCTGTAACAGGATATGTTGGTATGGCTTGATTAAGAACTGACTCTGGAGCAAATACTTCTACTGCTTGATATTTTGGGGGTTTAAGAGGCAAAGCGCCTCCTTCAGCTAAAGTTAAATAATCTTGCGAAGGGATCAACGGTCCAAAACCTGCTACTTTTACATAGCCGCTTTCATTTAGTACTTGATGCACTTGCGCAGGTGATGGCGAGGCTGATTGTTTCCAATCAGTATCATTATCAGCAACAATATAGGTAATACCAGCGCGCTCTAAAAAACTAGATAAATTTGGGATTGGGTTACCAGACGCAAATTGATTTTCAACAAAATCTAAGAACCTTCTAACTCCAGCGCCTGAAAATGGAACTTGATTAAGAGCAACCCAAGGTGATTTTCCAAGGGGTTCTAATGGTTCATCCACCGTTGTTCCCCAGCTAAAGACGCCCTGATCCTGGGCTGGCACAACCAAGACAGGGTTATACGGAGAAACTCCTTGAAGATATTTAGCTAGCTGATACCAGTAATTTGGAATAGCTTTAAACGAGCCACCTTGTAATATATTGCCAGTTATATAAGGCAAACTTAAAGGTACTATTAAAGCCAATGTTGCAAGCGAAATTATTTGATTACGCCTTATGAGCCAACGTGGATTCCAAATAACTCTTAGGTTTTGTTCAAGAATAGAAATAGTATGACAAAACCCTAGACATAAACAAACAGCCATTTCTGGCTCTACTTTGTAAACGTTTCTTAATGGGGCCAGTGTGCCATCTAAAGCTTTGAGTATAACTGGAGAAAACGGACCACCAAGAGTCCCCCAGTATCCTGCGGTTGCAAATACAAAACCAACTGTAAAACAGCTCAGTAGCCAGGTTCTTTCTGGCATGTCCTTTCTAGCCAGTCCATAAAGAGAAATAGCAGCTAAAATACAACCAGCTAGGATGGCAAGTGGGTTTGTTGCAATAATCCAACCTGCTTCAATCCATGGCTTAGAAAAATCCAACGCTGGATTAGGATTTCCCCCTCCTGCCAGCACCTCAAGATCAGACTTTGGCAAAAAGCCAAAGTCAAGATACCCCGTCCAATAACCAGCCCCTCGTAACACTTCTGTTGCCGACATTGTTGATGTTGTGGTTTTTGCAGTCTCTATATATGGCAAAAAATTAAATCCGTAATGCCCAAGAAAAAGCAATGGTATTAACCACCAGCATATTGCTGCTAAAACACAAACAACCCACCACTTAATTATGACCCAAAGCCTTGAACCAGGTTGTCTGGTTAATAAAAACATAACTGGTATGATGAGCCCTTCAAAAGTAACTGTTGCATTGATTCCACCCATGCACCCAACTGCTGCTGCTGAGATAATGGCTGATTTTAATGGTGGAGCACCCTTGGCAGCCTTAACCAATGGGGTTGTAACTAGCGGTATTATAATTCCGGGTAAAATTGCACCTGAAGTTGACCCAACTAACATTGTAAAAGTTGGCCACAAAGCAAACATTAAGCCTGTTAAGAGGCGCGTTTCTCGTCTGCCTATTTCTAAGGCCTCTTCAAGTCGAATTAAAGACCAAAAAGCTACTGATTCAACTAAGGCCATCCAGAGTCTTTGGGCTATCCATTCAGGCAGTCCTACTGATTTTGCAGCTAAAAAAAATGGCCCCATGGGCCAGGCATAACCCTGGTACTGATCTTGAAGTACTCCGAAATACCTTAATGGATCCCACAAATACCAGAGGCTTTCTAATAAGTCCTTTGGATTAATTACTAAATCAATTTTTGTATCAAAAACTAGATTCCCGGGTGCTTGGATTAAAAATGCTACAAAGAAAGCTAGTAAGGCCACCCAAAATAGCCATTTTCCAAAAGGCTTTGTTAGTTGCGGGTTTTCAAGAACGGGTTCAAAGCGCTTAAACAAAAAGCGGCGTTTTTGGGTATAAATACCTGCCATTTATTAAGCAACTAACTTAACCTAACAAAGGATTGCTATCAAGCAAGGGTGTTAGAACTCAGATATAAGATTGTCAACTTTTATTTAAATAAGCTAACTTAAATTCAGAGCTTAACCCAAGGAGGTTTTATGGATTTTGAGCAATATAAAGGCAAGGTGATAGCCAAATCAGAAGTGGTGATAGAGAGATCGCCAGTAGAGAATTTTGCACGAGTTTTAAAACTAGACGATGAGATATTTTTTAATCCTGAAGAAGCTCGTTTAAAAGGATTTTCTAATATCGTTGTACCACTCACTTATCCTTTTGTGATGGATTTCTGGGGAAAGTTTGTAGAGCTTCAGCCTGCTTTTACACCTGAAATTTCGTTAGGAAGTATTCTCGGTCCTTTAATTGCCAAAGGTGGGCTCATTCTTCATGGGGAACAAGAGTTTATTTATCATAAAGTATTAACTGTGGGTGATCACTTGCGTGGAGAATCTATTGTAAAAGATATCTATCAAAAACCCACAAGAGATAAAACAATGACCTTTGTTGTTACCCAAACAGCTTGGGTTGATCTTAGTGGAAATCCTTGTGTAGATGTTATTTCAAATGTTATTCATGTTGGAAGTTAAGAAAGGATTATTATGAGCCAAATTCAAAACACGTTAAAAGTTGGAGATAAAGCTCCAGAGTTAAAGCTAACACTTACTAGAACTGATTTAGTTAAATATGCTGGGGCATCAGGTGATTTTAATCCGATGCATCATGATGAAATACTTGCAAAACAAGCAGGACAGCCTTCGGTATTTGGTCATGGTATGTTTTCTATGGGCTTAATTGGAACTGCTTTGACAAACTTTTTGGGTATTAGCTCTATTAAGCGCTTTAAAGTGAGATTTACAAAGCAAACATGGCCAGGAGAGGAACTTGTTACTTCAATTGAAGTTAAAGAAATTAATCCTTATCCAGATTACGATGAGGTAATCCTTAGTGTTGCATTATTAGGCAATGGAGAAGTAAAGGTATCAGGGCAAGCTGTAGCTCACGTTTTAAAAAAAGGTAATTAATGCAACAAGTGAGATATAGATGCGATTTGTGCGGTAACATAACGAGATTTGACGTTGTAGAGACAATTACTTGCCAATCTTTTTATCACTATAGCTTATCTGGTGAGCTTTCAATTGAGGATAAAAAAATTCTTAGTAAGGAAGTAAAAGATGTGATTTGTCGTTGGTGTGGACATGGAAAAAATGTTAAGGAGATTAATTAATTTGCTCCTTGTTTTAGCGACTTTGCCCTCTGCCACGGCGTGCCTGGCTCAAGCCGTAAAGATAAGTATGAAAAAAAACCAGCCGGTATTGGTAGCCAAAAATTAAAAAAACGGTAAATAACTACTGCAAGGGTTGCTATTGCCCCAGGCGTATTAAATCCAATAAGGGTTGGAATTAAAATTCCTTCAATTACTCCTAATCCTCCCGGAGTAATTGGAATAGCAGCCATTACGTTTGCAAGCCCGTAAGCTACTAACAAATCAAAAGGATTTAAAATTACTCCAAATGCTGCTACAAAGATACCTAAAGACCCAGCGTCTAAAAGCCAGTTTAATGAGGCCCACAATATGGCCCTTCGTAATAAAGTTTTGTCAGAAATTAAAACACTTACGCGTTCAGAGATGGTGTTAATCCAATTTTCAAGCTTATCTTTTTGCAGGAATTTCAAGTGTTTTTTAAAGGGAATCTTTTGTGCAATTGTGGTTAGTACTTTTGTAAGCCTTTTCCTGCCGCGTGTAAAAGAAGCTATTAAAAATGCAGCTAATAAAAGTACAAATGCACCAACGCCTGCAGCTATGATGTACTCAGGGTTGTTAATTGAGTGAAATGGGATTGATGCAATTAATGCACACCACAATATCACGTTTAAAACTACAGCAGAACCAATTCCTTGAGTTGCTAGTGTGAAGCTTGTTTCAGCTGTATCTACACCACTATCAGAAAAAAGGCGAAAGCCTAATGCTGTTCCAGAAGCAGTACCGCCAGGAAGTACATGACTTACAGCTAGTGTTGAGAAATTAATTTTTAAAATTGTTGAAAATTTAGGAGGTTTTTTAAGTAGTGATCTAGTTAACAAAGAATAACAAAGCAAGGCTGCTGCCTCAAAGCAAATGCCTAAAATTAGGTAAAAGATATTTACTTTAGTGATTAGTTTTATTGATTTTGAGGCTCCTGAGATCTCAGGTATAACTATGTACTCAGCAACGAGTGCCAAAATTAGTAAAGATGCAGAGCCTTTGATTAACTTAGTTGGACGAAAAAACGATCTTTTTTCCTTTTGATTAGTTTTAAAGTTCAATAAAGCCCTCCCATTTTATAGTTGCTTAAATCCAGTAACGAGATCATGGCCTCAACTAAGATAAAAAAAGAAGTGGAACAAGAAAAAAAAGACCCTGGCATAAAAACCCCTCCAGAAATGATTGACTCCTTAAAACAATCAGTAAAAAGCACATTAAAAGGTGTTCCTTTAAAAACCATTGTTGCAGCTAATTTAGTGACAGTTTTAACCATTGTACTTGTCATATTAGTTTGGAAATTGCGCACTTTAGTGATTTTATTTTTTTTATCATTATTTATAACTCTAGTTTTAGAACCTTTTGTAAGCAGGCTTGTTAAAAAAGGACTTAAAAGAACTATTGCAGTAATCATTGTATTTAGCGCGTTGGTAATAGTTGTAGCGTCGGTAGCTTTTGCGCTTTTAACACCTGCTTATGAGTCAGTCGATCATTTAATTACCCACCTTCCTTCGATTGTCGCTGGGGCTGAAAAAGGCAGGGGGCCAGTAGGTGCAATTGTAAAAAAACTGCATTTAGAAAACTATGTAAGACAAAATGACAAAAAACTTAAAAGCTTTGTTACAAACTTGGGCAAGCCTGCACTATTACTAGGAAAAACTATTCTTTCAGGATTAGTTGGACTGGCTACTTTAGTAGTGATGACTTTTTTCTTAATGCTTGAAATGCCGATTTTTTTAACCAGCTTGTTTAAGGCTGTAAATCCTAAAAGAGAGGATTACTTAAAAGAATTATTTAATAAAGTGTTACGCACTGTTTCAGGATATATGCTTGGTAGATTATTAATTGCAATAATTGCCTTTAGCGTGGTTTTAATATCATTGTTAATTTTAGGCGTGCCTTACTCAGTTGCACTAGCTCTCTGGGTGGGCGTTGTTGACTTTTTACCAATAATTGGGGGTCTTTTAGCTGCAATCCCAACAATTGGACTTTCATTTTTGCACTCAATAACAGCGGGTGTGATTTTCACCTTGATCTTTTTAGCCTACTTACAACTTGAAAATCATGTCTTAAATACAATCGTACTAGCAAAAACTGTGAAGTTAAATCCTTTCTGGGTGCTTTTATCTGTTTTGTTGGGTGCTGATATTGGTTCAATAGTTGCACATGAGGCTGGTGCAGTCATCTTTGCTATTATTGCGATTCCTGTTGCGGGAATCATTCAGATTTTAGTTGGAGAATTTTTTGAAAGACGCTCTCATGGCGCTGATGCTGATCAAGAACGGCACTCCGATGTTTCTGAAAGTAATTTTTAATACCATAGAGAAAGACACTAGTTAAAACAATTAGGCTGAACTCGGCAAAGCTCGAGGTTTCAATTCCAGAATTTATAAAAAACATAATTAAAAGACAATATATTAATGGTAGAAAAATAATATTAGTGTTTTTCTTTAAGATTTTTAGCATTTGATACCCAATATAAGAACAACAAAATAAAACCCAATCAAAGACAAAGGTTATCCAAAGTATTGCAATGTTAAGGTTAAACAAAAAACTTCCTTTTCTAAAATCTGAGTATCCTGAGATATTTGATATTTGAATTTCTCCAATAGGATGGTAAAGACCATATGGTCTTAAAACACGAACAATAGCAACTAAAAAATACCTGCTTAAATGATGTGTTATGTAATTAAATGCTTTATTTATTAGCTGTTGATTATATTGGGTTTCATTTAAGTGTTTATTACCTAGCAAAACGTTTCCGCACAAAGATGACTTAATGCCCATTGATTTTATGTCATAATAGGAAATTTCACAGTTGCTCTGGCTTAAAATTGTACCAACTGAGGTTGAAACGGGGATAAATGAATTTAAATCAACAGCATTTCGTATGGCCCAAGGAACTATAACTACGAGTGCACAGAGTATAATTATGAGAGCCTTTTTAATAGCATCTAAATTATTTAAAGAAATAGTCTTTGTAACATAATAAATTAAAATAATGCCAAAAATAGCGCCGTCAGTCCGAGTTAGCACTGTGATGCCAAGCAAGATGCCAAGAAATACCCCTTTTTTAGTTAACCAGCCCTCTTTGATGATGCTAAGTGCTACAGTAAGGCAAATTATTCCAACGAAAATAAAAAAAGGCTGAGGTAAAATAATTGCATCAATAAAAATTAGACGTGGATCAATTGCCGCTATAAAAGTAGCTAAAATTGCAATGTCGTTAGAAAGTAATCGGGCACAAAACTCAAAAACCGCTAACATTATAAGGCAATTAAGCAAGATAAATATAATAAGTTGTTGATGGGTTGTATTTAAAGAAAAAATGTCTAAGAACGCTAAAAAAAAGGCAAAAGCAGGTGGATGCAATGCAGAATCTTGTTGTGTATAAGGATCAACTAAGGGCCTTACGTGTATTATGTCTTGAGCAATTGATCTATACCAAAAATAATCACTTAAAAGATTTTGATCCCATCCATATGTTATTGAATATGCTGCCCGTAAAATAGCCCCTAAAAATAGTGCCAAAATAACTAATTTGAGCTGTTTTTTCTCTAGAGTAGCTAATTTTAAGGAGTTCAAAGATTTTTTAAGTAATTCTGTCATTGTCAAACTTAATTTACTGTCAGGTTATATTAGCTATTTTTATTCAGTTGTTCAATGTTTTATATCGCTTGATTATAGCCGATACGATCTGCAATTTTTAATATTTGGGTCTAAACTGAGCCATATATTAGTTAGTTTTTAAAGGAGATTGGGATGAAACCGCTGTTGGTGTTACCGACATATAACGAGGCTCAAAATATTGAAGAAGTTATTTCAAAAGTGCAAAAAAGCGCACCTAGTTGTTCAATTTTAGTTGTCGATGACTCCTCGCCTGATAAAACTGCCGAGATAGTAAAAAAGCTTTCAGAAAGCAATCCAAAGATTTACTTATTACAAAGACCAGGCAAAATGGGGCTTGGCTCGGCTTATAGAACTGGATTTAAATGGGGAATGGAAAATGGTTTTGATGTTTTTATTGAGATGGATTCAGATTTATCACATGATCCAGAGCAGATTAATGATTTATTATCAGCTATAGCCCAGGGTTATGATGTTGCAATTGGCTCACGTTATATCCCTGGGGGAAAAATTCCTAACTGGAGCTTTTTAAGAAAGGCGCTTTCAGTAGGTGGTAACTTATATGCTAAATGGTTGCTTGGTTTTCATGTTAATGACTCAACTTCAGGATTTAGAGCTTATCGGGCTGAGATTTTAAAGCAGATTAACTTAGAACGCATAACTGCAGAGGGTTACGGTTTTCAAATAGAAATGACCTTTAGAGCTTATCAATCTGGTGGCAAAATTAAGGAAGTTCCAATAACTTTTGTTGATAGAGTACGGGGAACTTCAAAGATGTCAAGTAAAATTGTTACAGAAGCGCTTTTCTTAGTTACCAAATGGTCATTAGAACGATTTACTAGAAATAAACGTGGTTGAAGCCAGATTAAAGGGTTACAAAATTCTCGTTGTAGATGACGAGCCAAACATTGCTGAATTAATTGCCACTGTTTTAAATCATGATGGCTATAGCGCTGAGATATCTTTTAGTTATATAGATGCATTGTCAAAACTTAAGGTCAATCACTATGACTTAATAGTTTTAGACGTTATGTTAGGCCAACAAGATGGGTTTGTGCTTTGTAAAAGATTAAGAGATGCTGGAGTTGATACTCCTATAATTTTTTTGACTGCTAAAGATTCTACTGAAGATAAAATACTAGGATTAAAAAGCGGAGGAGATGATTATCTCACAAAACCATTTTCCCTAGAAGAATTGCTAGCTAGAATTGAGGCAATTTTAAGAAGATTTAAGCCATCTGAACAAATACAGCGTTTAGAATTTCATGATTTAATTATGGATTTAGAAACACATGAAGTTTATAGGGCAAACAAATTAGTCGAACTTACTGCAACTGAATTTAGTCTTTTAAAATATTTAATGAGCCATCCTAGAAAAGCCCTTTCAAAAGGGCAGATATTAGAAGCTGTTTGGGGCTTAGAATTTGATGCTGATCCTAATTTAGTTGAAACTTACATTAGTTACTTGCGCAAAAAGATTGATTTTGTTGAGCCATATTTGATTCAAACGATAAGGGGAGTGGGTTATTCATTAAGGATAGTTAGGCCCAAAGGTGAAGCTTTCTAACAAACTTATCTTTCTTACGACCTTGTTGCTTATTGCTGGAATAGTGATAACAGATCTTACTACATATTTTGCACTCAGTTCTTTTTATCAAAACAAAACATTAAATGATTTAGATATTACAAAAAATCAAATTTATTCTTTTTTAGTTGGTAACTATTTAAGGGGTCATCCAATCGGTTTTATAGATGAAGCCCGGCTAGAAAATGAAGTTAATCCTGATGTGTTTGTTACTGTAATTGGGCCTAATCATCAAGCACTCCTTACGATTCCAGCTGGGGGTGACCCACCACCAAAAATTCCTGCTAAGGTTCCCCTTAGTCAGCCTCCGACAGTACCTTATTTCAGGGATCGTTTTTTAAAAAATTCAAACCCTACACCAAAAACGATTGAAGTATCTGCACAAGGTAAGCCTCAAACTCATTACTTATTAGAAGCTGTTGGTGTTCCTCAGGGAATATTAGTGGTGGCTGAGGATTTAGCTTCTCAGCAAAGCGCTTTAGCTCATCTACGAGCTATTGAGATCGTAACGACTATAGCTGTTTGTATAATCTTTATTTCCTTAAGCCTTGCCATAATTACAAGAGGATTAAAGCCCCTTAACAAGATGGCAGATACTGCAATAGAGATTGCCAGTGGCAATTTAGAAAAAAGAGTTGATGAAGTTTCACCCAAGACAGAGGTTGGCCGCTTAGGAATGGCTCTAAATGTTATGCTTTCACAACTTATAGCGGCATTACAAGAGAAGGTTCGATCTGAAAAGCGCCTTAGGGATTTTGTAGCAGATGCGTCACACGAGCTAAGAACCCCTCTCACATCAATAAAAGGCTATGCAGAGCTTGTCAAACGCGATCTTGATAATTTGCCAGAGCCCCATAGGACAGCTGTGTTAAGAATTAATGCAGAGGCCGACAGATTAGGTGTCATTGTAGATGAACTGTTATTACTGGAGCGCCTTGATTCAGGTAGAGAATTAGACACCTCTGAGGTTGATTTAACTTCGGTTATTACAGAGGTTGCAGCTGATTTTTCTGTAGCATCTTCGGAGTACAATTTATCCTTAAGCATTGAAGAAAATGTTTGTTTGCTAGGTGATGAATATCGATTGCGTCAAGCAATTGGGAATTTATTTAAAAACATTCAAGATCATGTAGAGCCACCTGCTAATGTAGAGGTTTCACTTAATTACAACGATTCGGTTGCTTATATACGAATTAAAGATAGCGGAAAGGGGATTGAAAAATCAGAGCAAGATCGTGTTTTTGAGCGATTTTATCGTGGTGGGGACGCTCCAAAAGGTGGTTCAGGATTAGGGTTACCAATTGTTAAAGCAATTTTAAGTGCTCATAATGCACAGATTACTCTTAACAGTGAACCTGGGAAGTTCACAGAGTTTTTAATCAGCTTTCCAGGTGCATATAAAAAGGTAAAGCAGTATGAAAGTTCCACTTAAAGATGGTTACCTATATGTAAGGTGCGAAGGAAATGGCCAGCCGGTTTTATTGCTTCATGGCCAACCAGGTCACTCCGGGCATTGGGAACCAGTTATTTCACTACTGTCTAAATACTTTTGTTGTATAGCCCCTGATCGGCCTGGTTATGGTCGCAGTAGTACTAAGGCAAAAAATTTTAAAGGTAATGCTGAGGATTTGTTAACATTAATGGATTTTTTATCCATTGAGCAAGCATCTGTAGTTGGTCATTCCTGGGGAGGCGGCGTTGCTCTTGCTTTAGCTCAAAATTACCCAGAGAGGGTTAAAGGTCTTGTTTTAATTGCATCAGTTGGAACAAAGCAAAGTTTGACATCAGTTGACTATATTTTAGCCAAACCAATCATTGGTGAGCTTATATCTTATATTGTTTTGCTTTTAGCAGATAGAGCTTTACCTTCTTTTGTAAAAATTGCTCAAAAGGTTATGTTGCCTAATTGGTTTAATACAAGGTTAAATTTGCGACGTGTTTTTAAAGATTTTCAAGAAATAAAAATAGCTTGTCCTCCCATAACAAAAGCTGCATTTTCATCAGCAAAAGAACAGCGCTTTATGATTAAAGATATTCATCAAATAGAAGAAAACCTTAATAAAATAACATGCCCTACTTTAGTTATTGCAGCCGGGGCTGATAATGTGGTACCAGCTGCAGGTTCTCAGTCTTTAACTACTAGTATTAAAAACAGCACTTTTGAAGTAATAGAAGATGCTAGTCATCTTTTAATAGTTGAAACCCCTGTAAAGGTGAGTAATTTAATTTTGTCATTTTTATCAAACATTAAGTAACGTATTTAGCATTATTCTTAGCTTGTGCTTGGTTTCCTCTAGTTCCTTTATTGGATCAGATTGTTTTACGATTCCAGCACCTGCATATAAGATAGCTTTTCTGCCTATAATGTTTGCACAGCGTAAGGCTAAGACAAAGGCCCCGTTTCCCGAGCAGTCTTGAAAGCCTACTGCGCCACTATAAAGTTCTCTATCAAAAGGTTCTAGTTTTTTTATTAACTCAATGGCTTCACTTTGAGGTTCACCGGCAACTGCTGGTGTAGGGGATAAATAAGATGCTAAAGAAATAATACTTAAGTTTTCATCCTCCTGATTTAATGTTGCCTGAATTGGTGTTAATAAGTGATAAACATCAGCGGCTTTAATTAATTGCGGCGTTTTAGCAACTGTAATCTCAGAGCAAATTTTCTCTAAACGGTTTTTAATCCAGTTAACTACTATAAAGTGTTCTTGTCTTGTTGATTCGGATTTTAAAAGTTCATCTAGCGGGTCATTTAACACATCTGTGCTAGAGATGGTATTGGCAACAGGGGCGGAGATTATAGATGATCCAGTTTTTTGAATAAGTAACTCTGGAGAAATCCCCACAAAATTACCGAATAAAAAAGGATAGTTTTCGCCAAGTTTTTGTAGGTCTTTAAAAATTAAGTTCTTGTCAAAATTTGCGGAACCTTCAATGACTACTGCACGTGAGATTACAATTTTGGAAATTGCTGAAGATTTGATCTCTTTAATGGCTTCTTTTACCGCTTCTAAATACTGACTTAATGGCGCAACGGGATAAATTGAGTAAAGGTCAGTTGTGAGCTTTTTTGCTGGTGGTGATAGTTGAGCTGGATTTCCAAAATGACCATAGAAACATTTATCTTTTAGCTCAATTAAAAGATGACGTGGCACCACAGCAGTTGTGTTGCTTTCAGGATCAAGTGGCATTCCAATAAAAGCCACAGGACCTAATGTTAATTGATTTATCTTATTTCCAGCTTGAGAGGATGGTAAATTATTAAAAACTTCAGAAAATTTATGTAGCTCCCTTTCATTTCTTGGGTTAAAAACAATCTTATATCCCTCATCCTTTCCATAAAGGCTGTAATCTTTAAAAGATAATGCCCAGTGACATTGGCTTTTAAATTGTGTGACAAAAGGATCTGAAAGATCTAATTGTTCTAAATTAAATACGCCCAAGGCATGTTCAGAAGTTATTTCAATCATCTGATTCCTTACTGGCAAAGATACTGTAGACGTTGGAAAAAAACAGCTCCTTAAAACCTACATTTGAGAAATTTAACTGCGTTAACTGAGATCTTAATTCTTGAGGATCCGGAATATAGCTAAGGGAGTTATTTAAATAAACATAGGCTTTTTTTAGACCTAATAAAGCTCCTAATTGGGGTACTATAGTGCTAAACCAAAGTACTGAAATATTTTTCATTAAAAAATTTCGCGGCTGTCCTATATCAATTGCACAAAACCTACCGTGGATTTTTAAAACCCTTTTTATTTCATTAAAAACGTCAGTTAGCGAGCTGAAGTTTCTGATAGTAAAGGCAGTGGTTACTTTGTCAAAACAGTTAGTTTTAAACGGTAACTTTTCAGCCTCTGCGCAAACTAAAAGCGTTAAACCTTTTTGTTTTGCAAATCTTAGCATGTTCATTGATGGATCCATAGAAATTACGTCAGGACTATATTTCAAAGCTAATAAAGACATATCCCCAGTACCACAACCTATATCTAACACTTTATCGTTGGTTTTTATTTTTAAAAGTCCAATAGTTTTTTTTCTCCAGCGTGGATCTTGTCCTAAGGATATGACTCTGTTTAAAAAATCGTATTTTGAGGCTATATCGTCAAAAACCTTTAGTACAGTTAAACGTTTTTGCTCTGGGTTAAGGCTGTTGTACTTTTGAGGACTCACATTATCATGCTATTAAAAACAACGGCGAAATTGCTAAATAATATTTGTTATAAAGCAGTTGGTTAAAAATACGCAGAGCTGAGAAACTTAATTGAGATGTCAGAAAGTGCTTATAGAGCAAAACTAGAATTAAGTCCAAGAGATTCTGGATATTTAGATCGAGCAAAACGCGCGTATTTAGATGATCGCTACAGCGAGGCCCTTAACTGGTTAAAAAAAATCAGCTGTGAGACTTTAGAAGTAATAGAATTAAAGGCTCTTACTCTTTACAGGATGAGTCGCTATAAGCAAGCTTTAAATGTGTTGGTATCCCTTAGAGAGAGCTGGAATTATTTTGATCAAATGCCAGTAGAGGCCGATTGTTTAAGGGCTTTAGGGCGTTTAAATGAAGCAATTGAGATATATAAAATGCTTGCAAAAAAAGGCGTATCAAAAGAAGTTCTTTCAGAGGCAAGAATTGTGGCAGCTAAGGCATTGTCAGAACTGGGTAAATTAAAAGAGGCAATTGAGCTTATGGAGCCTACAAAGCGATATCTTACCAATCCAAAGTACTATCACTTGCGCCAATGGTATGTTTTAGCTGATTTATATGAGCAAGCCGGAGATTTCGCTCAAGCAAGAGCCCTGTTTAAACGAGTTGCTGAATTTGATTCGACTTTAGCAGATGCAAAATATAGGGCTCGTGGGCTAGGTTAGTAATATGCCCAGCAAAGAGATGGAAACAATCATTGAACTGCTTAAAGGTGCACCCACTAAGGAAGGCCAGGCTGATTTAAGCATGCTTAGGCAGGGTTATGAGTTGCTAGTGAGTGTTTATGAAATTGGCTCAGATATTGAAGTCTCCTCTGTTGATGAGCCATATCAATTTAAGGTTTTAAAATCAAAAGATGTTACCTCTAGTGGTGCAATATTATATTTGCACGGTGGAGGCTACTGTATAGGGTCGCCAAAGACTCATGCTGAGCTCTCATCTAGAATAGCGCGTGAAACAAGCTACGCAGTTTATTTGCTGGATTATCCGCTAGCACCTGAGCACCCCTTTCCTGCAGCATTTAACTGCGCCGTAGGAGCTTATGAGTATTTAGCTAAAAGCTTTGAAAAAGTTATAGTTTCAGGTGATTCAGCAGGTGGTGGTTTGGCGCTATCGGTTCTTCAACACGTAATTGCAAATAGTGATTATAGACCTTTAGCAGGAATTTTATTATCGCCTTGGACTGATTTAGCTTTAACAGGCGAAACCTTAATAAGTAAAGCCCAAGAAGACCCTCTTGTCTCAAAGGAGTCGCTTGCTCAAATGGCAAACTGGTATTTAAACGGCGCAGACCCAAAGGATCCTAAAGCTTCACCTTTATATGGCGATTTTAAAAATATGGTTCCACTTTTAATTCAAGTGGGCTCTAAAGAGGTGCTTTATTCGGATGCCGAGAGAGTTTATAAATTAGCTCAACAACACTGCGATCAGGTCTTTTTAGAGTGCTACGAGGGAGCAATTCATGTTTTTCAACAAATTGTAGCAAATTCACCGGAGGCTCAAAATGCATTAAAGGCAATTGGTAAGTTTATAAAAGGAATTTGAGTTGGCAAAAACAATTGCTTTAGCAAATCAAAAAGGAGGGGTAGCTAAAACTACTTCGGCTATTTCTATAGGGGTGGCTCTTAGTGAGCATGATAAAAAAGTTTTATTGGTAGATTTAGACCCGCAAGGTTCTTTAAGTTTTTCAGTTGGATTAGATCCTGAAATGCTTCAACTGACTCTTCATGATGTAATGGCAAACAGAGTTGAAATACAAAAAGTTATTAAAAAAGTTAGGCACGTTGATATAGTGCCAGCTTCCATTGATTTAGCTGGTGCAGAGGTTACATTGCTTGCTAGGACTGGAAGAGAACATGTGCTAAAAAGAGCTCTTTCAGAAATTAGGGCTTTATATGATTATATATTAATTGACTGTCCTCCATCTTTGGGTTTGTTAACCATTAATGGGTTAACTGCAGCTGATGAAGTGATAATTCCAGTTGCTTGTGAAGCCCTTAGCCACAGGGGCGTTGGACAGCTACTTGAAACCGTTGAAGATGTTAAGGTTTACGCTAATCCATCGCTAAAGGTAAAAGGGATGATAATAACACTTTATGATGACAGGACACGTCATGCCAAAGAGGTTTTAGAAGACCTTCCTAAAACGTATAAAATCCCGGTACTAGAACCACCTGTAAAAAAATCCATTAGGTTTGCCGAAGCCCCTTCGCTAGGTGAGTCAATTTTAGACTATGCACCGGATTCATCCGGGGCTCAAGCTTACCGCGAAATTGCCAAGCAGCTACTTTTATGATTGTATGAGGTTTAATTGTGTCTGAGGAAATAAAAAGATCGATAAAAAAACAGCCAAGTGGGGGGCCTTCTAAAGTAAATCAAAAAAAAGAACGCGATCCTATGGGTAAAAGCGCCTTGTTTTTATCTCAGCCCTTAATTCAACAGCCTATTAAGAATGAAAAAGCTCCTTTAGGCAGAAAAATACTTTTTTCTAATCCGGATAAACCATTAAATAAAGCCAATGATAAAGCTCCTTTAGAACTTACTTGTTCTGAATGTAAAGTCGTAAGTTATGTAGAGCCTTTTGATTTTTTAAAAAATGCATTGCCTGTTGTAATTTGGCTACCGTGGAAAGAGTATGGCAATTTTATGATTTGTCCTAACTGCCATAAACGCAGTTGGGTAAAGGTCAGATTAACCCTGTTAACGAACCTAGGTCTTTAAATTTTAAGACTGTTTTGCTCGGGTTATGCATTTTTGCCAAAATGCATACTTGGTTTTTAAGTAATTATTAGGTTCAGGGGTGAAATTAGTAGCTGGTGCCAGAATATTACTTAACGCCTGTAAATCCCATAGGTCAAGCATTACTCCAGATAATGCTGCTGTTCCTAACGCAGTAGCTTCTGTAATGAGAGGTCTTTGAACTGGTATCTCTAATGTGTCAGCAAGTAGTTGACACAGAAGGTTCATCTTAGATGCACCACCATCTACTCTAACTTTGGTTGGAGTTATTGCATAATTTTTCATAGCTTCAGTGATGTCTTTAACTTGAAAAACTAATGCTTCTACTAAGGCTCTGGCTAAATGAGCTTTTGTGGTTCCTTGAGTGATTCCAGTGATGAAGCCCCTTGCAGAAGGATCCCAAAAAGGAGATCCAAGACCAACAAAGGCTGGAACAAAGCAAACTTGACCAGCATCAGGTACTGATAATGCCAATGGTTCAAGCTCTTGAGAATTTTGAATAAGCCCTAGGGAATCTCTCATCCACTTAATTGCTGCCCCAGAAACTAAATTAGACCCCTCTAGCGCATAAGTTACACTAGGCTCTTTTATGGCCCATGCAATTGTGGTTAGTAAACCTTCTGGGCTGCTAGGAGGCTCACTGCCTACATTCATTAACACAAATGATCCTGTTCCAAAAGTTGCCTTTACAAGGGATTTAGAAAAACAGCCTTGCCCAAATAATGCGCTTTGTTGATCTCCTAAGACCGAGAGTATTTTAGGTGGGTTTTTAAACCCAAGAGATTCTGATAGGTTTTTATCAATAGTGCCAAAATGGTATCCAGAAGGAACTGTTTCAGGCAGTATTTCTTTAGGAATCCCAAAAATCTCGAGAAGTTCAGGTGACCAATTAAGATTGTGAATATCAAAAAGCATGGTACGAGATGCATTTGAGTAATCACTAATATGAGTACCGCTAAAGGGCTGTCTTAAGTTTTCTATTATCCAAGAGTCAACGGTACCGATCCTAATTTTAGAAGGATTTAAATTAAGATTTTGCAAAAGCCACTTAATTTTTGTTGCCGAAAAGTAAGGATCAATCACAAGCCCTGTTTTGTTTCTAATGAGTTTAGAAATTTGAGGATCCTCAGCTAGTTGTTGGCAATAATCTGTCGTACGCTTATCTTGCCATACAATTGCATTGTATACCGGCTTAAGAGAATCCTTATCCCAACAAAGAATAGTTTCTCGTTGGTTTGTAATTCCTATTGCTAAGCAGCTTCCATCAATATGTTTACAAACTTCTTTTATGCAAGCTTTAATCTTGTCAATTATTTCGGTTGCGTTTTGTTCAACACTATTTGCAGCAGGGTAAGAAATTGAAATCTCTTTATAAGAGCTATAAATCAAGGTCAAATCTTTAGCACTAAAACCACAAGCCCTGACCCCAGTGGTTCCGGCGTCAATTGCAAGAATATAGTCCAGCATTAAAAGCTAGCTTACAACATTGATTTTTTTAAAGTGGAACTCTGACTAATTTGAAACTATACGTTAACTGTTTTACTAAACTGTTAAATGAGATGGAACAAGAAAATAAACGAATTGTAGTTGGAGTAGATGGTTCTGATTCTTCAAAAGCTGCCCTTGTATATGCCTATAATGAGGCTAAGTTTCATGGTTGTGACTTAGATATTATTTACGTTTGGCGATCACCAGCGTCATATTATCCGTATCCGGTGGTTTCTTTATCGGAAGAAAAATTTTTCCAGGGGGCAAAAGAATTCGTAAAAGGCTTTGTTGATGAGGTTTTAGGTACTGAGTTGGAGGTTAATGCAAGCATAAAAATAATAGAAGGAAGCCCTGGACCTGTGTTGGTAGAGCAGTCGCAAAACGCTTTGTTGTTAGTTGTTGGAGTAAAGGGCCATGACCTTCTTAATAGATTATTAGTTGGCTCAGTAAGCAGATATGTAATTGCCCATTCGTTGTGTCCTGTTGTGGTAGTTAGGCATTTACAACAAGAGGTTGAAAAAAGAAAGGAGGTTGAAAAATGAATAGACGGGTATTTGATGCATTAATGAGTACAGGTGGTGGTCTTTTAGTGGTCGTGTTAGTAGTGGCTGGTTCGCTTTTGATGTGGGGTGCGTCATTTGCAAACTCAAATGTTTACAATCAGCTCTCACAACAAAAAATATACTTTCCCCCAAAAGGATCTCCTCAGCTAAATAACCCTGAGATTGCACCTTATTTAAATCCATATGCTGGGCAGCAGTTAGTAACCGGACAGCAGGCTGAGGTCTATGCTGATCACTTTATTGCAGTACACCTTAAAGAAATAGGTAAAGGACAAACTTATGCTCAGGTTTCTGCTGAGGCGCTTGCTAACCCTAAGAATCAAGCTTTAAAGCAAGAAGCTCAAACCTTATTTCAAGGCGAAACTTTAAGAGGCTTGCTGTTAGAGGCCTATGCCTTTAGTGTCTTTGGTGAGATTGCTTTTTGGGCTTCAGTGGCGGCTTATATACTTGCTGGGGTTATGTTAATTCTGGTTGTTTTAGGGATTTGGCATTTAAGAAAAATCCCTAAAGAAGCCAGCTTAGAGATTTAGTGAGTGTTTTAAATTAAACTACCGACAAAGACGAACTCTTTGTCGGTAGTTTTTTGTTTTCAAGTGTGCTTGAAAATGCAATCATTCGAGCTAGAGGCCGTTAATGTTAAAATGCTTGACATTATTGTAATTACATTGATGTAATTACAATATATAGGGTTTTGTAGTGACAAAAGACACTATATTTAGTGTTAGACCTGGAAAAGGTGCATTAGGTGAGGAGGAGACAAATGGCAGTAATACCGGATCAAGTAAGACTAGGTGTGAGAAGATACTTCACCAGTTCTTCGGTTCATCCTTACGACATGGTTAAGTGGGAAAAAAGGGATGCCAGAATAATTAACCCTCAAAATGGGGAAATTTTCTTTGAACAATTAGGGGTGGAGGTTCCTGAGTTTTGGTCCGTTAACGCAACTAATATATTGGCTCAAAAGTATTTTAGAGGCGCTCTAGGAAGTCCTGAAAGAGAATATTCTCTTAAGCAAGTAATAGATCGTATTGTTGATACTATTACCACCTGGGGAGATGAAGGGGGCTATTTTGCAGATGATCTTGAAAGGGAGTCCTTCAGGGATGAGCTTAAGTACATAATGGTGACCCAAAGGGCAGCTTTTAATTCACCTGTATGGTTCAATATTGGAGTCAAAGGAGTACCCCAGCAAGCAAGCGCATGCTTTATTCTCTCTGTAGAAGATACGATGGAGTCAATCCTTAACTGGTATCGTGAAGAGGGTTTAATTTTCAAAGGTGGCTCAGGTGCAGGGGTTAACCTTTCAAAGATTAGATCCTCTAAAGAAAGTCTTTCTGGCGGTGGACAATCATCTGGACCGGTTTCTTTTATGAGAGGAGCTGATGCCTCAGCTGGTACCATTAAGTCAGGTGGGAAAACTAGAAGGGCTGCCAAAATGGTAGTTTTAAACGTTGATCACCCAGACATAAGGGATTTTATTTGGTGTAAGGCCATTGAGGAGCGAAAGGCTCGTGCACTTAGAGATGCTGGTTTTGATGTAGATATTGACGGTAAAGATGCATACTCATTACAGTATCAAAACGCAAATAACTCAGTAAGGGTAACTGATGATTTTATGCAGGCAGTAATTGAGGATAAAGAGTGGCATTTAAAAGCTGTAACAACAGGTGAGATCCTTGAAACTGTTAAAGCTAGAGATCTCTTTAGAGAAATTGCTCAAGCAACTTGGGAGTGTGCAGATCCAGGTTTGCAGTTTGATACCACGATAAACAAGTGGCATACTGCTCCAAATACAGGCCCAATTACGGCAAGCAATCCTTGTTCAGAATACGTACATTTAGATAACTCTTCTTGCAATTTGGCTAGCATAAACCTTTTAAAGTTCTTAAGCGATGATGGTGTTTTTGATACAGAGGCATTTAAAGCAACAGTAGAAACAGTCTTTTTAGCTCAAGAAATCCTGGTGGGGAATGCTCATTACCCCACAGAAAAAATTGAATATAACACTAAACGTTTTAGGCAGCTGGGATTAGGTTTTGCCAATCTAGGGGCCATGCTAATGGCATTGGGTTTGCCCTATGACTCAGATCAAGGGCGTGCCTGGGCATCATCAATCACAGCGTTAATGACTGGTCATGCATACTTAACCTCAGCAAAAATTGCAGCACGTTTAGGCCCGTTTGCTGGTTTTTATGAAAACAGAGAACCAATGTTAAGGGTTTTAAATATGCACAGAAGTGCTTTAGACTCAATTAATTCAACATTGGCTCCAAGTAATGTTTTGGTTGATGCTAAGCAAACCTGGGATGCAGTAATTCAAACCGCAAACCTTTATGGTGTTAGAAACTCTCAAGCAACTGTTATTGCGCCAACTGGAACAATAAGTTTTGTCCTAGATTGTGATACCACGGGTATTGAGCCTGATTTATCTTTAGTTAAAACAAAAAAGCTTGTTGGTGGTGGCGTGATGACAATTGTGAATCAAACAGTATCAAGTGCATTAAGAGGCTTAGGATATAATGATGTTCAAATTAAAGATATTGTTGATTATATTAACGAACATCACTCTGTGGTGGGTGCACCTCATTTATTACAAGAGCATTTAAATGTCTTTGCTACTTCCTTTGGGGATAATTCCATTCATTACCTGGGTCATATTAAAATGATGGCAGCAGTACAGCCTTTTATCTCAGGTGCGATTTCTAAAACGTTAAATATTCCAGAAAGCGCAACTGTTGAAGATATTGAACGTGCTTATATTGAGTCATGGAAGTTGGGATTAAAGGCGGTTGCAGTTTACCGTGATAATTGTAAGGTTGCGCAACCCCTTTCATCTGGTAAAGGAGATACAGAGGCTTCTAAGAATGACGCTGAGTTAGCAAAAAGAATTCAAGAATTAGAAAAGCAGATAAAAAGTCAAGTAGTGGCTGTTAAAAAACCAATGAGAGAACGCCTGCCAAGAAAAAGGCGTTCTAATACATTTAAATTTAGAGTAGCTGATTGTGAAGGCTATGTAACGGTAGGAGAGTATGATGATGGTAGACCAGGTGAAGTATTTATTAAGGTTTCAAAACAAGGCTCAACTATTGCTGGCATTATGGATGCATTTTCAATAGCAGTTTCTTTAGGGCTACAACATGGAGTACCATTGGCTACTTATGTTTCAAAATATACCAATATGCGTTTTGAACCTGCGGGCATTACTGATGACCCAGATTTACGGATTGCAACAAGCTTAGTGGATTACATATTTAGACGTCTTGCATTAGATTACTTACCTGAGGAGGATCGTAAGGAATTAGGCATACTAAGTGCTGATGAGCGCACTGAACAAATATTACCTGGCTTAGAGCAATATGGCACCAAGACAGTTGGTTTGTCATCTATAGCTGCCCAGCCAGATCTAATAGGAGAAAGCGAGTTTAAAGAATCAGCTTTCCGTGATGCCCCATATTGTTATCAGTGCGGTAACGCAATGCAGCGTGCGGGATCTTGTTATGTGTGCCCGAGCTGTGGAACTACTAGTGGCTGTTCCTAGCTTTATATACTGCATTAATTTAAAGCTTTAAAACACAATACTTTAGCCTTTAAATTATTATTAAGGCAGAATTAAACTTTAAAAAAACCTAAAAAAATAAGCAAGCTGTTAGTTAACTTTTAAAAGCAATGCTAGGTTGTTATGCCAAGCTTATAGCGTGTAACATTACAAAAACTGTGATCTTGCTTAAGTTAGCTCCGTAAATCTTTTAAGATAAAAAACAGTTTAGGAGCAAAGTTTTAATAAAGGATCCTGAGAAAAATTTTTTTAAAATATGTAAAATTGTTTCATGGGGCTAGAGACACTAAGAGTTAATACTTTTAGAAATGTCCTTAACGAGATAAAAAAGCTAAGGATTGTGATAATCTGCCTTTTTTTACTTAGCTTAACTGCCATATATTTATCATGGTCCCCATTTGATTTTATAAATAACAAAATTAATCACGTAATCTTTGCAAAATTAGCTTCTAACTCTTCGCAAATTCAAGATAGCCTTTACTTTGTTCCTGATATGCGTATTGCTGATACGCGATGCACTACCACAATGCCTCCTTTGTACTGTTCATCTATTGCTCAAGTTAATGCCTCTTTGCATCCTTTGGCTGCTAATACAGGTGAGCTTGTGACAGTAACAGGTATTGATGGTGTGCCCACTTACGGTGTTGCTAGTGTCCTTATTAATATAACAGCAGAAAATCCTCAGTCTTGGGGCTGGCTTGCTGCTTATCCTGCTGGAGCTAGCCAAAGTGGTGTATCAAATGTTAACTGGATCAAAGGCCAACCAGCTCAAGCAAATTTAGCAGTAGTGCCTGTGGGTAATTCAGGACAGATTGAAATTTATAATGGTGCACTGCAAGGGACAACTAATTTTCAGATTGATTTAGAAGGTTATTTTGCTCAACAAACTAGTGAAGCCGGGCTGCTTTATAAAATTAATCCAACCAGGATTGTAGATACTCGTTGTAGCCTTTATTTTTCTTCGTTTTGTTCACAGCTGCCTAGTCAGAATGCTAATTTGGTGGCAATAGCTCCTAAAAATTATGAGGCAGCAACCGTAACGGGAATTGCTGGTGTGCCCCAGGGAAGCAGTGAAGCTGTGGTTCTTAATGTTACAGTTGTTAACCCGACCTCTGGCGGATTCTTAACTGTAGAAACAGCACCAAATACTTCGCCCACCACCTCAAGTTTAAACTGGCAAAGCTCCCAAACAGTAGCTGCTAGAGTTGTTGCTCAAGTTGGATCATCAAATTTGCTTTATTTTTATAATGGATCCTCAAGCCCATTAAACATTGTTATAGATTTAGATGGGTGGTTTTCATCAAGTGTTGCAGCTTTTAATGGGGGACTTAGTTATCAACAAGTTACGCCCTTTAGATTATTCGATACAAGGTGTTACAACAATTCTACTAGTCTAACGTGTTCACAAATTCCAGCAGTTAACGCTACGTTAAAAACCTTTACATCTTCTTTAACTCAAATAGTTTCAGGCGCCTCTGTAAGCAGTGTAGCGGCTAACGCACAGGCTCTTGTATTAAATTTAACAGCTACAGATACAACTCAGTGGTCTTACTTTACAGCATATCCTTCTGGCAGCCTACCATGGGCGTCTGATTTAAATTGGCAAGCTAATCAGACAATTGCAAATTTAACATTTGTAAATTTAGCATCTGGTGGCACCTTTGAGCTTTACAACGGATCTGGACTTGCTGATGCAATAGGGGATGTCTTTGGCTATCTTGATAGTGCACCACCTATTATTACATCCGTTAGCCCGGCATATGGTAGCTACTCTGGAGGTAATCAAGTAACAATTAACGGGCTTAATCTGGAATCAAACGGGCAGACTCCACAAGTGTATTTTGGTTCAACAGCTTCAACTTCAGTTAGTTGCTCTTCTGCTACTAGTTGTACAGCTGTTGCACCAGGAGGTACTTCAACGGTAAGCATAACACTAAAGACCCAATTTGGAACTAGTAATGGTATTTCTTATCAGTATGTGAGTCTACCTTCTGTTAATTCAATTAGTCCCTCTTCAGGTCTTGTTTCAGGTGGTACATCTGTAACTATTACTGGTTCTAATTTCGAATTTGTTAGCGCAGTTAATTTTGGATCACAACCTGCTTCAAATTACACTATTGTTTCGCCAACTGAAATTACAGCTGTTTCGCCCCAAATCAGCGACCCGCAAACAGTTGATATAACTGTAACTAATGTAGCTGGCACTTCAGCACTTTCTTCTGCTGATAAATATACTTACTTGCTACCACCTCCTCAGCTCCAATCAATTTCACCTGATAACGGGCCAGTATCTGGCGGCAATACTGTGACATTAACTGGTACTAACTTTTACACTAGTTCTAATTCAACTCAAGTTTATTTTGGATCAACTGCTTCTTTTTCTGTTAACTGTACATCATCAACTACATGTAATGTCGTTGTACCAAGTGGATCTGGAACCGTTACTGTGACAGTTGTAACACCTGGTGGTTCATCAAATGGACTTAACTTTACTTATTACGCAGCATATATTTCAAATATTTCACCTATAAGTCCTGGTGTGATGCAGACGTTAACAATTAATGGAAGTGGGTTTGGATCCAATCAAGGTTCAGGTTATGTAAAATTATATGATACTAATACGGGGGTTAGTTGGGGAGCACCTGATAATGATGCTTATTTTGAGATATTATCTTGGTCAAATAACCAAATTCAGGTTCAAGTTCCTGCAGATTCAGGATGGTGGGCAAATGCCCATTGGGAGCCAAATGTAAATGATGTATTAGAAGTTAGTGTTACAAACTCTGTAGGTGATGCTTCTAATGTCGTTTCATTTACATTAGGACAACCTGTTAGTTACACATATACTGTGACAAATTCATCTGGTGCCAATGAGCGTTTAGGCCCTGCTACTTTTTATTCACAGGTCGGTACTTTGGCATACAACACAACAGTTGATATTGTTTGTCAGGGAACTGGACAGGCTATAGCCGATAGCTACTCTCCTTCAGGTACGAGTGATATATGGGATTTGCTTTCTAACGGCTATTGGATAAGTGACACGTTAGTTAACACCCCTGGAGTTAATGAATTTTCTTCCGGAATCCCTCAGTGTAGTGGTTTTGTGAAAAATCCGTATTCAGATAACTCAGCAGGTTTTGACATTAATCAATTTTCTACAACTCCAGCTAGTGGATGCTCAACTTCAACGTTGCCAAATAGACCTTATGCCCCAAATATCGTCCAAGCTGATGGCTCACCTGATGCAAATTTCAATGGATGCTTATCAACTGAAGCTAGTTGGGATACTAATTACCAAGGAAATGGATATCCACCACTTGAAGTTGTAATGTTTCCTGGTGCGGGCCATGACACAACAGGACCTGCTCAGTGCAATGGTAATGAGGAATGTAATCATGGATATAATGTTGCGCAAGCAACTTATAATCAGGTTAAATCAATACTAGGTAATTTAACACCTCAAATATGGTTGCTTGATGTTGAATGTGGTGGGGGCTCGGGATGGTATGGATGTTCTGGAAGCGCGGCTAGTAGCTATACGGATAATATTGAAGCACTTGAAGGCACTATGTATTTCTTTATATATCACTCACTTTATGTTGGGATTTATTCTTCGCCATATGAGTGGTCAACTATAACTAATAATTATTCTACAGTAACCTCAAACAGTGCGTTTTTTGTTGCGGGCAATTGGTTAGCGGACTACGGCTCTAATAGTTCACCTTATCCGACAAGTTGCAACGGATCATCTGCTAATAGTTACTTAGGAAATTCTAATGGTGCTCAGCCTTTTAGCGGCGGTCCGTTATGGATGTGGCAATATGCAGATAATGTTGTAAGTGGAAGCGCGACTTTTGATGGTGACCTCTCTTGTTATCAAGGATGACAGATTGGCTTAAAATCCGTTCTTTTAATTATTGATTCAAATTAGTTACTTATGTCAACTGAGCGGGAGATAATACTTGATAGGGCTAGATGTTTTAAACTTTATCGAAGGCCGAATTATTTATCGCGTTAATTAGCTACTTATGGCTTGAATTTTGTAGCTAGTTACAAAGAAGCTTTTTATTTGGTAGTTTTTTAACAAAGTGACCATTTGATTGTTTAATTTAAATTAGATAATCAAAGATAGATAATTTTGTATCCAAATTAGGGCTTTATTTTAAATTACAAGGCCTTATTTATTGTAATGACGTACTCTAGGGTTTCAACAGTTGACGAGTAGATGTGCTATACTGACTAATGGTGAACCTTTGTGAGTGGGCACAAGCCCAAGGCATTCATCCACAGATCGCCTACAGGTGGTTTCGTCAGGGTAAGCTC
>Ga0080006_1097752_pt1 | contig 33727 bp, 28 predicted proteins | sample RS3BMetagenome_FD_69209 | JGI IMG/M metagenome (GOLD analysis project Ga0080006, IMG submission 69209) | Ferric oxide microbial mat and aquatic microbial communities from Rainbow Spring, Yellowstone National Park, USA - RS3B (SPADES... ...
GGCGGCAAAGTCGCTCGGTGCGACGACGACGCTGGTAAGCGACAAGTCGTCGTCGATCGAGAAGGGCGAGAGCCTGAAGGACACCGGGCTGACGCTGCGGGCGCTTGGAGCTGAGTGCATCGTGCTGCGGCATCCCAGCTCGGGCGCGCCGGTGCTGCTCGCGGAGTCGACCGGGCTGCCGGTGCTGAACGCGGGCGATGGCATGCACGAGCATCCCTCGCAGGCGCTGCTCGATCTGCGGACGATGCTGGCCCGGCTGCCGGGTCTGGCCACGGCCCGCGTCGATGCGAAGATCCTGGCGGGCGTGACCGTGGCGATTACGGGAGACATTCTGCATAGCCGGGTGGCGCGGTCGAATGCAATGCTGCTGCCGCGTCTGGGGGCGAAGGTGGTGTTGTGCGGGCCGGAGGCGCTCGTCCCCAGGGAGGCGCTCGGGCTTGGCGCAGGGGTTGAGATCGAACGGAACTTCGATGCCGCGCTGGGCAGGGCGGAGGTGGTGATGATGCTGCGGATTCAGCGCGAGCGGCTGGCTGGACTGGAGCTGGATCTGGCCGATTACGTTGCACGGTATCAGCTGAGCGAGGAGCGGCTGGCTGCTCACGCGCCGCGAGCGCTGGTAATGCATCCCGGACCGATGATTCGCGGACTGGAGATTGCAGGCGAAGTTGCCGACGGGCCGCAGTCTGCGATCGAGGACCAGGTGGCGAATGGCTTGTGGGTGAGGATGGCGCTGCTGGCGCGGGCGCTCGGCGCGGGCGGATTCGAGAGTGTGACCGTATGAGTGACGTATTGATTCTGAACGGCAGGGTGGTGGATCCGGCGAGCGGCCTGGATGCGGAGCGCGACGTCTTGTTGCGGCACGGCCGGGTGGCGGCGGTGGAGATGCCCGGCGGCTTGCGCGGAGTTGCGGCGAAAGAGTCGATCGACGCGGCAGGAATGATAGTCGCGCCCGGACTGGTGGATATCCATGTTCATCTGCGCGAGCCGGGACAGACATACAAGGAGACAATCGCCACGGGAACCGCTGCGGCGGCGGCGGGCGGCTTCACCAGCGTGGTGGCGATGCCGAATACGGTTCCGGTAAACGACTCGGTTGCGGCCCTGGAGTGGATGCTCGATGCGGCGCGCGGCGCGGTGGTAAAGCTCTTCGCCATGCCGGCGGCGACGTTCGGCAGTCGCGGCGAGGAGATCACGGACTATCACGAGTTGTGCCGCGCGGGCGCTGTGGGATTCACCGACGACGGCAAGCCGGTGCTCGGAACGCGGGTGATGCGCGAGGCTCTGGTTGCGGCAGCCGGGCTCGGCGTGCCCATATCGCAGCATGCGGAAGATACGCGGCTGACAGGAGGATGCAGCATGAACGCGGGGCGGGTTGCGTTCCGCCTGGGGCTGCGCGGGATGACGGTGGAGGCCGAGGCCGGCATCGTCGAGCGCGATCTTCATCTGCTGCGCGAGATCGAGAGCGCGGAAGGCTTGCGCCCGCATCTGCATGTGCAGCATGTGTCGACCGCGCGCGCGCTGCACGCCATCCGCGAGGCGAAGCGTCAGGGGCTGCACGTCACCTGCGAGGTCGCGCCGCATCACTTTACCCTGACTGAAGACGCCGTGGGCGAGTACGACACCAATGCAAAGATGAATCCTCCGTTGCGCGTAGAGGAGGACCGCCGCGCGATGATCGCCGGACTTCTCGACGGCACGGTGGACTGCATCGCGACCGACCATGCGCCGCACGCGCTGTTCGAAAAGGAGCAGGAGTTCGAGCGGGCGCCGAATGGAATTACAGGTCTCGAGACTGCGCTTGGGCTGGCGCTTCGCGTGCTGCACATGGGAGAAGCGATGGCGGTCGCGCGCGTAGTCGAGCTGATGAGCTGGCGGCCCGCCGAGACGCTGCGCCTCGAAGGACGCGGGTCGCTCGCAGTGGGGAGCTTCGGAGATGTGGTGGTCTTCGATCCCGCGGCGCAGTGGAGCTTTGCCGCGCGCAGGAGCCGGTCGAAGTCGAGGAACACGCCGTTCGATGGAGCGGCGATGGTGGGCAGAGTTGCCTTCACGCTTAGCGAAGGGCGAATCGTGTTTCGCGGCTAGAGCTTAGTCTTCGTCTCCGGCTTCGGGCATGTTGCCTGGCTGCTTCTGCAGGTTGATGGCGGGGCGGTTGGCCTGTTGGAGAATTCGATTCAAGCCGGGAAGCTGACTGGACTGGAAGTTCTGCCACGCGCGCAGGGCCTCCCGGGACTCGTCCTGAGTATGGGCGGACGCGGCGGTCAGAGTCTGCGTGGGCGGGTTGTCGGACTGCTGGAGCTGGCCGTAGATCTGGGCTGATTCGGCGGTGACATCGTCCAGCCCCGGAGCGGTGGCGGATTCGGAATCCGCTTTGGGTTCACCTTTTCGTTCCGCCTTGGGCTTGGCCGTAGGCTGCGCGGAGGGCTCGGTGTCAGGCTTGGGATGAGGTTCAGCCTTGGCTTCGTTGCCGTCGAGCAGCGTTTTGAGCGAGGCGGTGTAAGGGGCGAGCTGGGCGGAGAGCGAGGCGTTCTCCGGGGCGCCCAGTTGCTCCTGGATCGAGTGCGCCGCCAGGTCTGCCTTTGAGAGCGCGTCGAGCGAAGCAGCCTGCCGGACCTGGGCGGCGTGCAACGCCTCGAGGTCCGCAGCCGCCGTGTGGACGCGTGGATCCATCCTGACGTTGAGCGGCTGCGACTGGCTGTGACCATCGACGGTGAGGCGGACCGTGTAGACGCCGGGCAGCACGAACGGGCCTTGCGGTGTCAGCGGAGTGCGGTGTGCGACCGCGGAGATGGGGTACTCGTAGTGAGTGGCGGCAGGCGGCGCAGCGCGCAGGTCCCAGACCCAGCGGTGCATTCCAGGGGACGTGGGCAGCGGGCCGGTCAGCAAAGGCCAGTAACGCGGAATGAGCTGAGTGCGCATGGTCTCAGCCGTAGGCGCGACCGGATCGGAGCTTGCGTAGCGGCGGAGCACGGAGCCCTTCGCGTCGAGGATCTCCAGTGTGACCAAACCTTGCGTGGAGGCTGGCAGAGCGTAGTCGAGGATGGCTCCGTCGGGAGGGTTTTCGCCGGCGGGCTCATCGGGAGGCATTGGCGTATCGGTGTACTCATCGCGGCGGATGCGGAGGGCGTTGGCGGGCTTGAAGAGCGTCGGCTGCTGCTTGCTGGAGGCGGCGGCCAACTCGCGCAGCGGAGCGACGTCGTCGAGGACCCAGAAGCTGCGGCCGTGCGTGGCGACGATGAGGTCGTCACCGTGAACAAGCAGATCGCGCATGGAGGTGGGTGGCAGGTTGTACTGGAGCGGCTGCCAGTGAGCGCCATCGTCGAACGAGGTCCACACCGCCTTTTCCGTAGCCGCGTAGAGCAGCCCCGGCCGGACAGGATCGGCGCGAACGGCATTGACCGGCGCGTCATCAGGGAGTCCGGCGGCGATGGACTGCCAGGTCTTGCCGCCGTCGTGGGTGCGGAACGCGTAGGGATGAAGATCGTCGAGACGGAAGCGATTGATGGCGGCATACGCGGTGTTGTCGTCGAAGCGCGAGGCGTCGATCTGCGCGATTTTGCTCCAGAGCGACGTGCCCGGCGGCGTGATGTCGGTCCAGTGCGCGCCGCCGTCGCGGGTGATCCAGACCAGGCCGTCGTCGGTGCCCGCCCACAGCGTCTGCGTGGTCTTGTACGACGCTGCCACGGAGTAAATGGCGCCACGGCGTTTGGCCTGCTGCGCCGCATCGAGCGCAGGCAACGAGGCGGGCTGGCCGGTCTTCTGCTGGCTCAGGTCCGGGCTGATGGTCTGCCACGTGTGGCCGTAGTCGGTGGTCTTGTAGAGATGGTTCGCGGCGTAATAGAGCGTTCGCTGATCGACCGGCGAGAACAGAATGGGCTCGGTGCGATCCGCGCGCAGGCCGGGTTTGCGCAAGGGGATCGGGGTGACGTTCTGCACGTTGCCCGTGACCATGTTGTAGCGCGAGACCTCGGTGCGGCCTGCGCCGTAGACGATCTCGGGATGCAGCGGATCGGGCGCGGCGTAGCCGTATTCGATCACGCCGGCGGGATGCCAGTCGCGGAAGGTGATCGCGCCGTCGTTGCCGCGCGTTGAGGTGCAGACGGAGCCGCTCTCCTGCTGCCCCGCGCAGACCTGATAGGGGAAGGTATTGGTGGCGGCGACATGATAGAGCTGCGCGGTGGGCTGGTTGTACCAGGAGCTCCAGCTCTCGCCGCCGTTGACGCTGACGATCGCTCCCTGATCGCTGACAACGAGCAGGATCTGCGGATCGCGCGGATTGATCCAGAGGTTCTGGTAGTCGTCGCCGCCCGGCGCACCGCGCAGGCTCATCCACGTCTTGCCGCCGTCGGTGGAGCGGGTCGTGACGATGCTGGCGCTGTAGACCACATCGGGATTTTGCGGATCGACCGCCGGGACGGGCAGGTCGCCGCCCCCGATCTTCATCGCGGGTCGAGGATCATCGGTGATCTTCTTCCAGCTCGCGCCGGCATCGTCGGAGCGGTAGACGCCAAGGCCCTTTGCATTGGCGTAGCCGCCTTCACCCGTCGTCGATAGCGTGGCGTAGAGCCGCTGCGGATCGCTTGCTGCAATCGCGACATTGATCTGAACGAGGTTTTCAGGAAGACCGTTTGTAAGCTGCTTCCACGTCGCTCCGCCGTCGGTGGATTTGAACAGACCACCTCCTGTTCCGGCATAGCTGTTGCCGTCCTCCCATGGTCCCAGCGTCTCCTCCCACAACGAGGCATACACGATGTTGGGATTTTTTGGATCGAGGACCACATCCGACCCGCCAACGCGATCGCTCTTGTAGAGGACCTTGTCCCAGCTCTTGCCGCCGTCAGTAGAGCGGAAGATGCCGCGCTCGGCATTGGGCCCGTAGGGATGACCCAGCACAGCGGCGAAGAGCCGGTTCGGATTCGCAGGATCGACGGCGAGGGCGGGGATCTGCTGGCCGTCATGCAGGCCAAGGTGCGTCCACGTCTGGCCTGAGTCATCGGAGCGGTAGATGCCATTGCCGACCGACAGGTCAGGCCGATGCAGCCCCTCGCCGCTGGCCACATACACAATTCTGCTATCGGACGGTGCGACGGCGATGGCGCCGATAGACTGTGTGTCCTGGTGCTCGAAGATGGGATTCCAGGTGCGGCCGAAGTCGGTGGACTTCCACACGCCGCCGTCGACCTGGCCGATGTAGAAGACGTTGGGCTGATCGGGAACGCCTGCTGCCGCGCGGGTACGTCCTCCGCGAAACGGGCCGATCATCCGCCAATGCATGTCCGGCATCGCAGGCGCCTCCTGCGCGGCAACGCACGCAGCGGGCAGAAGAGATGCGAGGAGTGCGGCAACGTACAGAAGACGCGAGGTGGATCGACTTGCCATCGTGTGAGGAGTTCCCTTCGTTCCGCTGTGGAGCGGCCATGATTGCACAGGGGACATTGTAGAGGAGAGGCCTCGCTCGACAGCCTGCGAGGTGCGGCTCAGCGGGCAAAACGAAGATCACAGCTCGGATCGGCGCCGCCGGGCTCGCGCTACGCTGCGGTCCCCTCTCATGGATGCATGGCGTCAGGCAGTGGCTCCCGGCTTGATCGCGTAGACCTTGACGCTCGCGGCGGCCGCGTTGATGTCGTGCTGCGATAGCAGCGAGGCCAACTCGTCATGCAGGGTCGCCGGGGCGGTCGAAGCAGGCGCGCAGCACGATTCTCCAATGACCTGGAACGGATCGCTGGCATTCATCGCCGGCGAGCAGCAGCCCGCCTGATTCTCGACCTTCGCGTAAGCGTTCAGGTCGGCTCCGCTGTCGATAATCTCCACATGCTCGAAGCCCGCGGCGAGCAGCTCGTCCCGGTAGTCGGCGATCTTGATCGCTCCGGCGATGCACCCGACATACGCGGCCATGCTCTTTGCGACGGCCTCGGGCAGCTCGTGCTTGAGGGCGATATCGCTGACCGCCAGTCGTCCGCCCGGCTTGAGAACGCGGGCGATCTCGCGAAATACGGACGGCTTGTCCGGCGCAAGGTTGAGAACGCAGTTCGAGATGATGCAATCGACCGATGCGTCCGGCAGCGGAATCCTGTCGATCGTCGACTGGTAAAACTCGACATTGCCGTACCCGCCCGCCTGGGCGTTTGCCCTCGCCCGCTCGATCATGGCTGGCGTCATGTCGATGCCGATGGCCCTGCCCTCCGGCCCCACCCTCTTCGACGCGAGGAACACATCGAGCCCGCCTCCGGAGCCCAGATCGACAACGGTCTCGCCGCTCCTGAGATGGGCGGTTGCTGTGGGATTCCCGCAGGAGAGGCCCATGTTGGCTTCGGCAGGAATGGAGGTCAGCTCCTCGGCCGTGTAGCCGAAGGCCTCCGCGACCGCTTGCACACCGGCGTGATCGTTGGACAGCTTGCTCTCGGCGACCGCTGCATACTTCGACTTGACCGACTCGATCAGTTGCTCCATTTTCTGCTCCTTTGAAAAAACATATCTGCCAAGCCAACTATATGAGTTCGGCAATATATTCGTCAATGCATATACGTAAGAGGCGGTGCGAGACGTCAACAAAAGGGTGGCCGATCGACGGCATCAAAAAATGCGGCGTGCGCAGATTGACAAGCTGGAATCGACCGGCTTACTATTCGGCGGCACGGTAAGACAAGCGTTTAGCTAAAGGAGATTCCTCTTGGAAAAGATGATCAGCAAACTTGTATCCGCACGATGGACTTGCCCTCTCGTTCTATTGAGTTCGGTGCTCGCGGGAGTCTTCGCGCTGACGGCGGTCGCTGGCGCCCAGAGCGGCGCCGCGGCAGGCAAAGTTACCGCGAAGAACGCTCCGGACTTCGGCCCCAACGTCACGATCATCGATCAGAGCATGACCTCGGCTCAGATCACTACAACGCTCACCGCGCTCTCGAACGAGGCGCAGTTCAGCACCAACCGCTATGCGGTGTTGTTCAAACCGGGTGCTTATAGCGTGCAGGCGCCGGTCGGGTACTACGAGCAGATCGCCGGGTTGGGCGAGACGCCGGGCACGGTTACGATCACCGGCTTCCTCACCCCGAACTTCGGCACACCGGTGTATGGCACGCCGACGTGGCCGCAGGCGAACCTCACCGACATCTTCTGGCGTTCGATGGAGAATATGGCGTTCAACGTGGTGACGGACACGACGCAGAACGCTCCGGCGAACACGCTGCAGTGGGGCGTGTCGCAGGGCTCGCCGTTGCGGCGGCTGCAGATCAACGGCGGCCTGGAACTGGTGAACTCCTACTGCGGATTCGCGAGCGGCGGGTTCATCGCCGACCTGGTGGTTTCTGGGAATGTGAACACATGCTCGCAGCAGCAGTGGTACTCGCGCAACAGCAGCTTCGGGTCGTGGTCGGGCGCGGTATGGAATATGGTGTTCTCCGGCGTGCAGGGTGCGCCGGCGCAGTCCTATCCGACGCCTCCGTATACAACTCTGGCGACGACTCCGGCGAGCCGCGAGAAGCCCTTTCTCTACGTGGATGAGAAGGGAAACTACAACGTGTTTGCGCCGGCAGTGCAGCGAAACTCGACGGGGACGACGTGGTACACGGGCACCACTCCGGGACGTTCACTTTCGATCAAGAAGTTTCTGATCGCGCAGCCGTCGACGCCGGTGCAGGAGATCAACGAGGCGCTCAGCTCGGGGATGAACCTGATTCTGACTCCGGGAATCTATCCGCTGAATGCGGCCATACGCGTGACGCGGCCCGACACGATCGTGCTGGGCATGGGGTATGCGACGCTGGTCCCGCAGACGGGCGATGCGGCAATCACGGTCGCCGATGTCGATGGCGTCGAGATCGCGGGACTGATCATCGATGCAGGACCGATTACCTCGCCGGTGCTGCTGCGGATCGGCAATGAAGAGGCTGGCGAATCCGGCGACAATCACAGAAACAATCCTGTGTCGGTGAGCGATGTCTTCTTCCGGATTGGCGGAGCGACGGCGGGCAGCGCGTTGAACAGCCTGGTGGTCAACAGCAACGACACGATCCTCGACGACATCTGGGCGTGGCGCGCGGACCATGGCACCGGCGTGGGCTGGACGCAGAACATCGCAGACCATGGCCTGGTGGTGAATGGAAACAACGTCACGGCGACGGGTCTCGCAGTGGAGCACTATCAGAAGTCGCAGGTGCAGTGGAACGGCAATGGCGGCGAGACGATCTTCTACCAGAGCGAGTTGCCCTACGATCCGCCGAGCCAGAGCGCGTGGATGGATGGAAGCGCGAACGGATATCCGTCGTATGTGGTGGCGAAGGACGTTTCGACGCACCAGGCGTATGGATTGGGGATCTATTCGTTCTTCGATCTTGGCGTCTACATCACCGACGACAATGCGATGACGGTGCCGGATACGAAGGGCGTTTCGGTTCACGATGCGGGAACTGTGTTCCTTTCTACATCGGGTACGGGGCAGATTACTCACGTGGTGAACAACACGGGGAACATCTCGAATGCGAGCGATGCGGATCAGTTGCAGCCAGTCGTGACGTATCCGTAGCAGCCTTGGGAAGAGTCCTGGTCTCCCACCCTTGTGCTAAAGGCGCACAAGGGATGGGGCACCCGAAGTGTTGTTGAGACTTGACCTGAAAATTCTCTAACCGGGAGGTGGCGGCGTAACAGCCTGCCACCTCCCTTTGTTTATGTGATGGGAAGAGAAGACGGTCTCGCTGCGCTCGATGCCCACATCTCAGAATCGAGATATGGGGCACCCGGTTGTTGGTCAGGGTCAGGGTTATAGGACGGCCATTTTTTTTGCGACGGAGGAAAAGGTTTCGAGGGCCTGATCGATCTGTGCGCGGGTGTGTTCGCTGGTCATGATGGTGCGGACGCGGGCCTTGCCTTCGGGGACGGTGGGGAAGGCGATGCCGGTAGCCATCACGCCTGCGTCGAAGAGCGCGCGGGAGAAGTCCATGGTCTTGCGGCCGTCTCCGATGAGGATCGGAGTGATGGGAGTCTCGCTCTTCGGCGTGGAGTTGCCGCCGATGTCAAAGCCGGCGGTTGCGAGTTGCTGCTTGAAGTAGGCGGTGTTGTCCCAGAGGCGCTGGATGCGTTCGGGTTCTGACTGAAGAATGTCGAACGCCGCGATGCAGGTGGCCGCGACCGATGGCGGATGCGAGGTGGAGAAGAGGAACGGCCGGGCGCGGTGGTAGAGGTAGTCGATCAGGTCGCGGCTGCCGCAGACGTAGCCGCCGAGGGAGCCGATAGCCTTCGACAGCGTGCCGACCTGCACGTCGACCTTGTCGGTCATGTGGAAGTGATCGACGGAGCCGCGTCCGTTGCGGCCAAGCACTCCGCTGGCGTGGGCGTCGTCGACCATCATGATGGCGCCGTATGTCTCGGCGAGGTGAGCGAGCTTGTCGACGGGGCCGATGTCGCCGTCCATGGAGAAGACGCCGTCGGTGATGATGAGTTTGCGGCCGGGCTCGTGCTGGATCTCCTGGAGGAGCTCTTCGCAGTGGGCTACGTCTTTGTGGCGGAAGACTTTAATTTTGGCGCGGGAGAGGCGGGCGCCGTCGATGATGCTGGCATGATTGAGCTCGTCGGAGAGGATAAAGTCTTCCTTGCCGAGAATGCTGGAGACGGTGCCGGCGTTGGCGGTGAAGCCGGACTGGAACACGACGCAGGCCTCTACGCCTTTGAATGCGGCGATCTTCTCTTCGAGCTCCATATGGATGTGCATGGTTCCGGCGATGGTGCGGACGGCTCCCGACCCGGCGCCGTACTTGCGGGTGGCCGCGATCGCCGCCTCTTCGAGGCGAGGGTCGTTACAGAGGCCGAGATAGTTGTTGGAGGCGAGATTGATGACGCGTTTGCCGTCGTAGGTGCAGACCGGCGCCTGCTGGTCGTCGAGAACGCGCAGCTTAAAGAAGGTGCCGCGCTGGCGGATGTCATCGAGCTGAGCGGTGAGGTGAGCAAGCTGCGGGCGTGTGGTGGCGGTGGTCATGGGGTCTATCGTAACCCTCCGGGTCGTGCGGGAGCCACTTTCGGGGGAAGCGGGCTGGCTCGGGTGGGCGGTTTAAATTGTTCCACGTGGAACATTCCTGACGCGCAAATTGTTCCACGTGGAACATTCTTGAGAGACGAAATTGTTCCACGTGGAACACTCGCGCAATTGGAATACCACGTTCGTTCGAGCTGGCTGATGGAGGACGACAGAAATGTGTTCCGAGAGGATACCGATCTGGGGTACTCTCATCGAGAGACCCTGCAAAAAGATGCACATAGAGGGAACGAGGATCCATGATGAGGCTTCAGGCTAAGAGTACGGTTGCGGCGACGATGGTGCTGGCGATGGCCATGCTGGCGGGATGCAAATCCAAGGACGAGGCCGCGCTCGATGCGGCGAAGAAGCAGGCGGCGGCGACGGGGCAGGCGCAGCAGTTTTCGACCTTCGCGAAGGACGGAACGGTGACGACGACAACGGTGCAGCCTCCTGCGCCGGGACAGACGGGGCAGGCGGTGACGACGACGGTGACTCCGCCGGCTGGGGTGGCTCCCGGGGCGGCTGCAGTGGCTTCGGGCGCACCGGCTGTGGCTCCGGGAACGCCTGCGGTCGCTCCGGGTGCACCTGCGCAGGCGATGAATGGCGGCCAGGGTTATGGTCCAGGTTATGGGCCGGGGCAGCCTGCGCCGAACGGGCAGGGTTACGGAGCCGGGTACGGTCCAAGCCAGCCTGCGCCGGGTGAAGGGCCGATTGTCCGCCCAGCGGATGTGAATGTCGCGGCGGGGACGGTGTTGACGATCCGGATCAACCAGCACATCAGCGTCAAGACGAGCCGCGCCGGCGATCAGTTCGATGGCGAGGTGGATCGGCCGGTGATGGGCGAGAACAACCAGGTGTTGATTCCGCGGGGAGCGCCGGTGGGCGGCGTCGTGGCGGAGTCACATCGGCGAGGGCACTTCAAGGGCGCGTCGATCCTGGAACTGCGTCTGACCTCGCTGACGCTGAACGGGAATCGCTACCGGCTGGATACGGCGGATTACACGCGTACCAAGAAGGGCAAAGGCAAGCGGTCGGCTGCGTTTATTGGCGGCGGGGCAGGCCTCGGGATGCTGGTCGGCGGCGTGGCTACGGGCGGTGTCGGGCTGCTGGTTGGCGGACTGGCGGGTGGCGGCGCAGGAGCGGCGGTGGGCGGCTTGACTGGAAATCGCGACATTGAGATTCCGGCGGAGTCGATCGTGCGCTTCCGGCTGGCGGATAATCTGGTGGTGCAGCCTTCGTAGGCGGTCTGACAGGGGCCCACGCACCGCTAGAAGCGATAGATCTTCCCGTTGATTGGCAGATCGATTCCGAGGAGCGGGGTGAAACCCTTCTTTGTGGCCTTCATGTGCTTCGGTCCCTGGAAGTAGACGATGCCTGAGGCAAATTTGCCGTTCGATATTGTGTTGTGCAGCATCAAACCGGCGGTTTGTTGTGCGTAGGCCGCGTCGTTATTTTGGCTTGCTGCCATGCTGTTTGCGGCCGCTTGCGCGTTGGCGTCCGCCTGTGCATTTGGATCTGTGTAGCTGACTGTGGAAGAGGTTCCGTCTGAGTTGTTTACGGTTGCAGTTCTGGGCATCGAGGCTGCTGCCCCACTCGCTCCGGCTGATAGGGCGAGCAGTATCCCGCTGACGACGGCCCTATGGTGCCGGTCGTGTTCCGCTTTAGCGGCCATGTCCAGGTAAGGCAGCTTCGTCTGGGTTGGATCATCGGCAACTGCGGTGAATAGGGTAGGGTTGACGTCTACCAGGGTGCCATTTGTCGCCAACACGGAGACGTAGACCGAATGCAGTGATGCCGAGTAGTTCGACGGGCTGGAGATCATTACGGAGAGGTTGTCGTCGTAGATGACGTAGAAGCGCTTACCGTTTTCCCAGATGATCTTGCAATAAGAGCAGCCCTCCGAGAAGCCCATCACAGGCGCGTCATTTGCTTGGGAAAAAGCGGGGCCAGCAAGGCAGAGAAGTAGCAGAAGGTATTTCAAGTGGTAATCTCCTTCGAGAGCGTAAGCTAGTACTTCGGCGTTTTGCTGCCGTGCTTGCCGGTGTAGGGGTTGGTGTTGCCTTTGCTGGAGTAATTGTCGCGCTGGGTGTGGTTTGGGGCGGTGCGGTAGTGTGGCTGGCGGTACGTTCCGCGTTTGGTGACGGTTGGCCGGACGTGGACTGGTGCGGCGAACGCCGCGGAGCTAACAAGCAGGAGAGCAGCAAGAATTCTCATGCGGGGATGGTAGTCTCCGTAACACTTCGGTATCCATACAACTTAGGAGCAATCGTGAACCGATTCATGTGGCCGATGTTACGGCTGTCCGCTGCCCCCCGACGCCGACAGCTTGTGGGGTTCGCGGTCGAAAAGGCGTGTTGGCATAGGTTCTAAGAAAAGAGCTGACGGATCAGTTCCTGCCTTTCGATCTGCAGATACTCGGCTACGTCGGTCAGGATCGATTGGACGGTTCCGAGTTTCATGGGATTGTGGTTGGGATCGTGAGCAGGTGCTCTTTGCCGGTATGGTGACTGCGGAGCCGGATGTGGCTCCCGGTCTGACGAACAGTGACGTAGCCGAATTTGCCGAGAAGCTTTACGAAGTCCGATCCACGAAGGTCGCGAGGAACCTTCAAGCGGAGATCACCAGGTCGCGAACCATGTGGAGCCGGATGACGGCTGGCGCCTGATCCTCGTCGAAGTGGCAGCGGACGGCATCGCGGACGGCGGTTTCCAGCTCGGGTAGCGTATCGGCCTCGGTAAAGATGGACGCTGATAGCGCGCGCGCCTCATACCCTCCCTCTACGCTCTCGACCACCTCGAAGATAATCTCGCTGGATCTCATCGCATTCGTCCCATGGCGCGTCGAACGATGTTCTATCGTAACTGATCGCTATTTAGCCGGCCTCGAGGTGTTGGGCGACGAGGCGGGTGGCCTGCTGGACGATGTCTGCGTCGCCGCCGCAGCCTGCGAGCCAGTGCATGTGGGGTTCGCGGCGGAACCAGGTGAGCTGGCGTTTGGCATAGTTGCGGTGCGCCTGCTGGGCGTGGGCGACGGCCTGCTCGCGGGTGAGTTCGTTGCGCAGGACGGCGGTGGCCTGGGCGTAGCCGAGGGAGGTGAGGGGGCGGCAGCCGGGGCCGTAGCGGGCGATGAGGCGGGCTGTCTCTTCGATGAGGCCGCGGTCAAACATGTCCGCGGCGCGCTGATTGATGCGCTCGTAGAGACGCGGCCGGGGCGGGTTGAGGCCGAGATAGAGGATGCGGTAGCCGGTGAGGGCGTTGCGGCCTTGCTGCCATTGCTGCGTGAGGGGCTGGCTGGCGGCGAGGGAGACTTCGATGGCGCGGACGGCTTTGGGGACGTCGTTGGCGTGGATGGCGGCTGCGGCGGCGGGGTCGAGACGGGTGAGGAGGCGGTGCAGGTAGGCGGGGCCACGGGTGGTGGCGATGTGGCGAAGGCGGTCGCGTTGGCCGGGCTTCTGCGGAGGCGCGGGGAAGAGGCCGTCGATGAGAGCCCGGAGATAGAGGCCGGTGCCTCCCGCGACGATGGGCAGGTGGCCACGGGAGGTGATGCCGGCGAGGGCTTCGCGGGCGAGGCGGCTGTAGTCGCCGGCGGTGCAGGGCTGGTCGGGCCAGGCGATGTCGATCATGTGGTGCTGGATGAGGGCACGTTCTTCGTGGGAGGGCTTGGCGGTGCCGATCTCCATCTCGCGGTAGACGGCAACGGAGTCGCAACTGACGATCTCGCCGTGGAAGGCTTCGGCGAGGCGGAGGGCGAGCGAGGTCTTGCCGCTGGCGGTGGGGCCGGCGAGGACGATGAGGGGCTGAGGCGTGTCAGCTGCTGTTTCTGAGCCAGTCACCATAGGCGCCACCAGCCTGGGGTGAAGATGTTGTGGACGCCAAAGCGGAGGATGCTGAAGAGCAGGAGGGCGAGCGCGAGCAGGAGGAGGCCGCGGACCTGGCGGCGGCGCTCGATCTGCCGGTTTGCCATGTGCTGCGGCTGCTCTGGAGTTGGAGGTTGGCGTGAGATAGTGGTCTGCCGTGAGCGTCAGGCGCGCGTGACGTTGCTGCTATTGCGAGCCGGGCATGGGTTTGTTGGTGAGGAAGTCGATTCGGAGTTCGAGGTTGGGGCCTTTGAAGTTTGCGGGTAGTGGCGGGAACTGGCCGACGCCGGTGATGCCTCCCCAGCAGGCGCGATCGATGGCGGTGTCCTGGCTGGAGGCGTCGAGGTTCATGGCGCCGATGCTGCCGTCGGGGAGGATGGTGAAACGGATGAGGGTCTCGCCTTGTTTGTTGAGCGGCGGGCGGGCCTCTTCGGGGATCTGGGGAATCCAGGTGCGCTTGATGTCACCGAGGATGCGGCGGATGTAGGGGCCGAAGTCGACGCCCTGGGTGTCGGAGATGACCTCGACGCCGGTATTGAGGCCCTGATGGGCGACGGGAGCGTTCTGGCCATAGTCGCCGCCACTGCCGTGTTCACGGGCGGCGTCGCGGGCGGCCTGGCGTATGGCGTCGCCGGCGGTCTGGTTGGGGTTGCCGAAGTTGGGCCGGGTGGGCGCGGGCTTGGGTGCCTCGACGAGGGCCTGCTGGGTGGGCTGTGGCGCGGGCGGGGGAGGCGGCTGGGGCTTCGGTGCAGGCTGCGCGGGGGCCGGGGGTTGCGCGGCGGCTGCGGGTGCGGGGGCGGCGGGCTCACCGGCGCGGCGCATGGCCTGGAGCTCGGCGAGCGTCTTCTTGTCGAGGATGGGGTGAGCGGACTGCTGGACGCGGTTCTGGTCGCTGAGCGTCTTGGTGTTTTTTGGCGTCAGCTTGGAGAGGTCTTTAGGGGCATTGAGGAAGGTAAGCTGCTTGTCGCGCTCCTTGAGGACGTCGACGGGATTGATGAGCCGGGGCTGGTGAAACAGGACGCGCGGGCCGTAGAAGAGGAACCAGATGACGCCCAGATAGATGATGAGAGAGATATAGATGGACTCGCGGAAGCGGGCCTTGGCGCGGTCGTCGTCGAGGGAGTCGAGCAGGTGGATGAGTTCGTGCTCTTCGAGTTCGCCGTAACGTCCGGTACGCACCTTGAGGGGCTGGTTGGGTGCGGAACTGGGCGGCGTTTCGAGGGAGGGAGGAGGCATGGGCTATGGTTCTGACGGCTGCGTGGAGCGAATGTTGCGCTGCGAGGTCAGATGCGTATATCCGCTGAACGCACACGCCTGTTTATTTTCTCATCTTTAGGTGCTGGCTCGGCGGAAAGATGCGGGGTTTGCGGACCCGGCCACGCCATACCACTCCGGTGGGATTGCATTCTGCTCCTTCTCCTGGCGAAGGGAACGGTTTGCCCTCAGTGGGGACGTAATTGATGAGATGCAGGTTCCGGGCCGTCGCTTAGAATCGGCGCATGACGAAAGAGCCGAGGGAGGAGCTGGCGGGGGTGTATGCGGCTTCACGGCAGGTGCCGGCGGACCGGCTGCATCTTTGGCCCGGACAGCTCCGAGCGTGTAATCAATTCCGTCGAGCGTTAGTGTCTCTAGAGGCTCAGAGGTTCCTTCTCTGCCCGGACAGGCACGTGTGTTGTTGGTATGCTGGCGGCCATGCGTTTCTCCGCTGATGAGTTAGAAGTGTTGCGACAATATTTGCGGGCCGGGGAGACAGAGAAAGCAATCCTCCTCTACCGCAAGCATTACCCGCCATACAACAATGCGTATTTTCCAGATCTGAACGCGGGAGTGCTCGACGGATTGCTCATTGCAAATCCGCCAAGCCTATGCTTTCTCGCTCATTACGATTTAACGGAAATCCAGATCACAGCCGCAATGGTGGCTCTAGCTGGCATGAGGCACAAGCCCTCGAACCTATTCCCAGAGGGGTACATTTGGAATTATGGTATGACGCCAAAGGCAGCGGTGCATCACATCACATCGCATCTCAACTGGATACGTTCCAAGAGTGATATGGACGTATACGGATTGAAATGGGTGATTCGTCTTAGCCATTCATGCGAACCCGTAAATTGCTTGGCTTGCACGGATGCTGGAAAGTACCTTTACACGCTGGAAAATTTCCCAGGACTTCCAATTCCCGGCTGTAGCAACCTCAAAGAAGGTTGCCGGTGTAGCCAAAGCGCCTATCGTCCAAGTCGTGCCGAAGAACTCATGCGTCGACACGGGTTGATCCGTCGCTAAGAGGCTGGCGTAACCGCGAAATCAAATCCGCCGTAACCGCTTGGCATCCCAGATGCGGTGAAGACGATATACTCGCCCGGTTTGAGGTCTTCCGCCGGTGTGATTACCATCCCATCGCCGTCCTGCTTCACATCAACCTTGAAAGTCTCTGACGGCGGGTATTCCATGTTGAAACCGGTGTAGGCGTTTGCCTTGCCGATCTGGAGTTCGCGGTGGTTCTTCTTCTGCTGGAGCCGCACAATGATGATGTCGCGTGGCGCTGTATTGGCATCTCCTACCAGCTTGAATACAGGTCTGAGTGACGTGGTGTGCACGGGTGCCGTCGCGTCTCTATAGATAAGCACTGACTTGACGCCGGATATGCCGCCGGTCATCATGGCCATCCCCATACCGCCAGCTTTTGCGCCGGTAGTCGTTGCGGTATAGAGCTTGTCCCAATGATCGCCGTTTTGCACCGCAAGTGACGGTTGATAGGGGTTCTGGGCAATGCAAAGGGTGGACAGGCTAAGAAAAAGAGCAGCAAGTTTCACAGGGTGCCTCGTGAGGTACATAAGATTAGTCCCGCGAACCTAGATGTGCAAAGGACCGTGGCTAAAGCCCCGTTCTAGCTACTCATTTTTCGCAGGGCTGAAGCCATGAACTCCCTCCGAAAGGCGATGGGAAAGTATAAGCAAACGGAGTGCGGAACTGGTTGTTCCACGTGGAACGATTGGGATTCGTCCTTCGCTGCACACTGGATCCGAATATTCTAAAGATTGGTTAGGCAGGAGATAGGAGTTTCAAAGGTGATGGGGAGCTTTTCTTTGGATGTGCGAGCGGCGGTGTTGACGATCAGTGATCGCTGCTTTCGAGGGGAGCAGGTGGACCGGTCGGGGCCAGCGGTACGGATGGTACTGGAGAGCGCCGGGCTGAGGGCGATTGTGGGGGAGACGCTGCCTGATGAGCTGGATTTGATCGCTGCGGCGCTGCGGCGTCATGCCGCGGGTGCGGAGCTTGTGGTGACGACTGGCGGGACGGGGCTGGCGGCGCGGGATGTGACGCCGGAGGCTACGCGGCTGGTGTGCGAGCGGCTGGTCGACGGGCTGGCGGAGCGGATGCGGGCGGATGGGCTGCGGCATACGCCGCTGGCTCCGCTGAGCCGGGCGGTGTGCGGCACGGTTGGGCGGACGCTGATTGTGAATCTGCCGGGCAGTCCGGCGGGGGCGAAGAGTTCGCTCGAGTCGATTCTGCCGCTGCTGCCCCATGCGCTGGACCTGCTGGCGGGGAGAACGGAGCATCCAACGAGGCCAGAGGCGTCTGGCGATGCGTTGGTGCAGGCAAGCGAGCGGGGCACGGGCGACGGCAGGTAAAATGGGTTTGTTCCCGTGAAGATCTCTCCTGTCCTGCTGCTGCATAAGTGGAATCTCTGGATGCTGGCGGTGCTGAAGCCGCTTGGCGTGTGGGGGATCGGTGCGCTTGCGGTGGTGGATACGTCGTCGGTGCCGGTGCCGATTGACGCGTTGCTGATCGACTATGTGGCGCACGACCACGCACGGTTCGTGCTGTATTGCCTGATGGCGGCGGTGGGGTCGGGTGTCGGGGCGCTGGTGCCGTATTACATCGGGCGCGCCGGCGGCGAGCTGTTTCTGCTGAAGCGGATCAACCGGCAGCGGTATGAGCAGTTGCGGGATCGGTTCGAAAAGCAGGAGTTCCTGGGAATCATGATTCCGGCGATGATGCCGCCGCCGATGCCGGTGAAGCTGTTCGAGCTCGCCGCGGGCGTGTTTGAGATGAAGCCGGTGTGGTTCTTCAGCGCGATCTGCGCGGGAAAGTTTGTGCGCTTCATGGTCGAGGCGATCATCACGGTTACGTATGGGCCGAAGATCCTGCATGGCGTGACGAGAGCGGTGCATGAGCATCTGGGATATGTGATGGGGGTGGCGGGACTGCTGGTGGTGGCGGTGGCGGTGTATGTGCTGCGGAAGGTCTTCGACCGGCGGCGTGGGACGCCTTTGCCTGTGGAAGAGCAGTAGCTGTTTCTGCGCAGAGCGAAAGATCAGGGCAGTTTGGAGCATCTTCGGTGAGGGAGTAACCGGCCTGGGAGGGAGTTGTGGTCTCCCACCGTTTGCGCGAAGACCGCGCGAAGGATGGGGCACCCGAAGGTTGTTGATATGCAGCCTGAACATTGTCTCTAGTGCTGGATGCGGCCGTCCATCTCCATGCGGATGACGCGGCGATCGGCGTTGAGCGTGACCGTGCCGGACAGGGGTGGTCCGTCGCGATTGTCGAGCAGGGGCGTGTCGTCGAGGAAGCGCAGGTCACGGAAGGTGACGGTGGTGAGGCCGCCGGGGATGTTGCTGGTTTCGGTGACGACGGGCCAGGAAGACCAGTCGAGATAGACTTCGCCGAGCCAGGTGCGTTTGGCTACGAGGGTGGCGAGGGTGGTGGGCGGCTTATAGATGATGCTGGAGAGTGTGCCGGTGGCCAGGGTGCCGGTGCGGGTGTTGGCGGTGCCTAGCTGGTAGAGGTCAGGCGTCTCGACGATGGTGTGCCAGCGGTAAGGATTGGCCGGCGAGGGGCTGGCGAAGGCGCGGAGAACGGTGGCTCCGTTGTAGTCTCCGGCCTGGGCGAGTTGGAGTGCCTTGTTGTGCTCGACGAAGCGCCACGTCCACAACGACAGCATGAGCAGCAGGCCGAGAATGGCCCAGTTCTGTCCGCGAAATGCTGGTTTGCGCGCGCCGACTTCGCTGTTGATGAGGCCGAAGAGAGCCGGGCCGACGAGAGCGGAGAGCAGGATGAGGAAGAGGACGGGATCGAAGATGAAGACGAACGAGCCAGCGTACCAGCGCGGGTTGAAGGGAAAGAAGGGGCGCAGGCCGTAGTTGTTGGTCCAGTCGAGCAGAAGGTGGCTGAGCAAAGCGATGACGGCGAAGACGTAGAGCAGAGCCCAGCGGACGGGGGCTTTTGGAGGTCTGGCTGCGGGTTGACGGCGGGTGCGACCGCGGTGGATGAGCCAGAAGATTCCGACGATGATGGCTGCTTCGAACGGGATGCCGAGGAAGGTGTGGGTCCAGCCGCGATGGTGCTGGAAGGCAGCTACGGGTCCGCGGATCGACCAGAGGGTGTCGAGGTCGGGGGCTTCGGCGGCGAGGACCATGACGATGGTGGCGTAGGCGGCCTTGCGATTGAAGCCGGCGCGGGCGAGGACGGCTCCGGTCATGAAGTGGGTGACGGGTTCCATGGAGTTAGATTAGCTTGTGTCCGCGTCTGTCCTGCCGGACGGGCCGCCTGCGCGGCGGGCGGTCACTTCGTGACTTGTATACCCCTTCGGTTTGCCCTCCCGATGGTCGGGATGGAGGATTCTTGCGCCGACCATCGGAAGGCCCTATTCAGCTCGTCCGCCCATGCCGCGAGGTATATGCGTCACGAAGTGACCGCTCCGCGCGTAGTGGACCCGTCCGGCGGGACACGGCGGTAGATGACAAGCTGGCTGCCGGCGATACGGTAGAGCGGGAGAGACTTGCTGAGCGTGATGAGGTGCTGGCTGACGCCGCCGGTGAACCAGGAGTAGTCGTCCCAGACGATGACGCCGCGTGGAGAGAGAATCTTCAGGGCGGTTTGGGTGTCGGCCTGGATGCATTGGAGGGAGTGGCCGCCGTCGATGAAGCAGAGATCGGTATTGTTGAGCTCCGGTGGAGGGTCGAAGGTGAGGGAGTTGCCGTATAGCTGACGAATGCGGGCGGCGGCGGGGTGATTGCGGAAGGCGAAGCCGATGGAGGTGCGGGAGAGCCGGGCCCACTCCTTGTCGCCTTTGCTGAGGGTCTCGACCTCGGTCGCAGCTGCCTCGGGAGGAAGGTCGAGGGTGTAGACGTCTGCCTGGGGCGCGTTGAGTGCAAGGGTAAGGGCGCCTACGCCGCGAAAGGTTCCAGTCTCGAAGATTTTTTTCGGGCGGCAGGCGCTGGCGATCGTAGCAAGCAGCGTGTAGGGAACGACGAAGCCGAGGCCGGAGAGGCTGATGGTGTCGATGGGCGGGAGAACGATTTCGGGCGGATGCTCACAGCCGAGGAAGGCGGCGAGGGCGGGATGATCGAGGATGGGAAGCGGGTCGCGGGCGTCGAAGGCGTGCTGGCGGATGCTGCGGCCAAGCTGGATGGCGTGGCGGCGGGTCGTGCTGCTGGCGGCGCGCAGGGTGAGGAGTTCGACGAGGTCGCGGACCATGGGAAGGAGGTGGCGAGGGTCGGTGCCGTAGCTGCGTGTCTTCGGTGGCGGAAGCTCTTTCATGACATCCCGGGCGTTGCGGTTCTGGGTGCGATAGCGGCTTCGCTGGCTGAGTCGCAGTGAGCGGATTCTCTCACACGCGGGCTTGGGATCGGCGGGGGTTCGAACGTGGGCCTTGTTAGAATCGAGATGCCTATGGCTACGTTGACAGAGATTACGCCGGAGATTCGCGCCAAGTACCAGCCTGTGATCGGGCTGGAGGTTCACGTTCAGCTTCTGACCGAGACGAAGGCGTTCTGCGGATGCGTCAATAAATATGGCGGCGAGCCGAACACGCATGTGTGCCCGACGTGCCTCGGTCTGCCGGGTGCGCTGCCGGTGCTGAATCGCCGGGCGGTGGAGTTTGCGGTGCTGGCGGCGAAGGCCATCAACTGCGAGATTCGTGAGACGAGTATTTTTTCGCGGAAGAATTATTTCTACCCGGATTCGCCGAAGGGCTACCAGATCTCGCAGTTCGATAGACCGGTCGCGGAGCATGGTTGGATTGAAGTTCCGGCGTACGATCCAGTGGGCAAGGGGATCGTGAAGCGCATCGGCGTGACGCGGCTGCATATGGAAGAGGACGCGGGAAAGAGTCTGCATGATGGGTTTGCGGATTCGGTGTCGAAGACGTATATCGACCTGAATCGCTGCGGGACGCCGCTGGTGGAGATTGTGAGCGAGCCGGATCTGCGGACGGCCGATGAGGTGTTCGAGTACCTGACGAAGTTGAAAGAGATTCTGCTGTACACGGGCGTGAGCGACTGCAATATGGAAGAGGGGTCGCTGCGCTGCGACGCGAATGTGAGCGTGATGCTGAAGGGCGCGCTGGAGTTTGGCACGAAGGCTGAGGTGAAGAACGTCAACAGCTTTCGGTATATTCGCGCGGCGGTGGAGTATGAGATTGACCGGCAGATTGGGGTGATCGAAGACGGTGGGCGCGTGGTGCAGGAGTCGCGGCTGTGGAACTCCGCCGAGGGCAGGACGTTTTCGATGCGGAGCAAGGAGCAGGCGCATGACTACCGGTATTTTCCGGAGCCGGACCTGCCGCCGCTGGTTGTGGGTGCGGCGTGGCAGGCGGAAATTTTGAAGATGCTGCCGGAGCTGCCGGAGGCGAGGCGCGCGAGGATGATTGCGGAGTATGAGATCTCTGCGCAGGACGCGGCTACGCTTACGGCTACGCGGGCGTTCGCGGACAGCTTTGAAACTGCCGCGAAAAAGGCGAAGAGCCCGCGGCGGGTGGCGGCGCTGCTAACGAGCGAGTTGACGATGCGGCTGAGGGCGGCGGGGTTGGAACTGGAGCAGTCGCCGGTGTCGCTGGCGGGTGTGGTGATGGCGGCGGACCTGGCGGAGTCAGGTGAGCTTTCGAGCAAGATGCTGAAGCAGTTGCTGGATGCCTGCTTTGAGAAGGGCGAAGACTTCGCCGTGGTGTATGAGCGGGAGAAGCCGCGGCAGATCTCGGATACGGGCGCGATCGAGGCGATGATCGATGAGGTGATTGCTGGTAATCCGAAGCAGGTGGAGCAGTATCGCGGGGGGAAGAAGACAGTGGCGGCGTTTTTTGTGGGGCAGGTGATGCGGGTGTCGAAGGGGCAGGCGAACCCGGCGCTGCTGAATGAGCTGGTGGTGAAGAAGCTGGATGCTTTGTAAAGATATTGTCCTGCCGGACGGGCCGCCTGCGCGGCGCGCGACCACTTCGTGGTGTGTGTACCGGTCTGGGCGCTGCTGACTGCACAGGGCCTCCCGATGGTCGGCGCAAATAATTTCCTCGCGACCGTCTGCGGCTAGGCACTAGCGTTTAATAGGCGGATGCGTTTTTCCATTTGTCGCGGGGTGTGCGTGGGACTGCTGCTGGCTTTGATCGGGTGTCGCGGCGATAGCGGGTACCAGGCGCCGGAAGAGCCGATGCCGCCAAATACTGTCCTGTTGTCCGGGATGATGCGGGAGCTGTCGGCCACTCCGGGCTTTACCGATGCGATGCTGGCGGAGCTGGATAAAGACGGCAAGAAGGGTCCTGCGCTGCTGACGCCTTCGCTGCTAAAGCGGCTGCGCGAGCTGATTCTGGGCAGGGACTGGCAGGGGCTGGATCGCTTTCCTGGCTGGACGATGCGAGAGATCAATCCTACTGTGCGCGTGATCGGCGGCGTTGTGGCGAAGGATAAGGATGTGGACGGGCTGGCGGCGCGGCATCCTGGCGCTGCGGCGATTCTTCCTGGCTCTGCGAATTCAAGCAAACCGGCCGCTTCGGCAGGAGCTGCGAAAGCGGGGGGCCTTGAGGCTTTCATTGACCTGGGGAGTTATTCGCCGGAGAAGAGCGAGACGGTCGATCTGGATGTGCCGTCGCGGCTGCCTGGTTTTTCGGTGAGCGAGAATGTGAGCGAGTTGGGGCGGGACGTGGTGCGTGGAGATGGTGCGAATTCCGCGCTTGCACCGATGCACCCGGAGAGCCAGAGGCTGGCCGATGTGCTGAACCGGCTCAGCATGAATGGACTGGCGGAAGAGTATGCTCCTATGAAGGTTACACTTGCGGGCAGAGCCGCAGGGACTCCTGAGGAGCTGGTGCAGGCGTTGATCGAGTCGGGCCACACGGTGGTGGTGGCGGATGCGCGATACTTCGCGAACTTCGGGCATTTTCACTACAAGGGGCAGGATGTGATGATGCCGTTCTGGGTGAACTCTCAGATTGCGGTGCCGAGGACGGGACGCGGGTTTTTTGGCAGAGACAGGCCACTGCTGCTGCCGGTGAGCCATGCCGAGTATGAGTGGCGGGTGCGCGGGCCGAAGGTGAATGCGGATGTGAGCTGGTACTTCGGCATCGATGGCAAGGCGGAGTTTCGCACGATGGATACGCTGGACCAGGCGTGGGTGCTGGGGCGGCATGCGCACGAGTACACCGGGGACGACGCTGTCGAAGTGACGCGGCTGATGGGGAAGATGACGGTCGCGTACATGCATGAACACCGGGCGCGGCCGGCGCTGCCGTTTGGCGGGTACTATGCGCTGGGCGTGTGCCAGGATGCGGTGGCGGCGATCGAGAAGAAGATGACTGGGAGTACGACGCTGTTTCCAAATACGGCGGATACCGCGTTGTTTGACGATCCGCGCGATGCGGAGGTGAATGCGCTGCTGGCGGCGATACCGAAGGATCGTGATGGCACGCCGCCGCCGCCGGAGCGGATCTTCGGGTCGCTGCCGACGGTGGATCTTAAGGCGATTACGATACCGGGACTGGCGGCTGATCTGGAGGCGGTGCAGACGGCCTGGCGGGAGGGAGAGTTGGAGCGGACGCCTACGTGGATTCGCAAGATGACGGGGCGTGCTGTCGGCGTCGCTGCTTTGGGACTTCTGCTTGGGATTGTGGTGTGGAGGCGAAGGCGGCGGTAGCGGATGGCGTAGGCTCTGATTTTGCTGCTCGGAAGATCTTGTGGGACGGTGCGGGTTCAAGACTGGCTCGGGGAATGACGTGCTGGAGATGAGAAAGATGCGGGGGGCTCTCGACTTCGCCGCGCGAAGGGCCGCACGGCTTCGGACGCGATGACGACTTCATGAATTGAAGCGATCAGCATTCCCGGCACTTGATCAGAGATCGCCTAAGAGATGCCGCTGCGGATGTGGCACCGTTCCCTCAAGCAACGTCGCGCCGGGCTTGTCTACTCATACTAGTTGGAGGAGCTTTTATGACTACGAAGAAATCAAGCAGCAAGAAGACAGCGAGTAAGAAGGCATCCGGCAAGAAGACTACCGCGAAGAAAACTTCCGCGAAGAAGACTTCCCCAAAGAAGACGGCGGCGAAGAAGAGTCCGGCGAAGAAGACAGGGTCGACGAGGAAGTACAGCCCTTCGGCGAGCAAGAATGTCGAGACCGAGATGCGGGAGATGAAGCAGGGGAAGTTGAAGAGCGGCCGCAGCGGCAAGAAGGTGACCAATCCGAAGCAGGCGATCGCGATTGGGTTGTCGGAGGCCCGGAGGGCCGGCAAGAAGGTTCCGGCGAATCCGAACAAGAGTTAGCGGTTGTCTCGATTGGCAAGGATGGGCGTGCGGGGTGGCGCACGGGGGCCGATGCATTCTTCGTGGTGGGCTGGGTGATCTGCGACTGAGCTGCACTGCGCGGCCTGGATAGGTTGTGGCGAAGGATCTTCAGCGCGTCGGCCGTTCCCTCAGCGGCTTTCCCCCAAATCAGAGGTTCCCTCATGCAACTACGGTATGAAGCGCATCCGCTGAAACTGCGTGAGCAGACGCAACAGCATCTCTTCCGTGTCCACACACTCGTGAAAGCCGAACTGACGCGATTTGGTGGTGTCGGACATGACGTCGTATTCGATATTGAAGATGGCTTCGGCAAACGGCCATGCCGCCGCCTGATGGAAGGTGTAGTCGAGCAGGTTGTATCTGGCGACTACCGCCTGCCAGAGCGGCGCCTTGTCGGACATGAACTGCGCTAGGGGGAGGCGCTGCGGCGGCGCGTACGGCAGGGCGAAGAACTCCGCCAGCCGAGGCCACAGATTTTCCCAGCGGTCGAAGCCTCCGTTGGTGATGTTGAAGGCCTCTCCATCGCAGCGGTCGCTAAGCGCGGCCCAGACCATCGCCTTGGCGAGGAGTTCGGCGTCGGTCATCTCCATAATCATGGAGTACGAGGCGGTCGAGCCCGGATAGCGGAACGGAAGGCCGAGTTCCCTGCAGAGGGAGCCGTAGACGGCGAGGACGGTGGCCATGTTCATGGGGTTGCCGACGGCGAATCCGCAGATGGACGAGGGGCGCAGGGCGGTCCATGACCAGGCTTTGCCTTCGGAGCGCGCTTTGAGGAAGTCCTGCTGGTCGTAGTAGAAGTTGGGCGGCATGTGGCGCGGGTCGTCTTCTTTGGCTGGGGTTTTGTAGGGGCCGAGATGCGCGCCGTAGTACTTTGCGCCTTCGAGGAGCACGACCTTGCGGAAGGAACGCGACGACCTCTCGACGGCTTCGACCAGGTGCTGCAGCATGGCGAGGTTAGGCGCGATCTCTTCGAAGACGTTGCCGCCAAATTGCAGCGCGGCGTAGAAGATGTGGGTGACGTCGCCGAGGCTGGCGACGCAGGCATCCACACTGGATCGATCCAGGAGATCGAGGGCGATGTAGCGCGCGGGCGATTGGAACTCCGGCGACCGGCGCGATAGCCCGATGACCTCCCAGTCCTGCAGGGAGACGAGATGGTTGACCAGCGCACGCCCGCTGACGCCGAGCGCTCCCGCGACAACAGCTTTCCTCATAAAGACACCTGCAAAGAATGTACTCGGGGAGGCGTGCGCGATGAAGTGAATTTTTGGCTGTGTGACTGGTCAATGGCTTGGGGAATGCGCTTCAGGGTTGAGATCTTTTTCGGCGCGGCCCACGTCCGGATGGCCCGCTTACCAGCTGCAACCCGGAGGCTAGGTCTCAATGATTGACTCGGCCTGTTCGCAACAACCGAGAATTGCAATTGCCGAAAGATGCGACTTTCGGGGAGGTTGGGACAGCCATCCTGCGTAGTAGGATGTTCGCTAACCCTGGTTCACTATGCGATTACGTTTGCTCCTGCTGTTATCTCTGCCTCTGCTCCAACTAAGCATGAACTCTCATGCTCTCCCACAATCGACGCTCCAGTCCGCCTGCGGAGCACCCCCTGCAGTTCTCCAATCTACCCAAGCCAACATCTTTTCGGAGCAACAGGAGCAATGGCTCGGCGAGGCCATGGCTGACTACATCGAACGCGAATACCACCCGATCAAGAATCCAGAAGAGAATGCCTACCTGAATACGATCGGTGGCCGTCTCCTTGCCGTACTGCCACCCACCAAAATCCAATTTCACTTCCTCCTGGTCGAATCCCCTCAAGTTGACGGCTTCTCGCTCGCGGGCGGCCGTGTCTATCTCACTCGCAAACTCATCGCCAACGCTCACAGCGAAGACGAGGTCGCAGGTGTCATCGCCCACGAGATGGGCCACATCCTCTCTCATCAATTCGCAATCGAGACCACCGCAGATCTTCGTCGCCTCCTAGGCGTCACCACCGTGACAGACCGGGCAGATATCTACGCCAAGTTCCAGCGCCTTACTGACGCCCGCCTGCACGACAAACACGCCACCAATCTCGACTCCGACGACAAGCAGGACGAGGCGGACCGCGTGGCCGTCTACGCTGCCGCCGCCGCCGGCTACCGGGCCCAGGCCTATGCCGAGTTCTGGGACCGTTCCTTCTTCGTCGGTGGCAAGACCGGCAGCCGCGTCGGCGATTTCTTCCACACCACGACTCCTTCGCAAAAACGTCTCCGTCGCCTCCGCGGCATCATCGCTGAACTCCCCTCAGGCTGTGACGCGGCCGCCAACAACTCCTCAGTCGCCTTCGATCATTGGCACACCCTGGTCGTCCAAGACCAAGTCGCGGCCACTCCTATTGAGCCCGCTGACACCGCAATAACGACTGACTCCACGCCAATCCATCTCAGCCCGCCGCTGCACGTCAACATAGAACACCTCCGCTTTAGCCGCGACGGCCAATACATCCTTGCCCAGGACGAAAGCTCCATCTTCATCCTCTCCCGCAATCCCTTTCGAGAACTCTTTCGTTTCGACGCCGAGCGCGCCATGCCCGCGGACTTCACTCCTGACTCCAAACAGATCGCCTTCTACACCCCCAACCTCCATGTTGAGCTCTGGAACATCGCCCAACAAAAACTCGTCTCCGCCCACGAGGTCGTCACTCAGGAACATTGCCTCCAGACCCTTCTGTCTCCCGATGCCCGAACCCTCATCTGTATCGCCTATCCAGCCGCTGAGTTCAACCTGAGGGTTCTCCTCATCGACGTCGAAACCGGCCGAGTTGTCTTCGAGAAGAAGAACTGGTTTCACCCAAACTTCAACGTCGAAAGGACGGTTTTCGTACGCCAACTCGACCGAGACACAACCGGCGTCCTGACCTCCGCGTTTTCGGCCGATGGTAACACCCTCCTCCTCGGCCCTGGTTCCGACCGCATCGCTTTTGATCTTCGCACCCGAGCCCCAATCAAGTTATTCGGAGCCTTGACCAGTTACGTCTTCCCGGTCAGCTACTGCTTCCAAGGCAACGACAAGGTATTTATCGTCAACGCCTTTGAACCAGCAAACTCGGGCGTCTTTAGTTTCCCCGACGGCATACGTCTCCAAACGCTCAAGCTCGACCTTCCTTTCATGAACGCCACCACCGCCGCCGGGTATGTTACCACCGCAGGTTCAAACGGGTCCGTACTGGATGTCGTCAATGTGAAATCGACAAAATACGTCCTTGGCGCCAAGTCCCCGGCGATCGACATATTCGACGACTCATTCGCCATTGAAAACCTGGACGGCTCCATTGCTCTTGGAAAGCTCAGCGATCCGAATCCGATGCATATCCTCAGCGCCAATATGCCGCTGAGCCCCCTGGCCCCAGCCCGCTCCGTCACCGTCTCACCCGACGGTCGCTATCTTGCCCTCTCCGCTCGGACTCGCGGCGCCGTGTGGGACCTCGCTACAGGCAAGCAAATCTTCCTCGTCAGGGGCTTCCGCTCTTCCTGGTGGACCCCCGAGGGCAAGCTCCTCGCCGAATTCACCTCGACTGACAAGGTGCATCCCACCCTCATCGGGGAACTCACGCCTTATCCTCGTCTCGTCAAAAATATGCCCTATAAGCTCCCTGACCAAGCCTATCTAGAGAACAATTACGTTCTCGAGTGGAAGCCGCAGAACAAGAAAGCCTGGACCCTGACCGCCTACTCGCCCACCGACCTCGCTGTAAAGTGGACCCGCCAGTTTCCGGATGGCCGTCCCGGCTACACCACCAACTACGGCAACACAGACCTCATCTTCAGCGACCTCCTCCAGTCCCCGGCAGCAAAGGAGAAACTCCGCAACAACCCCATCCTCAAAGAGCAGGCAGACGCGATCAAACAGAAGCCAGCCGGACGTCTTATCGAGATCGTCAACGCTGAGGACGGCGGCGTCCGTGCCGAGGTCGTGGTCGAGGTACCACTCACCTACGAAGGCGTTGACGGCTTCAACAGGGTCGGCAACCTCCTCTACCTCTCCACCGGCGACAATCGCACGATCGTCTACTCCCTCAACACGGGCGTCCAACTTCGCCAGCTCTACGGATCCGTTGTTGCCGCCGATACCGCCTCGCAGAACATCTGCACCTACAACCGGCGCAACGAGACGACCGTCTACGACAAGACCGGTGCCGAACTTCTGCATCTTACCCTCGACAGCCCCATCCGCTTTGCCGAGCTCCGCAACCACGGAACCCAGCTTCTCGTACTCACCGCCGACCAGCGAGTCGCCACTTACACCATCCCAAATGGGACCCACGTCACTACAGCTTCGGATCTTCGATGATTAGCAGTTGACAGATCGCCGAGCCACTTAGCTAGCGTGCATGGAGATGCGGGGTATTCGATCCATTCGATTGCGCCTTGTGACGGGCTACTTGGTGGGGAGTTGGGGTGGGGGGTAGTAGGGGAGTTTTTGTTGTTCTTCGGTGGCGCGTTTTACGCCTATGTCGTCGAAGATCATGCTGGGGGCGATGGTGGTCTGGGGGATGGCTCCGAGGGTGTTGGAGATGTAGTAGTCGTTGCCTACGGCGACGATGTCGGAGCGGAGGCTGCGGTTGTCGAGCTCGTCGAACGCGCCACCGCGGACCAGCTGGCTGGTGCCGTCGGGATGGACGCGGTAGAGCAGGCGCGGGGCGAGTTCGCCGCCGCCGAGGGTTTCGACCGCGTAGACGTCGTGGCCCTGTTCTTTAGCCATGGCGAAGAGTTTCTGGTTGAGCTGGCTCCGGGAGACCGGGTGCGACGACTTGATAAAGATGACGCCGGAGCGAGCGTGGGCGGACTGCGCGGGAGCGGCGCGGCCGTGGCCATTCGAGGAGGTGAAGTCCTTCACCGGCTCGCGGCCGATGAGGAAGTTTTCGAGCTTGCCATTGGTGACGATGTCGACGGGCTGAACGGGGACGCCTTCGTCGTCGATGGTGTAGGCGCCAACGAGGCTTTTGCCGTCGAAGCGCGTTTGCAGGGGGTCGTCGGTGACGTTGAGGGTGTCGGGAAGGATACGCGCTTTGAGGCTGGAGGAGTAGACGCCGTTGGTGCGGGCGGTGGTGCCCATATCGGGGCGGTCGGCTTCGACGTTGGGGACGAAGAGGTGGTCGAAGACGTCTGCCATGGAGTCGCCGCTGAAGAGGACGGGGCCGTGATAGTCGTCGGCTGAGATCAGGGGCGCGTTGCGGAGCTCTTCGAGGCTCTTGAGATCGTCAATGGTGCGCTTGCGGAAGGCCGCGGCGCTTTCGAGTTCTTTGGCGGTGACGGTGACGGGGCCGTTGTCGCGGGCGAGGCTCATGCCGTCGGGGGCCTGGCCGCCAACGCTGACGGCGGTGTTGTAGCCGGTGTAGCCCTGGCGGATTGCCGTGCCTTCGGTGTTGACGAGGTAGCGGTTCAGTGCGACGGCGCGGACGTTGGCGATCGAGTATTGGACATTCTCGGCGAAGGACCGGACCGCCGGGTCGGAGGCGAAGAGGCCGCTGGCTTCGATGATGCGGCGCTTCCACTCGGCGCGGTCGAGGTCGAGGGAGACGAGCGGGGAGACGAGCAGGACGGGTTTGGCGGGCGCGAAGTCGTGCTGACTCTGAGCAGACTGAAACTGCTTCAGCGCGGCCTGCTTGGCGGCGTAGGAGCTGAGCGCGTTCTTGTAGGCGGCGTCGGTGGCGGTCCAGAGCGCATAGCGGAGGGCGTCTGAGTTGTCTTCGTCGGGCGCGATCAGAACGACGCCGTCGCCTTTGTTGGTGCTGCTGTCGACGGCGTAGTCGCCGACGCGGACGGTGACGCGGAGGATGCGCTGGTGACCGTCTTCTTCGCGAGTGAGCGCGCCGTAGCTGGCGACGGCCTCGTAGCTGTGAATGTCGTCGAGGCGGTACTCGATGAAGTAGGGCTTGTCGAGGCCGGGAAGGACGAGGAGATTTTTCTCGCGGGTGAGCTCGGCCTGCATGGCCTTGAGGATGGGGTCGGAGGAGGGGGTCTCGGCAAGCGTGAAGTTTGTAACTGTACAGGTGGCTAATAGAAGGGCGGTGCTGAGGATGGCACGGTTTGATCTGGGGGCGAGCCGTCTGAGGCGGGACGAGATTCGCCGGGTGGCGGAGGTTAAGAGCAGAAGCGAAATTCGGGGGTTTCTCCACTCCGCCGCGCGATGAAGCCGCGCGGGTCCGGTCGAAAGGACGACCTTCTTTTCGATGGCAGTCTCTTCTATGGCAGTCTTTTCTGCGGCAGCCATTTCTGCGAAAGTCATTTCGATTGCGGTCTTTTCGATGACGCTCGGTAGGTTCATTTTGAGCCTCCGGGGAGCGAGGCCTGCGGCGGAGGGGGCGGCAGGATGGGCGGGCGGGCAGTGCCCTGGGCCTGGCGCTGGGTTTCGATCTCGCTGACGAGCATGGCGGGGGCGACGGCGCTGACCGGGATGCTGCCGGATTCGGCGCCGCAGATGCCGTTGAAGACCTCCTGCCGGTCGCCGGTGGCGAGGATGCGGGTGAGCGCAGCCTGCGGAGTGCCGACGATGCTGACGCCGCGGACGAGCTGGTCGGGGCGGCCGTCGACGAAGACGCGATAGACGACCAGCGGGATGACCTGGAAGGCCTGCGGCGAGCGGCGCGTGGTGACGGCGAAGCCCGAGGAGATGTCCGCGAAGTAGAGGCCGTAGGCTTTGCCCTGCTTCTTCGCCTCGGCCTTGAGCATGTCGCGCAGTTCGGCGTCCGAGACGGTCTTGGACGAGGTGACGATGAGGTTGCCCTGGCGACCGGTGGGCATGTGGCCTACCTCGGCGCGGCCGTGGCCGTTGGAGCTGGAGAAGCTGGCGATGGGGAGGCGCGACATGAGGAAGGTGTCGAGGATGCCGTCCTTGATGAGGTCGACGCGGCGGGCTGGCTGGCCCTCGTCGTCGTAGCTGTAGTGGCCGCTCAGGGCGGTGCCGTGGAATTCGGTGAGGGTGGGGTCGTCGGAGACGCTGAGGAAGGTGGGGAGGATCTGCTTGCCGAGCAGCTTGGTGAAGGTCTGGCCCTCTTCGTCGCCGCGCTGGCGCTGGCCTTCGAGGCGGTGGCCGAGAACCTCGTGGAAGAAGACGGCGGAGGCGCGGCCGCTGAGGATGGCGGGGCCGTCGAAGGGTTCGGTGATGGGAGCCTCGCGGAGGGCCTCAAGGTCCTTGGCCATGGCTACGGTCTTGGCGGTGAGGGTCTGCTGATCGGGGAGGTGCGCGGTGTCGTCGGCCTCGAAGGTCTCGTCGCGGAAGAGGTCCATGCCGTCGGCGGCGCGGGTGCGGGCGATGAGGACCAGCCGCGCGACGTGATTGGGTGTGGCGACGCGGGCGCCCTCGGAAGAGACGAAGTAGTCGGTCTCGGTGGAGGCTTCGAGGGTGGCGTTGTTGAAGAAGACGTCGGGGTATTGCTTGAAGGCGGCGGTGAGCTGGCGGAGGCGGGTTTGCCAGGCGGGTTGGTCGACGACCAGCGGCGGAGAGGGTGGAAGGACGGCGGTGACAGGCTTGTCGCTGGAGAAGTCTGCTGAGGCGTCCTCTTCCTTGGCGCGAACCTGCTGGTCGGTTTTGACCTTGAGATAGCCGTCGAGGGCCTTGCCGTAGCCGCGGTTGGTGGCGTACCAGAGGCTGCGGCCGATGGCGGCGGGGTCGTCGCCGAGGGGGAGCGGGATGGTGGTGATGGCGCTGTTGCGGTGGTTGCCGTGGGTGTTGTCTTCAGCGGGGGTGCCGAGGCGGACCTGCACGTCGGCGGTGCGGCGGCTGCTGTCGCGCGCGCCGACGATGGCGCCGAACTGCGCGGCGATGGCGATGCTGTTGGAGTCGGAGACGGCGTAGCTGAGGAAGTAGGGTTTGGGCGGCTGGGCGGCGGCAGGCGTGGAGTTTGCTGCGGGGGTTGAGCCGAGGGAGTCCATGGCGCGATGCAGTTCAGACTGCATGGTGTCGAGCAGCGAGATTTCGGATGGGGTTGCGGTCTCCGGGGCTTTGGCTGCAGTGTGGCCCGCGACGGGCAGAGCCAGTAGAACAAGACCGGCGATGCCGACGCCGGGGAGTGCCGTTCTTGATTTCTTCATGAGAGAGAAAACTCGTTTCGCCTGCACAATACGCCTGTTGCCGAGTGTATCGGAAGTGATGGCAATTGCGCGATTGCGCTGTGGCCGGGGATATGGCCCCCGTTTCCTACCATTGCAAAACTAAGGACCGAATTGCTGGTGAGTGCCGACTGTCGCTCAGAAGTTGCGGTGACGCAATTCCGCGGCAAAAGAAAATCCTTGACAGATATTCAGTGTTATGACAATTTGAGCAGGCTACAGCATTCCGAATTCACATACGTGCAAAGTTAAGTAAGCTTTGTTTCTGTTGAATGAACACTGCGGCACCTCTTCTCAGGCTTCCCAAAATACAAAAGTTTGTTTAGGGCATTCCTTTGATGTCTCGAATGCTCCAGTCGAACTTTGCTTAAGAAGCGAGAGAGGGGCAAACTATGTTGGTTTCTTCCAGCCAATGGCACAGGGTCCGAGTCATCACGGAGGTTGCCGCCAACCTCACCCTCGTAGTTGCCGTCGCCATCGGCGTGGCGGTGTGGTTGCGTGGGCCTAAGCAAGCACCCCCTACCAGTCAGATCGACCGCAACCGCTCTTCGATGGAGAACACCGCAGTCGGAACGAAGATCGATCTGCCCGGCGTCGTTTGGAGCGCGCACCAAGCAACTCTGGTGGTTGCGATTTCGAGCACTTGCCACTATTGCCTCGAAAGTGCGCCGTTCTACAGCAAAATCACCCGTTCCAACCACGATGCGCCGATCGTCGTTGTGATGCCTCAGGAGCAATCGGAGGCGAAGGCATTTTTGCTGGAACATGCGATCGCACCGAGCAGCACCGTCTCCCTTGCGCTGAACAAGATCCAGGTCGAGGGCACACCGACGCTGTTTCTCGTCTCCTCCTCGGGCACGGTCACCAGGAGTTGGGTCGGCGAACTTTCCACAACGCAACAGCAACAAGTCTTGGACTTGTTAAATCGCACGTAGGCCGAGAGGTATGTATGAAGGTGATTATTCGTTGCGTACTGGCTATCGTGGCCATCGTCGTCTGCATCACCGTGGTGAAGAACGACCCCATCGTACGTGCTCAGTCGTGTTGTAACCCCAACTGGTGCCCCCTGCCCCCACCAGGCTGCCCGGCCCCGTTGTGTAATCAGGTTAGGGAGACTCTGCGCAGGCGGCTAATTTGACGTTATCGGTGAACGGCTTGAGTCGGCCGCCAGTTTGTTGCGATACTGCCGTTCTTTAGTTGGGTTTTGGGCGGGGTGTGCGCTGTGTTGAAG
>Ga0080006_1253056_pt1 | contig 33667 bp, 24 predicted proteins | sample RS3BMetagenome_FD_69209 | JGI IMG/M metagenome (GOLD analysis project Ga0080006, IMG submission 69209) | Ferric oxide microbial mat and aquatic microbial communities from Rainbow Spring, Yellowstone National Park, USA - RS3B (SPADES... ...
ACCTCCATCTTCTCATGTATATATCTACGGTTTCTCAAGTATCTTCCCGTCAACCTCTCTAAAGGCGGGGCAGCATACATGGAACCGCTATCATCCATATCCGTTTTCTGGCACCCAGACGCACTGGGTGGCCTGTGGAACTAAACCTCCATCTTCTCATGTATATATCTACGGTTTCTCAAGTATCTTCCCGTCAACCTTTCCGAAGCGCGGACGCCCATAGACCGAAGCGCGCCTCGACGTTCTCTCCCGTGCTCGATCAGAGCCGCAACATATCCGCATAGTGTTGGTGCAGGTTGATGACGAGTTGTCAAAGGACAATGTCATGGCCGCAACCGATGTGTCTATGGACCAACGAGCATGAGAATGGCGTTCAACAACAGACAAGACGTCTTCGTCTGGATTGAGCCAGGCAGAACAGGAGTGCACGAAAAGCATCCCAATGCTGATATCTGATGAATGCCCGGGGACCGCTTTGGGGTAATAGAAAGCGACGCTGCCTAGGAGTTGGACAAAAGAATGCGGTATGAAGATCCCGAGAACTGATTTGACAAAGGATGATCTGATCAATGCGTCTGTACATTTGGCGATTTGTAGACGATAACCCATTTTCTAACAGCAGCCAGGTCTAATGTTATCGTCCTTTCCGCTTTTCTCCTCTTCATCAGCCGCGGTTGATAGCTCTCTGAGCCCCAGTATACAGGTCGGCAATGTCTCCCGAGTTTATTCTAATCAAGCGAGGCGAGTATCCGGCCGGCATGAGGTACGCGTTCGTGCTCCAGAGCGACATCGACGGTGCGTTGTTCAACGCGCGTAAGTCTTCCACAAAAGCGCCCTCCTTCCGTTATCCATCCGTGTCTCTTCATCACAGTTCGTCTCTAGGGAAATGGAACTTCACATCCTGCAGATTCTCTGGTTGTTGTTCTTAAAGAACGAATCGAATGAAATTCATTGACGAGTGGACAGACGTTTATATAGAATTTGATATGTTCGGTTTTGGCAACGCGGCGTTCAAGATACGGACGAGGTTCAGGTTGGTTCATGCACTTGCTGGCCTCAGAGTGGCCGACTTGTATCGCTGTGCCCGTTCCGCGCAAGCGAACAATCATTGCCAACCGTCCTTCCAGCGCCTTTGTCCAATCTACCATACACATTTCTGTTATAATGTATCTGCTAGAAAAACAAACAAAAACAACAAGCCCATGTCTCTAAAAGTGTTCCAGCATTCACTGTTCTCTATTCAACCCTGAAATACGCGCAACAGCCAATGTCCGAGGTCTCATCGAGACTTGACTTGTTTTCGTTGCTTATACGCCAAGTTCGTTCCGTATACCTCATCGCAATACGTGAAGATACTGGCATAGTTGCCACTGTACAGGTAGTGATGATAATCATGATGCTCCGTGCCACCGTAAAACGGTAAATATGCATTAAGGTTCCAGCGAAACTCGTAGCCACTGTGAATATCAATGGCCTCGTACTGCCGTAGCATCATCCAGATCAGGGTCGTGAGCAAATGTGACGACAAAAGCACGGGTCCCGCAATGGTAGGTATCCCCAACAGGATGACCTCCAGTGGATGCGCATCGGTAGCTGCGAGGCTGAACGGCGTATTCCATTGGTGGTGCCAGTAGTGGATATGTCGATAAAGCCAGGGTGTATGCAACCAGCGATGGATCCAGTAGTTACCAAAGTCCTCGATCACGAAACACGTCAGCACATGCAGCACCACTTCATCAGCACGGGGCAGGGGCGGCTCCCGGCGCACGCCCACCCATCGAAACACCGGATACGAGAACGCAATCAGCGGGAGCATAACGCCAAAGAATAAGAAGAAGAGCGATAGGAAGCAGCGTGATAAAGCGCGCGCATCTGGATACCATTGTTTTTGGACTTTAGCAGCGCGTACGGAACTTGGTCGCACCAGGTCCAGTATCAGGTACGGAATGCAGCCCAGAAAGTATCCCAGAACCAGTGCCGCGAAAAGGCCGCCCACTGTCATTTGAAAGTCTGTTGTCCGTTGGTATACGGCGAGCCAGAGGCGCTGAATGGCGCTCCACCGCGTAGCGATAGCAATGACAGTGAACTCGAGGATCATTGCTCAGAGCTGGGGTCAGATGTTATCGGTAGACGATGGAGCAGGCCAGGGAAGCGATGACACAACGCGGGCAAATAAAGCGCAGTACTATTCTTGCTCGTATTTCCTGCTGAAAATAAAAGTGAGCGTTGCAAGAGCAGCAGACACTGTAGAGTCGATGCAGGTCAAGTGCTCCCAGCACCGGGTAGCAGTGCTCGCGTCGTGGAAAAAGGACGCTGCCCAGCACAGGAGTAGCTGTCTGGCTTCAGGAGACCCGCTGCAGATGCAACGCGCCACAGTCGAAATTTTTTTCCTCAGGGGCGCGCACCTCAGTCCAGACGTCGGTTATCGAAGACGCAATACGACACGTTCAAACTGCAACGCAGTTGGTTCTTTTCCAAGAAAACCCAGGGGTGTTAGCCCCAACTGCCGTAGAACTCGCGAGGTAACGTACGTTGAACGATGCGCTTACGAGAGACCCACAGACTTGCTAGCAGCACTGGTGCTGGTGATGGTGCGCCCGCAAGTCGTAACACTGGAGTTGCTCGTACAACGAACCCCACTCAAATAGTGTACAGTCACTCGACGAAACGCGTGGTATCGCTTCGGTTCACGCAACCGTAAAGTTGCGTATTCGTGGCACTGGCGCACCAAGGCGCGTTGCCATGTGACCCACCATTTATGTACATAAACATACATCTATAGACCAGTTATTCCTATCCCTCGCACCCGCCGTCTTGCGATCGTATCGATGATAGGTGGCAGTAAGTAGCGCACGGAGGCGCGTTGCCATGTGACCCACCATTTATGTACATAAAAATACATTTGTGTACCAATCATTCCTATTCCTCGCATCCGTCGCGTTGCCATCGTATCGATGATGCGCCCGTCACACCGATGCCAGATGCATAGGAAACGAATTCCATGTACGGAACTCGGGTGTATGCGCTATCGTTGGAGTCGCTGTTCCCGGCATCATCGACATCTGCCTTTGGAGGCGTTTTTCTGGCGCTGTTTCCTTTGCGCATCTCATGTATCTGGCTTTACATACGAAAGTCTCTGGTTTCCTTCAAGTTCTGCAATCAGAGGTCAATGGATGCTGGAGCCAGCGTTCGAGTCCCGATTTCGCAGCTTCCCGCTATTGCAGACGCATTTCGTTCACAGCATGTAGTTACGATCTAGGCTGCTCTTGCCATAGTCATCTTGTTGGTATTCAGCTTGGGTGCGCTCTATCTATGGGTAACAAGCAGCTGTGGCCTAACATTCGCAGGTAAACGCCAAACATCTGTTTCCGAGCACCGTCCTGTGATTCGCGAGCGCTAGCTTTATCGCTCGGCGCATGTGCTTGGCTGGTACGCAAATCGCTCCTCAATATCCTTCTTCGAGTTCGCGTCCAGTGCTGTACCCTACGATCACGGGCTTCTTCTGTGCAAAGCCGTTGGCGAGTACTCTGTCCGTCGCTTTCACACACGAATGCTATTCGATTCGACACAGAATTGGTGAATTTTCATCTTGTCCATTATGCAACAAGTACCGAAAGGAAGATCCGAGCTGGAGAACGAGTCATAATTTTCGATTCGTCTCCAGATCCACCGTGCGAAGCGGAAATCCACACGCTACTGGTAGCGATCGCTGCGATCACGCAAACCGTTCTCTTCGATCCTTTTCCAGGCAAGTAGAAGCGAAGGAAGCGTCTGGCAGCATATCCCGCGACAAGTATCATACTGCTGTGAAATCTGGTTCCATCGACGGCCACTGACATGGGAGAATTTATCTTTCGGAAGGAATCCAGTATTTGCGTTTCTTATGTTCACTGATCATTCGATATGGACTTGTGAACAAGTCGTCAGTACATGACGGTAGAGACTTTTCCTCCTCCATACGATTGCGCGAATAGCTGGGCCGTCTGCGACTCGCCTGAAAACAGAGCGATCGAAAGCCTGAACCAACCATGATTCTCGCACAGCACACGTACGGACAGCGCAAGCGTCGAGGCTTGTACGTATGCATTGGATCATGACATTGGATCGTTTACGAAACCCAGTTCGAGGGCGTCGCGCATCATCTTGATTCTGGTCAAGTAACGAAACCCAGCGGCAACGCATCGATAAAGCCACACCCCGCAACCAAAACCGAGCATCCTGAAACGAGGTCCACATCCCTGGTCCCTTCGAGCTGCACTTCGGGTCACCAGACGCTACATCGAAAAAACTTTGAAAAATAAACAAAAAGCTGGAACAGTGCAAACACTTCATTGCTCCATTTTAATGCGTCCGAGTCCTAGAATACCTGCAATACCTCATCAATCGTACCGAATATCGCTTCGAAAAGCGCTTCCTGAGGCATGCCGATTCTGCGCGCGATCTCCTTCCGACGCGGTGTATCCAGAGACCCGTACAGCTGCAACACATCGCCATCGAGGATAGAGCGCTTCGGTTTCCGAAGACCCGCCGCCACCGTCAAGGAACGCATCACTCGCCAGGAACGGGCGTACAAACACCATTTGCGAAGCTCCGGCTCCAGCATGAGATCTTGGGCGGCGAGCTCGAGTTTCTTCGCCACGCCGCGTAACAGTGGAGAAACCATGGTAATCATCCCGTCAACGGTGCCCAGCAAGATCACATGCGTATTCCAGAGTGACGACGGCTCGTTTGGAGGCGGCGTCTCAGCACTCGGATCATCAATGCGTACCCGACGCACCGCGTTCGGCCGCGACCCAACATGGAAACCGGCCTCAAAGGTCATACGCGTTCCACCGGCTGACTCGGGATCCACTGGACTCGGAATACTCAACTCAATGATGTTGCCAAGCATGTCCGCTGAGAGTACATTCGCCTTGGTACCGTGCATCAACCATTCCGATGCAACCAGTTCACGTTGCGCCTCATCACGACAGAGGAAATTCTGCGAAACGTTGCGAGACCTCCAGAAGAGAAACGAAACACCATACCGCATATCCGAAGCGAGAATATACTGTTTCAACGTGCCAACATGCGAAAAGAACAAATTAATACCCGGATAAAACGATATACAGGACATTTCGTCCTCGATCAGTTTGTAGACTTCGAGACGCGGTCCAGCGCTGCAGCACACGAAGCCGCCCTTGACCGGCGCAACCGCCGAAACTGCTCCTTTGACTTCGGTTGCGGCAAGCGTCTGCATCTGGTAGAGGGTTCGCTGGTGCTGATGGTGCTGGTGGTGCTGGCGGCCCTCTTGTCGACTGATTTCAAAAACAAGCAGCCGACCGCGAATGCTGGTGTCCTCACCCCGCAGGAAGCACGTCCCAACCACGAGCACGTCTCGCTCTGTGAAACGTGGTGCCTCGTCGTCGCCGGTGCGCTGAAAATGCCGGATTCTGGTTGCACACATCGCCAGCCCGACCTCGGTCTGTTCGAGGTCGTAACGCGCCAGCACCTCCAGAGAGTTTCGTGCAAGCAATACGACCGCATGCTGGTCGATCAGCAGCGGCAGATCCCGCTCTCTACCCGAATCGAATGGGCGAAGTTTCTGCTCTTCGAAAGCCGCCAGCGCTTTCGGTGGATCATCTGCGACATCACCCGCTACGGACTCGTCGACGCTACGTGCGGTCGTTGACGGCCAAGGTGTCTCTGCGGTACCGTTAACGCCTCCTGGTGTGGTCATTGCGGATGCACCATTCGCGACGTCGTCCATATCCATGGGCTCCGCCGTCGACGAGTCGCCACGGGCCCGTATCCCTGCAGTATCACCGCGAGACGCTGGTACTCGACGAGCGTCCGCGTTCAGTAGCAGCGGCTGCGGAGGCTGCATCCCTGATGAGCGCGTGACTCGGGCAGCAGACGCCTCGGCTTCTTGCAGCCCTGGCTCCTGCTGTTGTTCCTGTTGTTGTTGTTGTTTGCGTCGTGCATGACGTAGCATTGACTCATAGCGATTCCCCTCTAGCAAATACTTGACAGCTGCTTCGGTTGCGGGCACCATACGTCCCACGATCGCTAGAATCGTGTCCGTAGAGGGATCGTGGAGAAGCCGCTCTACGTATTCGGGCTGCGGCCAGGCGTGCTTCTGCACAAGAAAGTTGCCAACGGCTTGCGCTCGGGCGAGGACTGGCCACTGCCCAATACGGACGGTACCGTCCGTCGCCACCGACACAAAACCTTGCGAACATACACCCTCGTGGTGCAGATCCGCGAGCGCAAGCAGCCCAGGGCCTCGTACCGGGTGGATGGTCGGGTACCCGGTATCTCCGAGCACCAGAATAACCCGTTGACCGATGATGCTGATGCCAGACTTGCCCTGGATACGCCGGAACGGCATCAGACGAATGGATACGGAACGTCGACTGCTTGCTTTGCTGTCTCGTTCAGGTGCGGTTGTTCCTATTGACGTCGACAGACTCATCGGCGGCGCATTCGCGGAGACACCGACACTCGGAGTCAACACCGTGCTCAAGGCATCGCTACCGACGCGTGCAAAGCAGAGGATCCCCCGGTTCACAACGTAGCCGCGATAGAGCACCACCTCACCCGAGGCAAGCACAGCCGCCAGAACTGGACATGTGCGCTCGCCGATGTCGACTAGACAAACGTCGAGCACTTTGCCTTGTCGGGTGCGTCTCGGGCCAAGCTCTCGGCCGTTCGCAGGCATAGAGCCGAGGCCTTTCGGTGCGTCCTCGCCGGTTGTGGCAGTACGCTTGCGAGGCATAGACGACGACGACGACGACAAAGAAGTCAAACCGGCGCCCTGGCTGGGCGTCGTGGTCCGAGTCCCGCTCTCGAGTGCAGACACCTCGAGCGTTGCTTCACCGGGCATGCGATGGAGCACGCCCGTCGTACCACCCCTGGGTGATGTCGGCGGAGTCGTCGTTATCGTTGTCGTTGCCGCCGAGGACTCTGCTTCAGCGTCTGCTTCTGCTGAGGCAGCATCTGTGAAGGACGCAGCTTGTCGCGATCGATCATCCAAAACCTGGTGGACGCCCAGAAAGAAACGCTTGCATCGCAGCAACAACAAGTTCTTTTCGCTGCCAAGCGCATACAAATACAGGGCACCATCCACGGAAACAACTGCAAGCATGCTGTGCAACGCGGGAACGACAGGCTCCTCGGGTTGCGAGCCTCGCGCAGTCGTCTCGGGGGTACCGTTGCTGGCTCCCTCGGGAGTCGCATCTGAAACCGCGTCGCTCAGTGCGAGCGCTCCATATAGAAATGTCTCCTCTGCGCCCAGTTCAGGGGGTAGATCCGCTCCTGCGAGCGCTCGTTGACCTCGACTCAGTGCAGAGGGCGGTACTGCTCGATGTGTCTCGCGACTCGACTGGGTTGCTGCTGCAGTCGCCGCTGAGCCCGGTGCTGCGGACGCCCCGCGTCTCCTCAAACGCATTGGCCGTCCAGACGTCCGCAGGTTTCCAGTGCTTCTCGGTGGTCTGCAAGCGGCCTGAAAATCCCGACACAGCACGCCATCGTAGAGGCTTGCACAGAGCACATGCTCCCTACTGAAAACCAGACTCAAGCGATAAGTCGTTCGTTCGGCCTCCGCCTCTGAAAAATGCTCCAACCTCCACACCTGAAGGCGATGATTCGTGAACCACACCGCAATATACGGATCGACCACGCTCGCTCCACTTACAGCTGTCCCCGGCTCAAGGGCGGCCAAGAGCATATCCTCTTCGTAGACGACGTCAAGGTTGGCGTCCAGCAGGCGGATACCCGTACGATGCACTTGAGCGATCAGACGTCTCTGGGCTAGATTCCCGGCCGCTATGGTCGGCGACGGAAGCAGCACCCGTGTATCTGCGGCCTGTTCGAAGCCACGACGGATATCGAGAATCACACTGGACTTGGACAAACTCAACAGAAGGAACGCCTGCTCTTCTTGATGCATCCCAGTGCCGTCGTGATCCGCGTACAGGGACCAGACTCGCCGACATCCAGCGGAGGGAATGCGTTGCCACTCCCGAGTCTGCACCTGATAGGTGCAGCGTGCGAGGCAGCTCTGATGTTGATGCCCTGTTGCAGCCAGGATCTCACCGGGATCCAGCAGCGTACCCGCTGGTGGACTGTAACGCGGGGGAATCACCACCAAATCAACAATCGGACCAAGTTGAAAGATGGTGTCCCGTTGCTGCAATTCCCATTGTGCTTCTTTGGTAGTCGCGTTTTTGTGCAGTGTCCCGTTCTCTGCAGCTGACGTTCGGGTCCGTCGTCCATGCGGGTGCACTTGCGTCATCCGGTACAGTACAGAGGAGCCTAAATGCGCCGCCACAAACAGCAGGTCTCGGCTAAGGAGCTTGGCATCCAGGGGAGCTGGCGCTAACCGCGACTCTCCGCGAACACGCAGCGCCTCGAGTCGCAGCGGGTATTCTGCATCCGCGTGAAGCGCCAGCTGGTAGACGTTTCCGTCGGCGAGGAAGAGCCCGTAACGGTGCAAGCGCACCGGCGCGATACATGCACCTCGGAAATGGAGCACTTGTGACGTCCTGCAGCGGCTGATGATGTCGCTGTCGGTGCCCCCGTACAAGGCGCCCGGGAGCTGGCAACCATCGAGCTCCATGAAGGTATCACCAAAATGATTTCCGCTTAAACTGGCACCGATTTGTCCATTGCCACGGATCCAGAACAGCACATTGGCGGCGATTAGCAACAGACCCTGCTCTGCTGCACGATCCCATTCAACAGACGGCAGTGGTACGACTTTTTCTGCGTCGAATGGAAGGCCTTGGACTCGCCAGGCAACGAGCGGCTCTTCACCGGCTGCGCCTGCCGGCAGTGGAGGTAGCACAATCGCCGCCAGCGCACACGAGTTGCTCACTGCCTCGACGCGGCCTGCCCAGGTCGGTCGTTCTTCGTAGAGCACGACCATGGTCGGCAGTGCGGTTCCGGTTAGGAAGCAGCAGTCCAGAATGCGAACATGACCAAGAAGCGCCTCCAACTCGACCGCGTAATAGTAGACTCGATGCGCATACTGAATGCCTTGATCCCGCTCGGTGATGAGCAGTTTACGGCCACGCGTCTCTGCGGCGGGTATCCCGGGGAGGATGCGCTCGCTCACTGGCGTTTCTTGGACATCCTCGGTCCAGAGCATTGCTCCTGGTCCATAGGAGGTTCGTGTATGCGCGTCGCGACCTGCGGTTGGGTCGGCATCGAGGGCGCCTTCGTTGACCACGTCGTCGCGGATGCCGCAATGGGCTAGGGCAGCGCCCGTACCACTGCAAAGCGGCGGTGCGAGGATGTACGCTTTGCGCCATGCAGGCACAACCAGTGCACCACAGCGCCCGTCGTTCCACTGGAAATTCGATTCTCTGGACGATTCGTTCAAAAAGTCGACCGCAGCTTCGACGGCGTCCACGCAGGTCAGGGGCCGCTCCTCGCCGTAGCCGCCACCACGGCGCCACATGCCGTCACCGAGGACTGCGCCCGCCCTCAAGACGACATGCTCTAGGGCCTTGTCAATGGTCAAGGCGGCATCACGAATGCCGTCATCCTGGAGAACATAGACACACTCCTGTGCAAAACTGTAGACAGCTTGCGCGTACCAGGTCGCAAGCAGCGGTTTGAACTCGACGATCATGGCAATCATGGATACTTGCCCAGCACTACGCGCAACGGCACCGCCGCTGAAGCCACTATCAATAGCGACTAGGAGCCAGTCCTTGCGAACTGGTTGCTTCTGGCCCGAAATCCAGACTGGAGACGGGAAACGACTGATGGAGCCGATGCGCGCAGCGACCTCCGTCTGTGCCACGAGGGTCAGTGTCCCGCGTGCGTCGACTCGGTACAGTTCCAGCCGGTTCAGGTGCGCTACGACCAGATCAAGCGGCTCGAGCTCGGTTGCCTCTTCCGCGGACTCGGACGCTGGGCTTCCCGAGTGCACGAGCTCGGGGGCAAAGCGCCCGCTCGCCACCGCCACGGCACGCGACGCGGGTATTAGTGATTTGTGGATGAGGTCCATTTCGATGTCCTACTCGTATTCAAAGGACACGAGGACCGTTCCCGATCCGCAGCGGAGCGCCCTGCCACCCCAAGAAGCGACGTCAGTAGGAGATTGCCGGGAACATGAGCATACGCGTCGACCTGCGCAGCCGGCAGGCACAGCAGCGGCTTGCGCGTAGCGTCCTGTGGAGAGGTGTCCATTTATGGAAGTAAAATCCCTAAATGTATATTATAATCCCAACTCCCTGGATGAAACGGCCAGGTCAGCGGCTGCTCTGCTAGACGCTTTCGCGGTACGCTGGGGTGCAGCGCGTCTCGGATGGGTAGTACGACTGACGGATGCTTCTCGTCACGGATCGGCGAAACGAGTCCATCGACAAGGGATACACGATCGCGCTATTGATATGGGCATCGCGGGGAGCGCTTATCACTCTTGATTTCACCGTGAATTTCCATGTGCTTCCATGCGTACTTGGCCTGGAATATGATGCTGATTTCATTCGCTCTACCAGTACCTGGACAAATGCATCGACAAATGCACCGCACATGATCCCCAGCGCAGTGTACCCGTTTGTGATGCCCGATCCTTTCTCCCCAGCGGCAGCATCATCGACGCACACCATGGCGAGGCCAGCGGTGCGCTGATCCCGCTGGTTCCGTTCGCAGCAACTCGGAAGCGTTCATGGTGCAGTTGCTGCCCGGTCGACGTGCTGTTCGCTTGATGCACCCTGAACAAGAGCGAGATTTGCGTGAACCTTCAAAGAAAGGGAAACGAGTGCCTTTCAGGTCAGACGCGTTGCCGTCTTGGAGCCCTGGCACGCACGCGGCGTTTGTTTCAGGTGCTGGCTTGCCGAACGCTGTCCGCAGTTGGGTGCGTCACGGGAGCGCTCGCTGCTCTTCGTCTACGTGCCTTCTGGCGCGAGGCCTGCAGCTGTGCTTCATAACCAGGGTACCTGAAGTGCCGCTGCCGGGCGTGTACTCGAGGCGGAGTCGGCGAGCTGCGGGAGTTGCGCTGCCGCGCCTCGCGCTACGGGCTGCTGCGAATGAACTGCCGTCCCAAGCGAGGACACGGGGTGCAGAACTCGCAGAGGCGGTGCGCCGCGAATACCCTCAAATGTTTAACCCGAGTTACACGCCAGACTGGGCTCTCTACGACGAGCGTATTGTCTTCGAAGACCCGATCACCCGGCTGGAAGGTATCGGGGCGTACCGGCGGAACATTGAGTTCCTTCGCCAGTCGCCAGTGTTCGGAGACGGGCGTCTCCTGTTGCATGATCTGAGCATGCCGCAGCCGTGCACGCTCTGCACACGCTGGACGCTCTCTCTGCGCGCGAAGTTTTTTCCTTTCCAGCCGCTCGTGATTTTCACCGGCACATCCACGTACGAATGGAGTGCCGATCACGGACGCATCGTATCGCATATTGATCGCTGGGATAGTATACAGCGGCAGGCGTACTTTTCTCCAGAGGGATTGCGGGATCTGTTGATGCAGCTGTTCCGGCAACCGTTCCGCAATCTTGAAGGTACAATTCTGTACCGTTTTCGCGACATCATGATTGTACAGCAGCGGGATGGCGCGGTCATCGCCCGAGGGGTGTATCGCGCGCTTTCTCTAGCGGAGCTAGAGGCACAGCTAGAGAAAACATTCCCGGTGCATGGGTATCGCGCGGTTTCTGAGGAAAACGATGCCGAGCGGAGCAATGCAACCGGTCGCGTTCGAGTTAAGGTGCGCAAGGCGGATCTATCACGAAAGCCTTGAGTGCTTTACGTGCCGCTTCTTTTGAGTAGAATGAACGAAACTGGAAAAGCTGGGTGAAATCCAGTGTGGCCTGGACGCCAAATCTCGCGCTCACCACAAGACGTAGCGTATTCTGATTCAGACTTCTCGACAGGTGCATACGCTGGCCGTAGCATCGCCAGGCCTAGATTGGCGCATTCCCATTGGAGCAGGGAGCAAGGACATGAATTCACGAGATCTGCTAGTTTAAAACTGCTAGCCAATGGACTGGCGCTCGTACTAGTGCGCATACTGGATCGCATCGATCAACGATGTCTAGACTCGGAGAGCGAGCTTGGTGCTTAGCAGCATCTCCCAGGACTGCTGAGGCAGGTTTTCTATGTGCAATAGGAAAGTATACCGGGAGTGTACCGCGATACAAGGCACATACCTGGACTAGGAAGCGCACACCCTTCGACGTGCCGCTATGAAATTCAAGGCATAAGTTGCGTTCATATCAAGCGTGTAGGTTTCAGTACAGACGAGGCCTGTGAACTGGCAGCGAGCTTGCTGGTTCTCATGCGCTCGTTTCTCTGCTGTTTTGCATACTTGTCTCAGCAGCGTAAACGGAACACGCCCTGGGGCGCTCAAGTCGTCGTGCAGCGCAGCCGCTGTGTATGCGGACCGCTCGCCGAACGGCTGCTTGCCGCGATGGATGGATCACAAACGGCCAGGTGCGGTTTGGATCAGACCGTTCAGTCATCGATCCGGAAACTCCATCTCCCGACGGATTTAATCTGGGTCAGACCCTCGAGCGCCGCTGACGCTTCCGCTATCCAGTACCCGGGGCGCATGACACTGCGCGCACCACCTACAGGCTTTGCGCCGGTTCCGTACATTCACCTCTTCATTCCAGGACTGGTCCAGTCGAGCCGTGCTCTCCCAGGGCAAACCCGACGACCACCTCGCACTCAGATGCAGATAACCAAGCGATCGGCTTGCATAGCACCTTTATGTATCAGCAGGCAACTTGTTCTACTTGATGCAAAGAGCGCGCGCCTCCGACTGAAAACAGATAAATTCGAAGAGATGCACAGGAGTGCGCGTAGTATATCGTAGTGAGAGACCCTGTCCGTAAACATAACCATCCAGAAAACTGTAAATAGGAGCAAACGTATTCCTTCAGAACGAGCCTACGTCCGTAAACATAACCATCCAAAAAACTGTAAATAGGGGAACGCGTATTCCTTCAGAACGAGCCTATGTCCGTAAACATAACCATCCAAAAAACTGTAAATAGGAGAACGCGTATCCCGTCAGTCAGAGACCCTGTCCATAAGCACAACCATCCAGGAACGGATGGATCGATGCACGAGCGCGTCGACGCGATCGAACGGCGCGCAGCCTTCGTCGAGCACCGCGGCTCGCACGCAGCGGCGACGATGCGTGCGCATGCGCGGCAATGCCGCGAGACGCTTCCTCGAAAAACGCGAGAGAGACAGAGAGACAAAGCGCTGGCTGGAGAGGAACCTCGTGCACCAGGTGTGTCCGCAACGGTTCTTGGGTAGAGACTTGGCTCAAGACGAACTTGAAGCCGATACAAAAAACGTGAATCTTGGTTTCTCGGACGAGAGTTAAGACCTCCCGGAGCGAACTCGTTGCACATTCTTATCGCCAGGCATGGAACAGTCGAGCGCATTCATTGCAACACTTGGGGCCGGACGCTCACGAGGAAGCTATGCGCTTTCGCGTCACGCTTGCGCTACAGTCGGGAACAAAAACCTGTGGCAACGAAAAAAGTCGCTTTCGATACTGGGTTTGAAAGTCGGACGGGGACGTCTCTGTCTCAGGGCGCAAACGAGTACTGGCGCCGTCTCCAACGCAACTGAAGCAACAGCTGAACGGCCTTTCAAAGTCCTCATTGCGAACCGTGGGGAAATCGCTATTCGAGCGATTCGTACCTGTCAAGAGCTGGGCATCCGAACGGTGCAGGTGCACTCCACAGCCGATACTGACTCGCTTGCGGTGCGCATGGCCGACGAGCGAATCTGCATTGGACCACCAGCGCCTCGGGAGTCGTACTTGAATATTCCGGCGATCATTTCCGCATGTGAGGTTACGGGCGCGGACGCAGTCTATCCCGGATTCGGGTTTCTGAGCGAAAACGCACGCTTCGCAGACCTTCTCGAACAGCACGAGATCACGTTCATCGGACCGAGCGCTCGGGCGATCGCGCTCATGGGCGATAAGAGCACCGCCAAAGCGACCATGCGCCAGGCCGGGGTGCCTATAGTGCCCGGCTCCGACGGTCTACTCCGTGACGTTTCCGAAGCCCGACGAGTCGCACGAGAGATTGGCTACCCGGTGATGCTCAAAGCGACCGCCGGTGGTGGCGGTCGCGGGATCCGGCTTGTTCGCTCGGAGTCTGAGCTGGAGAATGCCTACGTTACGTGTGAGCAGGAGGCGAAGGGTGCGTTTGGCAACGGCGCTCTGTATATGGAGAAGTTCATTGAATCACCTCGCCATGTTGAAATCCAGGTCATTGGAGATAGCCATGGAAATGTTATTTACCTTGGAGAACGCGATTGCTCTGTGCAACGGCGAAACCAGAAGTTGCTTGAGGAGGCACCGTCACCTGCTGTGACCCCGGAGATTCGTCAGCAAATGGGTGAGGCGGCCTGCAAAGCAGCCAAAGCCATCGGCTACTGCGGCGCGGGCACCGTGGAATACATCATGTCGAGCACCGGTGAGTTTTACTTTATGGAAATGAATACTCGAATTCAGGTTGAGCATCCTGTCACGGAAATGATTACTGGTCTGGATATTGTGGCATTGCAGATTGCGGTGGCCCGCGGCGAGCCGCTCCCGCTCCGCCAGGAGCAGGTTGGCCTCAATGGCTGGGCGATGGAAGCGCGAATCAACTGCGAGGATGCGCTCCAGGCTTTTCGGCCAATGCCTGGCGTCGTGACGAACTTTCTAGCTCCTGGTGGAAATGGTGTCCGTTGGGACGGTTGCATCTATCCGGGGTATAATATTCCGCCGTATTATGATTCTATGCTGGGCAAGCTTATCTGCTGGGCACCGACACGCGAGGCGGTGATTCGGAAGCTTCGGCGAGCGCTCGGTGAGATGCAAATTGAGGGCATCCCCAGCACCGTACCCTTCCATCTGGCGCTTCTGGACAATCCTGCTTTTCAAGAAGGAAAAACAGTATATACGAATTTCATCGAACGGGAGGGTATCCTGGACCAGCTCAAGGCTCGGGTACAAAGTGCAAGCCAGCCTTCAGGGCGAGATGCAGTGGCCGCTGTACCTGCTGCTTCCAAGTGAAGCTTTGGAATAGCCCGCCGGATCGCCGACAGTACAGAATGCCACGTCGTCACCAGCGACGCAACAGCAATCACGTCACGAACACGCATCGACAGGTCAAGCGACTCGCGGAAGCGGCTCGTCGCTATCGACGTTGTGGTTAACTGGCGCTCTGTACGTGCAATTTGCTGCTGCAGCTGCTGTACGGGTGGCTTCGTATTCCCGGATACGTGCGTATCCGCTGCAGATGGTAGCGCGCGGATGCGGAGCAGGAATCACTGTCGGAGGTGCTGCAGTTTTAGAGGTAGGGACCATGAATCTAAACACAGTTCACCAAGTATGTTATTGGTGTCGGCATCCAAGAAAGCGGACACTCCTCTGCTCCAGGAAGATACTGCGTGGAATGCGAGCATCGGGAGATGCGCTCTAGTCCGGTTCGCAGTCATAACAAAAACGGGCCGCTGTTCGAAAATGGTGCTGGTACGCGTGCTGCCGCCGTCGTGCTCATGGACTGCTGAAGCGGGCGGAAGGCCCGATTTCAACGAGTCAAGCACTTTGTCGCGCATATCTTCAAGCGAACCTTTTTGGCGTATACATGTGGGTTGCGGGTACTCGGTCTCAGACGCAGCATTGCGCAACTGCATGGGCAACGACTTCGAGCTGCGGCTGGCGTTGGTACCTGGCTGCCTCCGAGGTACGCGTTCGCTCGCCAGGTGACTCAGGCGCCGCGTTCATCCCTATGAGCAGCGTCGAGAATCTCCATCTCAATAGGCTCGGTGTTGTGCACGTACGATCGAGGTGTCATCAAAATGGCCAAGCAGCTGGTAGAAAGGTCTCAAAGAAGCATTGCGAGTCATCGTGTCACCAGGTACGCCATGCGAAAGGCGCACGCTGTGCGGGACGTGTCCCCGGCAGCGTTGTTCAGAAGCGCCCTGCGGGAGCGTTCGCCTGCTCTGAGGTGCACACACCCCAGTGTGCAGTACCTCGACGACCTCGATCGAGAGTTTCCATTTAGATTGATCATACACCATCCAGTTGCACCGTATGCGCATACACGGATATCAGCTAGCGAATAGAATTCGTCACTGCGGCGCGAGACTTTGGCTACTAGCTAGTCTGGGGTGCAGACGCACTGCCCGCATCGAACGCAGCTCAGGTGGCGTCTAATCCGTGTCAAACTAGAACTGAACAGACCGTCCGACACGGGCGTATGTCGTAAAAACTAGGTCTTTCCTCAGTATCATCAACAAGAGCCTTTGCGGAACGTTCTATGACTGCTTTCTCTCCCTCCGTCTCATCTCCGACTTTAAATACACAAGTCTCTCCTTGCACCCCGGATTTGTTCGCAGCAGTCGATGGATGTTGATGACAGCGTTAAAGTCGCGATTTCAATGCTTCCAGCTGGTGTCGACGAATGCGATGCATTAGCGGGGGCTGCAATCGACGCATCGCTGGCTATGTCCATCTGATTTTTATGCAGCCTCGTTGTGCCTGTCGCAGCGCTGGCCTTTGAATCCAGCCAGGTGTTCCCAAATGTCCATCATTTCTTCTCCTCCATGCACCGTTCCGCGGAATGTGAACACCTGCTTCATCGTTCGGTACAAGCCATAAATGGGTACAGAAGTATCCCTTCGATGCCGTGCTCCATTTCCACATCCGTAGCTACGCCCCATGACCATGGGCTTCCTCTCTGTGCGCTGATCCGCGCGTTCTCTGTCATCGGCATTCGCAAGCGCATGGCGCTCCGCTCGATACGAGCTTTGTAGAACGCGATGTTGTCCATGGTGAATCAAGTACCGGAAGGAAACCCTAGGCTGGAGAACGAGTCGAGAACTGTCGAACTGTCTACGCTTCACACGAAGCGATCGCTGCGATGACTCACGTCGGTGTCGAACACCCGTATCCAAGCGAACCGAAGAGACCGGACCTACCCATGGAAGCATATCCCGCCGAAGGCACCATGCTGCTATCGAGCTCCTTTTCGGTCCGATAACCACAAAAAGAGGAAAATTTTTGCTTCGAACGGGATCGACTAGGTGACGTGAAGCGCCCAGTGCGCGTTCGGCATGTGCTTGGGAACACGACGCCAAGAGACATTCTCGAGTGTATTTCCAGGTGCGTCCAGCGACGCGAACTTCTTCGTCCATGAGTTGCCATGAAACAGAAAGATCGAAAAATTCAAGAATACCTTATTTGATCATCTTATATGTAATGCGAGGCGATGCCTGGAACCTTGTGCGTTTGCGTTCGCTGGTGATATCGGTGATTTCACAAACCTTTGTTCAGTGGCGTCGCGAACCACGTACGTTCCGTTGAGGTAACGAGTCCCGGCGGCAACGCGTCGAAGCAGCCGCTCCGCTAACACGCCAATGAACCCCAAGACAAAACATGAATCCGTAAGCCCTTATTGATGCTCTTCGAGTCGCGAGACAGTACACATAAAGACTTGCAGAAAAATGAACGAAGAGCAGGAACAGAGCGAGACGTTCAGTGTCCTATGTTGTATCTGATACGGATAAACACGCGGGCTCGGCGCGCGCACTGCCTACCGTTCTTCGCGGGGCCGCGAGTCGTTGAAACGAACCAGCGATCCACAAAAGCGAGATAGGTTGTGGGTTTTTCTCCCAGGGTCTCGACTCGTTGATACGAACCCGGGATCCTCGACAGCGCGACGGTTTGCGTGCTGTTGCGTCTGCGCGTCCAGCGGTTGCGCGAAGCGCGAGCTGCACATATCCGCTCGCGGCGCATCCATTGCCAGAATCCATATCTTATCGAAAAGGACGCATTTTTACTGTTCATTTCGGATAAGCTGCATTCGTCAACATCGGTTCATCCGTCACTATCCCGTTCGTCGATCATGCTTCCAACCCAGTGATCGCCACCTTTCGAAACACCGCTCCGTCCATGATAGCACAATCTACAACATCGAATCGTTGGAGCCCTCCTCGCTCTCCGGTCGCTGCTGAGGTTGCTGTGAGTCTTTCGAGTCGTTTGATGGCAGGTCAGAGATGTTCTTCGGGTCACGAGTTCCACCGAGGGATGACAGATCCAGATCTGGTTTCCACTCGGAGGTAGCTGGGAGGTTCGGATCATTCTCCAGTTTCCAAGTGATGATTTGATCACGGATGCGCGCTGCATCATCAAATCGCTGCTCCTCGATCGCCTTGCGAATGGCGTCGCGCATCGCGTCCAACGGGAACAGTCGCCGGAGCTCGTCTCGGATGCGTGCCGCTTCCATGTAGTCCTCCCGCGCGATGCACTCCTTGAGCTCGCGCTCCAGCTTGTGCACGGCATCGGTCTTGAACGGCGAGTTGTTCCGGAAGAGAGCAAGGATTGTTTTGCTCGACATGCTTGTCTGAGGAGGGTTCAGGATCGGATCGTCGGGGCCGATGACCGGTCGAGGGTCAAACAGGCTGCGCGACTTGCGTGCGCTGGTACCCAGACTTCGGCCGCCTTCCGGATTGGCTGGGCGCACCACGTAATACTTTTCGATGGGACAGCCCGAAGAAAACAAAACCTGTCTCCGAACCCAGATAGGTACCTTGAAGCGTAACGCAAGCGCGATGGCATCCGAGGGCCGGCTGTCGATGTTCACTTCTTTGACTGCTCCCTCGGCACGCAGCCAGATCCGCGCAACGAAAGAGCCGCCCAGAACATGCGTCACGGCAACGCGAACTACGCGGATATTGCACGCTTCCAGAGCGTTCTTGGCAAGATCATGCGTACCCGGCCGCGCTGTCTTCTGACCACTGCGAACGTTTTTGATCGCTTGCGCCTCTGTGTCGCCGATGAACATGGGCAGTATGTAGGAGGGTGTGAGAAAAGGCTGAAGGACAAGCAGCCAGCAAGCGCCGTTTTCGATTAAAGTGAGCACACGCGCCTCCAGAAAGTCCTGGTCGTATTCGGGTAGCCACTTGGGGTCGTCGAAGTTGGGCGGGCGACTAGCCTCCTCGTGCGGTGCTGCCATGTACAGGACTCCCGTCCGCGCGTGTTGCCCCCTGTGTAACCTTTGGGTTCCACGCGCCCAGCCTAGGCGCGAACGAGTTGGTGTCACGAAACGGTGCAGGCAGCTGCCGCACATTGGCAGCGACCACAGGGGAGCCTGCCACCCTCGTAGGTGCGCATCTACGCGTGTTGCCGACAAACGCTCCCGAGATCCTCCGGAAAGACCACCAGTCGCGCTAACAGAGCGTAGGAGTGTCACGCTTGTGAATGTAAGTTGAGAGGCGAACATAGCTCCGCTCGTATGATGTAGCGGTTGCAGCGCGGGCTACAGCACAGGCAGCCCCAACTGACGTGCGCAGCGCGCCTGGGCCCGCCTCCCGCGCCAGTTGAACGATCTCGGTAAAATCTCCGCAGCGCATGCATGCGTGTTCGCGAATGCATGCGTGTGCGAGCGTCACGCGCGCAGCGCGGATGCGTTAGGGCATCGAGAGGATGCGATGTGCGCAACGCATCTGCGTTGGCGCCCCGCTGCGATTTTCGCGGGCAGGTTAGCATGGGATCGTCGGGGAGTATTGGGGATCCTTCATGCGAGCGAGGAGGTGCTCGATCGCGAGATTATTCATTGCGTCCGTGATTCCGCAGCATCTGTTCAAGTTTCAGTGGCCAACGTCAAAATCACGACCTGTACTTTCCTTCGGAGGTCACGCACAATTCGCGTGTGTCCCAGCTGCTACCGAGCCTGGAGTGCGTGTATGTGTGGGTGTTCGATATGGGCGGCACGGTGCTGGCCAAAGCGCTCGATCCATGAATCCCACGTATTATCATGAAGCATGGTTGCTGTCGGTACCAGATCGCTGGTATGACTGGGAAGCGACGTGTCGCGGTCGCGGTATCGGCTCGGAGTAGTCCAAGTCTGGCGGCAGTTGTGCGCTCAGTGCGGCGCCACGGGAGCGGGCACTGCGCGCCTGGAATCAGAATCCTGCTGCTCAGTCCGGGGCCCGTGTAGAGCAGATAGCTGCGGCGCATGCTTCTGGAGTATGCTTTTGATGGAAGACGACGGGCTGTCTCGTTCTCTTCGGCTCGCTGGGCAAGTGCATGTCGCAGGAGCATCAGGAGCACGCAGCGAGGCTGGTCACTATTCTCACGCCCGCGCACGATAGCTCTGGAGCATGATCGCCCTGAATGTGGTGACGCCAGCGACGACACAAACGCCCAATTCACGCCCCGTAGGTTGATGCAGAGGTCTGGTGCGCTCCTCCGGTGACCGCGGGTGTTGGACATTTGACGCGTTTAGGAAGCGTTCGACCGCAGGCGCATCCAACAATTGATATATCCATATATGTTCATATAGTTACATCTTCGTCGCCAAGGCACAGACTCGTCGCGATACGCTGGGGCGCGACGCAAGCCGTGGCGCGTTCGCGCGCACTTCCGCTGACTTTCTTCTGCGCTGCTCAACAGCGCCAAGCTCTCCATGACCAGCAGACGTAACTGGAAAGAGTAAAACAGTCGGCCAGATTAAAGCTTTCAATCATCTCTCCCTAACAAACCTTAGATTTTCAGCGCACACCAGCTGCAGCTCAATCAAAAACAATGGGCATTGCCTCGTTTTTTCGGTGGGTTGTAGCACGCTACCCCAGGGCGCTGCAGGCGGCCGTTGAGGAGGCCCCCGTCACCGATCAGGCGGCGCTCGAGAACGGGAACTACCTTGACGACAACGATTATCTTCACGTCGACGTCAGTCTACCTAATCCTAACGGAGAGGAGTTCTCGAACCTGTACTTTGATCTGAACGGCGTTGTCCACATGTGCACGCACCCCGAAGACCGCCCGCCTCCGGCAACGGAGGAGGACATGTTTCAGGACGTCTTTCGGTATATGGACCGCATTGTTGCGCTAGTTCGACCTCGTCGTCTCATCTACATCGCTATTGACGGCGTTGCGCCGCGGGCGAAAATCAACCAGCAGCGCACGCGGAGGTTTCGGGCCGCCAAGGAAGCCCGTGAGAAAACGGAGGAAGAGGAGAAGCTGCGCGCACTTTGGCGAGAGCAGGGCCTTCGCGTGCCGCCGAAGCCGAAGAAACCCTTCGATAGCAATGTCATCACACCTGGAACGCTGTTCATGGAGCGACTCGCTGTTGCGCTCCGGCGCTACATCCGTGAACGGATTCGCTCTTGTCCCGCCTGGCGTTCACTGGTCGTTATCTTAAGCGACGCCAGTGTTCCCGGCGAAGGCGAGCACAAGATAGCAGAGTTCATCCGAACGCAACGAGCGCAACCGGGTTACGACCCGGAAACGCGCCACGTGCTCTACGGACTGGATGCGGACCTTATCATGCTTGCGTTGGCAACGCATGAGCCCCATTTCTTCATCCTGCGCGAGCGCATATACTTTGACTCGCGGGCCGACAAGGCTATACAGGCTGTAAAGGCAATGAACGCACAACAGACGCCAGCGGGCGATCGTATTGATCACAAGACCAGGACGTCGGCTGGGCCTGGTCTTCCATTGCCAGAGCGGCCGTTTGACTTTTTCCGTATCGATCGTTTACGAGAGTACCTGCAAGCCGAGTTTCGGGACGCACTGCAGCATGACGCTGTGCGGCAACCTCGTGAGCCGCTTGACGTCGAAATCGCTCTCGACGACTTCGTGTTTCTGTGCTTCTTCGTGGGCAACGATTTCCTACCGCATTTACCTTCGTTGGAGATTCGTGAGGGTGCAATCGACTTCCTCCTCGAGGTATACAAGTATAAGTTTCAGCGGATTGGTCATCTCACGGATGGACACGGTGGCATCCATTTCGATCGAGTTCGCGAGTTGCTTCGGGATGTTGCGCATGTAGAGGACAGCGTCTTTCGGGAGCGGGCTCGCGCCGCTGGCGAGCCCCCGACGCCAGTGTCACAGCATGCTGCGGTCGTGTCGGGAGCTTCCACGGCAGCTGCGCGGACCCATACGGTTCCGGAAGAGAGCGCCAAGAAAGAAAGCGTTTCCGCGTCTACCCTGAGCATCAAGGCAGATGCAGAGACACCGCCGTCTCCTGGTGCGCACGTAGACGAACTCGACGCAGGTGTCTCTGCGCCGCATCGACAGAAGCGACATGCGTCAGAACAACATCAGAAACGAGCTGCAACAGAGGCCGATCCTGGCCTGGGACTTGTACCTCTGCCCCGCAAACACGTTAAAGAGAACAGGGCAACTAGTTTGCGCGACTGGAAGCAGCTCGAGCATCATCGATCGGAAGCGGCTGTCTCGAACGAAATCGACAAGATCGAAGCGGAGTCCTCGCGCATCACTGCTGCTGGCGGGGATGCCGAACAGGCACTACAAGCACATTGCGAGCAGGTGCTCGCGTCCGTTGCAGCACCCGTTGAACCATCTGCTCGAGACGATGACAACGATCACGATGACGATGGTGTTGATGGGACTAGAACAGCAGCAGCTGCTGCAGCTGAAAGCACGGGAGACAGCAACAGAAAGCGCGCTGACGGTGTCCGAGGGAAACGACGACGAATCGTCGAAGAGGACTCGGAGGACGCATCTCCGCTGGGGCACGGAACGCGCCAAACGAGCACCCTCTCGCCCTCTGCAAGCACTGACCAGTGCTTGGCGTGCCCAGATGACGCAAACGCCACAGACACGATTCGCACCGCACTCGGAGATCATAGCAAAACAAACAAGAAGAGCGGCGAGGGTGTCGATGCGAGCCTCGCGACGGGTCGGTTAGCAGCGGCGGAGGCGAACACTGCAGCATCGCTGGAGACAGCGACACTGCCGGCTGCCGCCGAGAGGCATCAGTCGGTAACCGAGGCGTCCACCGAGACGCTCAGCGTTCCCGAAACTTTTGGTGAAGCGCCCGAATCGGACGATACTGATGATGATGATAATGAGGATGATGTTCTCGACGAGGTCCTCGATCATTACACCGACGCTGCAGGTCGACAATTTGAACACATCCTGCGCGAGCGTCTCAAACAGCGACAAACGCGACCACCAACGGAAGAGGATCCTGTCCGATTCCACTTGCCTGGTTGGAGAGAGCGCTACTATCAGAGCAAATTTCCGCATTGGCCGCCGCTTGACACCGAGGCCGGAGCCCAGGCGCTGCAGCGTCTCTGTCGTGCTTATTACGAAGGACTCTTGTGGGTATATCGTTATTACTATGCGGGATGTCCCTCATGGGGCTGGTTCTACCCCTATCATTATGCACCACTCGCGAGCGATCTCGCCCAATGCTGCGTAGACCAGAAGGATATCGTGTTTGAGCGCGGTGCGCCGTTCACGCCCCTGGAGCAGCTCATGGCAGTTTTGCCAGCATCAAGCGGCGCCCAGTGCCTTCCGCAGATTCTCTACGAACTCATGATCAATCCGCATTCTCCGATTATCGAGTATTACCCGACAGATTTTGCGATCGATTATAACGGTAAGAGATTCGCCTGGCAAGGGGTTGCGCTCCTGCCTTTTGTCGACGAGCAACGTCTCCGTCTGGCTATACAGAGCGTTCTCCAGGACGGTAGGGCGGCGGATCGTGAGCACGACCCCGACAAGCGGCGAATGCTCGAACGAGCCGACCCCACCAGAGCGTTCGGTACGGCGATACTGTTTGCGCATCGAGACTCGGAACTTGGTCTGCACCTTGCCCGGGTCTGGACGGATGCCACTTTGTCGCGTATCGGACTCAAACTGAACCGCAGCGTTGGCAATGGCGTCTTTGGACGGGTGCTACCTCTCAACGAGACACCAGTCGGGGATCAGCATCAGCACGAGGCACAGCGATGCGCCAGTGACTGTACACCAGACGCAAACGATGAACACCAGGAGCGCTCCGTTCTCCAAGGCATTTGGACCAATGCGAAGCATCTACCTCACGTGCCACAGCTGTTGCCTGGTTCCAAACAACCGCCGTCGGTGCTAGGCGATGCTGACTTGCAAGCGCTTTTCGCGGGCCGTGCTGGTTGGAAATGTGCTCGTTTTGGGGTTCTGGGACATGCCGCCGAAACGTGGCGCCGCAAGCGCCTTGCGGAAAGCGCGCAAACGCCAAATGTTCCAAGCGTGGACACTGGTATGCGCGCGGCGCTATCTGGTACCTGGTCCAGCGCTTGGCCTCCAGTGCCGGAGAACGGCACGACGATGACGTGGCCTTGGTCGACAGGCGCGTTTCCGCAGGCATCGGCATCGAGCTCTTCAGGTGCGGAGACTGCGTCCATGCAGTGGTGGCAGCAGCAGCAGCAGCAGCACGCCATGCCGGCGTTTGGCGCGGCTGCAAGCGCCTTGATGCCCCAGTATAATCCGTCGGGTTTCATGCCTTCGTACACGGCGGCGATGAACGGAACCATTGCATCTGGATCTGCAGGATATCCAGCAAGTCAGGATGCGATCCTGGCTGCCTACTACGGATACGGAAATCCATGGATGCCTCTGGATACGAGGACAACAACCACAAGCAACCAGGCAATGTCATCCGGATCTGTTCTACCGCTGGGCTACGGAGCGACTGTTCCAACGTACAGCGGCTGGGGCGCACCCCATGCACTGGGCGGTATCCAGGGCTCGCTGCACCAGGCGCCATACGCCTCCGCTTGGCAACCAGCGGTGGAGACGCAGACGGCTACGACGCGACGATCCCGTCCAAGACGTGGAAGGAGGCCCTCAACGAACAACGGAGGCCGGCAAGCTCCCTGAACCTGCACGTCTGCTTGTCGGGCATCGTGTCAGGCGTACCGTCAAGTGCGCACGCTACGAGCCCCTAGTCCAAGTGGATACTCGAGTTGATGCTGTAGATGCCTACATCGCATGCAGAAGGAGCCCTTCGAATATAACTGTAAACCCTGTACAGCGCCGCTCGTTTCCATGAATGATACAGAACATATGCTGGATACCACCTAGACAGGAGCTGAAGCCCGTGTGCTGCAAAGTGTTGCACTCGGTACGACCATGGTCTTTTGGTGCAACGCAGGAGCATCCGGTTGTTGTTTAGCGAGTGCTCGACACGCGTGCGGCTTTCGCACCAGTTCCCCGCTGACGTGCGGTGCTGCGCAACCCAGGGATGCGAGCACCGGAGCACTCGGCTTTGCCGGCAGCTCGATGAGTCGGTATTTCAACGAAGCGCTAGCGACCCAGCGCTCTGCAGGTGCTCCTGCAGAGTCTGTGGTGACCAAATGCGGACCAGGAACTGGTAAGGACGCTGAGCTGCAGTGTTGTGGACCTGATCTTGGTGCGGTGCGTCCGCCTCGCTTGACTCGTGTGGATGTACTCGCGAGAACGGGGCGCGTGCGTCCCCTGTGGTTTACCGTGTCACTTGCAACTCTGAGCACGTGGGAAAGCCTCAACACGTACCGGGAGTTGTGATTGTATCGCGTTTCTTCTCAGGTTTGGTTTTGCGGAACGCACCGGTGCACTCATACCGGCAGGACAACGATCGTGAAAGCGTTCCCCGGGGTGTTTTACGAAAGCTCCAGAGTTTTCCGAGTCTTGCGAAAGAGCCAGCAGCTTCCACAGCTACCAGGGTTTATCGTTTTACGTGCTGGGCTCGAGTCGTTCAGAAGCAGCCCGGGGGCTCTTTCTGCTCCCACAGCGAAACGCACTCACCGTATCGAGTGCTGAACTCTCGTCACCCAGAGACAGATTGGGAAGTTTTGCCTCACCAGGGAAGAGAGAAGAGTGTAACAAAGGCTCCAGTATGAACGTCATGGTAAACATGAACCCAAACAGACACACCTAGTCATGTGGCCCTGCAACGTTCAGTACAATACAATCAGTCAAGGCGAGCGAGTATCTGGCAGATACGAACCAGCAAAACCTGGACTCTTGAACGACGTATCGTTGTACCCTGGTGGGACCCTGGCGTCGACGCGTTTACCCTCGAACCCGAAGCCGTCTCTGTGCTGACAACTCGCAAGTCGTCCGTCGTCGATCGACTACGCAAACAATCTTTCTTTTTACGAACAGTCTGCGGAGGACTGGGGCGTTCCCCTTCGTTCACGGAGACGACGCAGTGCTTCACGGTGGTGCAGCGGGTCGCTGGGCTGCGGCGCTGCCACGCACCGGGCACCAGCAGGTGCCATGTTCACGAACGTTGCGACTGGAGCGAGCGAGAGGTTCACACAGCGAGCGAGCTCCGTGAAAGCTCACTCTGAGAAACCAAGAACGCCTCTGGTCGGCAGACGTCCGAGGGTTGCTCGCTCGCGGCGACCCGGAGCTGCTGCTGCTGCTGCTGCTGCCTCTTGTTTGCAGGTCCAGCACGGCAAAAGGATACTGAGGCTGGTACTGGTCGGCGGAGGGCATGCTCATTGTCACGTTGTTCGCGCGCTTCGTCCACAGCAGATAGGCTTCATCGGTGTACTGATTTCCGTAGAGGAGCATGCGCTCTATTCCGGGATGTTACCGGGGAGAATCGCGGGACAGTACGAGAAGACAGCCGTGCGCATCGACTTGCTCCAGCTCACGCATACCACGAGTTGGTTATTCCTTCGTGGGCGGGTCGTTGGTATTTGTCATCGGGAAAAGTGTCTCGAGGTGGAGCTTGTGGCGTCTGGTCCCTATCCAGAGCGTATTCAGTTGTACTACGATGTGCTGTCGATCGATGTAGGGAGCAGCACCCGAGTTCCAGCAGGTCTAGAAGAAGTACCTTCTCAATTCGTACAATACACGCGACCTATTCTAGATTTGGAGGCTTTTTTCGAAACATCTTGGGGAACAGATGTGCCCAGCAGGCAAATGACAGGGTCCGCGAGCGCATCGCAGCGCGTCCTTGTCATGGGCGGCGGCGCAGCCGGTGCGGAGCTATGTTTCGCGCTGCACCGGCGTTGTCAAGTCGTTGGAAAAAGTGCGTTTCGCATATATTGGTTGGTGGCGGAACCGCAGCCTTTTCCGGCCAAAGTTCAGCAGCTGGTCAGGAAGCTCGCGCGAGAACGCGGGATCCGTTTGGTTCAGGTCCCGGCTGACGCGCGCTTTCGTTTGGAGCCGAACTCCCCGTGTAAGGTGCAACCAGTCCATGATCTGAGCGCTACAGACGCGCTTGTCACAGAAGCTCGAGACTCCCGCTTTGTTCTGTCGTGGTCTGCAGATGGGTCGGCGCTCGAGCGTCTAGCCTGCGATGTTTTGATTCTGGCAACGGGTGCCGCTGCTCCAAAGTGGTTAGCAGAGCAGACGGATTTGGCGGTTTCTCCAGACGGTTTTGTACTCGTCCAACCGACACTACAAACTCTGAGCTCTGCTGATGTATTTGCCGCTGGTGACTGCATTGCATGGAGCGAACACCCCGAGATGCATTTACCCAAAGCCGGTGTGTACGCCGTTCGCCAGGCACCGATTCTGACGGAGAATTTGCGCTGCCGCTTGGTGCAGCTCATCCAACAACACTTGAAAGAGGAAAGCTCCCGAGAGACACGCAACTGCAGATTGCGTGTTTACCGACCTCAGAAACGATATCTTAGCATTTTGAATACTGCTGATGGACATGGGATCGCTTTTCGCGGTCAATGGATGGCATATGGTCGCTGGGTATGGCTCTGGAAGAATATGCTGGATCGACTCTGGATGGCGAAGTACCCGAAACCTGCGTCCGCCGAGATCTTCAAGGCCGACCAGCACCCAACTTCGGATGCATCGCATGGCGCTTTGCAGGCTGCAGTTGAAAAGTCGCATGTCGAGCCCGGTAGCTCCCGGCAACGATCACTCCGAGCGCAGGTCGAGTTGGCCTTGATCCTGTACTTTTGTGCGACTGCAGACGCGTTCCCGCCGAGAAACATCGGTGACGAAGCGCTAGAGGAAGAAATTGGGGATCAAGCGACACGCGCCCTCTTCGAGTCGCTGTGGCAACGAAACGAGCCTGCTGAAGCATGGCACCGGGAGCTTTCCGTGCTGACTCAACGTCTTCGTCTGCGGGTTCAGTACCCGATCGGCGGCAGCGGATTGCAAATAACGCACCAGCAGTTGACCAGACGCAACGAAGAACCTCCGTTGAATGACTCTGGATGCAATCGCTAATGATAAAGTGGCGTTTAGGGCGATCAAGCAGGACATCGACCAAGAAACAGCACGTACGTGTACATGCGCATGTTGTGAATCGTTCTGTCGCATGCGCGATGCAGACATGGATCACTGGAATTCTGGATAATCCCTATTTCTGAAAGAGTGAACAAACCCTTTCCCAGGCTGTTATCTCGTGCAGATGATTTCGGCGCAGTACCCATGTGCAGCGGCACCGATGCACACATTCTCCCGAGCTACAAGATGCCGCGGTGCGCAGTGCCGTTCATTGCGCATGCACGAACGTCGCTGATGAGGCGTTATGAAAGCATCCGCCAAGGACGAAGCTTCAGAGGCGCTTGAGACTCCGACGCTTCTCGCGCATGCTTGCGCTCATGGCGCCTTGGTTTCCGAGGCCAAAACCACTGGGACTCGAGTGGTGCTTCGAACCGGGTGTTGTTCCGGGAGTCTTGCGTTCGCTGGCAGGCCAGGATTTGGGTGCCATGTCCTCGCGTGTTGCAGCGGCACCGCCGCCACCAGTCCGCGGGGAGGCATGGACTTCCGTCCAGATTCGAGCTCGCGCTGCGAATGCTGCATAGTCCTCGAGTAAGAGTCGACCGGCTTCCTCATTCAAGGCGCTCTCTGGATTCGGATCAATGAGCAGACATCGTATTACCGTGAGAACGTGCCGAATCCCATAGCTGCTCTGCCAATCGCGTTTCAGAGTATTGACGCAGATATCCCCCTGTTCGCTAACGTTGGGATGAAAGATTTTCGTCAAAAAGTAACCCCGAGGCGGTTGGTATGGGTACTCTCCAGAGAGTACGAGCTTGACTCGGAAGGAACCTGCTTCATATGGAGTATCCTCCGGACCGGTTATGACAGCATGGAGCTCGGTCAAAACGTCTTGACCGCTGTCGTTCAACAGCTCGACGCCGTGCACCGGTTCATCCCTCAAGCTCTGTACTTCCCGAAAGAGTCTCGTGATGACGCCAGGGGGTAGGTTCTCGCACAACGACATGTTGATTTTTCAAGTACAGTGAAATCGATACGCGTTCCGAGCGTTGCAGCACCAGACGTTTCCCAGACGGAACGACACAATTCACGACCTGGTCGCACAGGCAGCAGACTCGAACACACACACACACACAGCAGGTACACGACGTCTCGCTGAGAGCCGCTATTGAACGCAAGCCCAGGTACCAAGCAGACCTGGTACACGGTGCCGTGCGCTTGCGGTCGTTGACTGCAAACCGCAACAGCCGTGCCCAAGACCGTTGGCGAACACCCAAGTCCTTGCGTAAACGAACGTGCTCTGCTTGCCGCACGTCAGTTGCCCAAGACCCTGTTGTAGACGACTGCCGACGGGATCGAGCACCCTGCGATCGTTGATGCAATTTTCGTAACCGCCGTTGCGAATCGAGCGTGTGGACGGGGCTTGCACTTGTGGGAAGTACGCTTGCCGTTTACAAGTAGAGGAATAGGATCGGAGGTTTGGATCTTGCATTTTAGGAAACAGACGGCAATTTTGTGTCCTCTACCCGTGCTCGTACAAAATGGAACGGGTGCGCGAACACAGGGGTGCACGCTAGAGCCTTGGTCTCTAGCTAGTGGTATCGACACCAGCGTCTGTGGCAACGCTGTGTGCGTGCTTCCTTTTCTGTTCACTTTCATGCGGTTGTATATTCTCCAGTGTACCCTTTTTTTGCAGATCCGTTCATAGCAGTCGAGAGACACTGCTAGTACTCTGAAAGTCCCAATATCGCTGGTTTCGGATGCCGTTCTCGCACCCTAGGCATAAAATGTCGTTGCGCTCTAGACGCTGCATGCGAGAGTCATCGCCTTCGCATACAGACAGAGTGTACCACGCTCAGCGGTGACACGTCGCGGTACTCAGGGATTCCCGTATACCCACAATGCATCCCGTTCCGAAGCGGCGCCCTGTGCCGCGTGAGCACTTCCTTCGCCGTTCCGTGCATGTTGTTGACTGGTAAAGAAGGCTTCTGTCGATGCGTTCCTCCGTTCCTGTGCCCGGTGACATGCACGATGATCACGGGCTCCTTCTGGACGATTCCCGCGGCGAGTACGCTACCCGCTGGGCACGCAAGCGCACGCTGCTCCATGCGGTAGCGCAGCCATGGAATGCAGTATTGCCCGTGATGAAACAAGCACCTGAATGGAACTCCAGAATCGGGATCCAGGCGAGAAATCCAGGACGGTCCACGCTGCCTTCGTATGCGGCCGTGACGCGCTCATTAGTGGAACCGGTTGCGGCGATGACTGCAGCCCTCGTCCAGGACCCTATTCCATGCAAGCGGAATGCACAGAAGCTTCTGGGACCATACTTCGTGATGGGCAATGCTTGTGTCGGATCTCGGTTCGACGATAGCCACGGAGAGCGGCGGCTTTGTTTTTTCCAAATGGAACAGGCTTCCTGACGTAAGCGGTTCCATGAACTCGCCGCATGAGCCTGTGAATACGTCGCCAGCGGACATCGTCGCGTATTTTGTTTCCTCGTCAATCCAGAGATCCGCATTGCTGCGTCCACGAGTTGCCTGAAACAGACACATCGAACACCTTGAAGAATGCGTGATTGACGCAGAGGCCAGGCAAGCAATCGAGAGGAATCGAGGCGACTGCACATGCGTGGATGACGGTATTGTTTTAATGATGCGAAACCCGTGATCGACGGCGCTGGAACTCATCATGATTCCGGTGGTGAAATCGAATTGCAGCGTCAGGGAATCGAAGGAGCCTCCGCGAAAACACGACCGAAAATATAAAATTCCGCATGCATCCCCAAGCTCTTGTTGCTCTACCTTGAACGTTGATGCAGCGCAAGTAAAAAAGATCGAAAAATATCGAAAGATAGACGCAAAGCGTCTAATCCAATCGTCGATTTTACACCAACATAGCTTCTAGCGAGCGCGTTCCTCATACCAACTGAGCACACACATAATCGCCCGCAAGGACGACGACACCGGTATGATCAGTAAAGCGATAAGCATTCTAGGACCATAGAGTCTATATATACAATCACTTACAGACGGCTCCTGGGCTTTTTCTGACCGGCCGAGTACTATCGGGTTCAGTTTCTCCCTGTACGCTTCGATCCTGAGAGTCTGACCCATAAAGTTGGATCGCCTCAGCTCCTCGTGTCTCGTCTCCAGCGCCGCACATCGTCTGATACTGGTGGCCGCGTTGAACTCTCGGTTTTGCGAACGCTTTGCATTTATTGACGCTACTTGAATGTACGTTTGGAACGATTGCCCGCACTCGTGCCCTCTGTGTCACCACAGTCTCGTCATTGTTCCGTCGGCCAAACACCTTTTCTCGTCTATCTTCCTATTCTGCTTCTGCTTCACATCCCCTTCTTCGCTAGCTGGTCGACGAGATGATGATATTTTCGATTTTTTGTCGAACCCGGCGACACAGGACCTCAAGGATCCTCGACTTTCATATCCATACGGATCCCTTAGATTTTTTATTTCTTCAAAATGAGTACATTTATTGGTGCCTTTAGGCGAGTATATTCCAGGAATATAAAGCACTTGCATAAGAAACACGTAATGTACCCCAGTGTCACCATGTGCTGGATGCTTCAGCGATTCGCTCAAGGGAGCTATCATTACGTTTCACCATACAAAACACCCCTTCGATGAGGTCTAAACACGCAGAGCGCGGAAGAATGAAACGCAGCAGTATACCGCTAGAATCCGAAGAAAGCTAGAACGCAAGGACAATGGTGAAATACCACATTGTCCAATAGAAGGGCGTCGCCAGACCTCAGGAGAAGGTCTTCAATGATTCGACAAAGTGGTTGGTGCTGTTGGATGAGCCTTCTCGACGAGCGAAACTGAGGCCGCCAAATGAGTCTACCACGCCTAGCACGGATGATGTCGTCGTTTTCTTCAATTTTACGATCTTACATACAACGAGCTCCCTCTCCCTGAATACCCAAACGCTCTACGACCGTTTCACCCGAAGCAAGTCTCATCGACTGAAAACACAAACCTACGTCCCTGTGCTTCATACCGATCGCAACGTTCCAAGAACGCTGTCACTGCTATTTAGGTGGAATATAATCGTAGGTGAAATTGGATGTTTGGGATTGTATCCTAGTGCTTGTCGAACTACACGAACAAGCTGTTCAGAGACAGAGACGCCCTTAGTGGCTACCATCGTGACTTTCGCTTTCTGTACGGTGGTCAACAGGTCGTTCTCTACCACTGGCCGCTAGCAGTCTTTGAGAATAACCGTTTTTGGCACGGAGCACTGATACTTCTTTCTTTCAATGTCCCTCAACCATAAGAGTACTTTGGTATGACTGACCTTATGAAAGAATGCAATTCTCCTTGCACTTTTCAGTAAAGCACGTATCCTACATTCAATTCGTCCACGATTTAAACGGTACACTGCATCGTGCTTTCAATTTCCTGCTCGATGCACTGGAAAAAAAGCATTCGATGACAGGCAGCAGTTGTGGAGCACATCTGAGCTGAATGTGAAGTTAAGATACGAAGCATGCACCGCGCGTGCGAACATTTGAAGATGGCGCTCGTGGCTACCCGCCTCGAGTACAGGTCAGGTCATCGCTCAGGCCGTTGCACAATGGCTACGCGCTTGACGTGCGGGCAAAGAACTGGAAACCGAGGTTCACTGGTGAGTGCACAACTTTCGTCGTTCGATTAAAAGGAACTTGAGAAGCGCGCACGTGACGACCGGTTTAGCGTCGCCTTCGGAGACGCTTCACCAGGGCGATATCTGCTCCTGGATGGTTATCGGTGATGACTCTTTCGGGAGCGTCGTCGTCTAAGGAAGCCCGCTTGCGGAGCCTTCTGCTCAGCTATGAAGACGCTGAACGCAAGCGAGGAAACCCGGTTCCCTGGCTGAAAACGGAGGAGTTGCGGTCACTCCTGGAGACTGCCGGCGGGGAGCGACGCGTCATTCTTATTGACGTCCGTGAAGAGCCGGAGCGTCGGGTCTCTATCCTTAGAGGCGCGCTCTCGCCTGCACAGATAGAAGGGCTCTTGAATACCCCAACGACGAGTGAGAACAGTGCCGCGCGGAACAACCTCTCCACGGATACGATGCTTCTGGTTCCGTACTGCACTGCCGGCGTCCGCAGCGCAGCATACGCCAAATCCCTAATGGCGCAGTACCCTCAATGGGCCGCATGCGTTCGGAACGGAGAGGGTATTATCCGTGCAACTTACGTGATTCCCGAATATATTGTGGATCCTGTATCTGGAAAACCCACGAGCAGCGTGCACGCTTATGGGGCAAAATGGGATCTCGCGGCGCCATCGTTCGAAACCGTCCTCTTTTCGCAGTGGGAGCGACTAGCGCGCACCCTGCGCCCGCCGAGTGGTCGTCTGCATCTGTGACGGCACCAGTACCTTAGGGCCCGTTATCAGGTGAAAATCGACGATTGGATTAGACGCTTTGCGTCTATCTTTCGATATTTTTCGATCTTTTTTACTTGGGCTGCATCAACGTTCAAGGTAGAGCAACAAGAGCTTGGGGATGCATGCGGAATTTTATATTTTCGGTCGTGTTTTCGTGGAGGCTCCTTCGATTCCCTGACGCTGCAATTCGATTTCACCACCGGAATCATGATGAGTTCCAGCGCCGTCGATCACGGGTTTCGCAGCATTAAAACAATACCATCATCCACGCATGTGCAGTCGCCTCGATTCCTCTCAATGGCTTGCCTGGCCTCTGCGTCAATCACGCATTCTTCAAGGTGTT
>Ga0080006_1089128_pt1 | contig 33659 bp, 51 predicted proteins | sample RS3BMetagenome_FD_69209 | JGI IMG/M metagenome (GOLD analysis project Ga0080006, IMG submission 69209) | Ferric oxide microbial mat and aquatic microbial communities from Rainbow Spring, Yellowstone National Park, USA - RS3B (SPADES... ...
GGGGTGTGACCCCGCCCGGACCGCGATTGAGATTCCCGGGAAACGGGATAGCGCGGAGGTCGATGCCGCGGCGCGTATCCGGGGACTTCCCCGTGGCTTCCAAATGTTTCCAAGGGTTTCCAAGGCCGGCCTCCGGACCGTGGATAGACATAGTCCCCGTTCGTCAAATATAGATAGCGATCGCAATCCCGATGGACGGTGCGCCGCCGGAGGCGCCGGGGGTGGGATTCGAACCCACGAGGGCTTTCGCCCACAGACTCTCGGGCGCGCGCCTCGACGGCCTCCAGGCCTGCCCCTTGACCGCTCGGGCACCCCGGCTCCCACTGGCGCGAGCGAGCCGGGATAAAAGTTTGGGGGTGCAGTTCCGTCGAGCGGCCGATCGATGTTCCGATAGCGGCCATCAGCCCGACGCCCGGCGGGGATTCTCCCGGTGAAGCGCCGCTGCCGATCGGGTAAGCCCTACACACCCTACCCGGGCCCCCGTTCCCCCTGGGGCCCCGGCCCGCCCTGCTCCTCCCTCGTCCTCCAGGAGCGCGGGTAGACCCCGGGCGGCATGACGACCCTGATGGGCCTGAGCGCTATTCCCTTCCCGGAGTCCTCGACCTCCTCGTACCCCATCTCCGCCGACGCTATGGCGACCAGCTCGCCCTTCTGCGTGTAGATCGCGACGACCTCGCCCCTCGCAATCCCCGGGTGCATCCTCGCTATCCCCGGCGACGCCAGGTAGGATCCGTGCGCTATCGCGTCGACCGCCGTGTCCTTGGCGACCACGGGCTTCAGGTGCGTCATCGCCCTCTCTATCGGGAGCACCATCCCCCTGAGCTCCGAGTCGTCGCCCCCGTCCCTCCACCGCCTGGCGGCGTACGCCAGGTCGTGCAGCCTCACTATGCGATCGGACTCCCTCAGGTCGCAGACCCTCGTCCTCCTGAGCTCGACCATCGTGGCCCCCGGGCCCAGGACCTCCCCCATGTCGTAGATGAGCTTCCTCATGTACGTGCCCGCCTGGACGAGCGCCCTTAGGAGCACCAGGTTCCCCCTCCTCTCGACCGCCTCCAGCTCGTAGACGTTCCTCACCCTCCTCTCCCTCCTCACGTGCGACCTCACGGGGGGGCGCTGGTATATGGGGCCGGTGAACTCCGACACGACCGCCCTCAGCTGCTCGTCCGGGACCGGGTCGTGCAGCCTCATGACCGCGTAGTACTCCTTAGGGCCGAGGAGGAGCGCCTGGATTACCTTCGTCGCCCTCCCGGTGGCCACGGGCAGCAAACCCGTCGCGAGGGGATCCAGGGTCCCGCTGTGGCCCGCCTTCTCCGCCCCGAGAATCCTCTTGACCCACGCGGTCACCTGGTGGCTGGTCTGCCCCGCCGGCTTGTCCACCGGGACCATGCCGTACTCGAGGAGGTCGCGCGTCGACCTCGACTCCGGCTCCTCGCCGTACTCGCCCTCGGACTCCTCGCCCACCACGGCCGTGGTGGATAGCAGCCACTCCCTGATCGTCGCGCCGTCCGGCGGGGGGACCATACCGCGCGGCTATTTCGCGCGCCTAAAAGCGTTTCCCGGACCCCGTTCCGCGGGTTTAGGATATCGATCGGTATCGGGATGGGGATGGGGGCCGTCCGCCCGATCGGTCCCCTTTCCCGCCCCAGAGCGCGGACGCGTAGAGCGCCACGAGCTCCGCCGCGTCCCCGGGCGGCACGTCCTCGGTGTCCATTATCAGGTGGAACACCGCGGGGTCGGGCGCCAGCTCGTATCCGTAGAGCTCCCTGTACAGCCTCGCGTTCTCCGCGTCGCGGAACGCTATCACGCGCTCGGCCTCCGCCATCGGGATCCCGTCCCTCCTGGACATCCTCTCGGCGCGGGCGCGGGGGGACGCGTTCAGCCAGACCTTGGGGACCTCCGGCCCCAGCAGCCAGGGCATTGCGTAGCTGGTGGCGGCGTACCCCCCCGAAGTTATCAGCTCCCTCAGCCTGCGGTCCACCTCCCTGTCGAATTCCGGGTTCTCCATCCTCTCCGCGAGGAACCTCCTGCCCTCCTCGGAGTCCCACCATCCGTCCCCCTCCGGCCTGTACCCCCTCTCGCGCGCCATCTCCCTCAGTATGTCGCCCCCCGCGACGTACCGGAGGCCGAGCTTCGACGCGACGAGCCGGGCCACGGTGGTCTTCCCGGAGGCGGGCATCCCCGCTATCACTATGCTCCTCACGTATCTCATAGCGCTACACCTGGAGCCCGAAAAGCCTCGTGATTATGACGCTGAACGCCACCGACGTGAATATGTACCACGTGACCATGTTCATCGCGTATCCCGGGCCGAGGGGCGACGTCGCGGCGACGAACAGCAGGTTGAACTTGTAGGGGGACACGGCCACGGGCACCTGCCCCATGAACCACGCCAGCAGGTAGTAGAGCACTATGAACGGGATCAGGTAGTACATGCTTATCTTCATCCTGTCCATCTGGAGCTTCATCATCTGCTCCTCGACGGGCTTGTACCTCTTCCTGATCTTCTCCACCTTCCCCGGGTCGTTTTCCCTCAGCACGGACCTCAGCTGCCTCTGGTACTCGGAGTACTCCTTCTGTATCCTCCTGTACAGGTTGATGTCCATCGTCGCCCTGGTGATGGCGTTCGCCACCACGTTGAGCGCGACCGCCACCGCGATCACGAACAGCGTGGAGTAGGGCATCACGCGCAGGATCTCAAGCGATATCCACAGAATCACACCCCCAGCACCGCGGCCAGTTCGGATGCGGCCCTCGCGGCCTCGCCCTGCCTGTTCAGTATTATCGCGAGCGGCGCCCCGCTCTCGTTCGACGCCGCCACGGCGAAGAGCCTCTCCATCTCGAGCTCCTCCCTGACGGACTCCAGCGAGGCCTCCCTGATCCTCGTGGAGTCCGCCGCCCTCCTGGACGATATCTCCTCGGGCGACGCGGCTATGACGGCCAGGGCGTCCGGCGAGAGCGCCGACACCACGTGAGACGGCATCCCCGGCAGGTATCCCTGGGGGGTCCTTATCGAGAAGTGCGTGTCGACCAGGAGGAACTCGGCCGGCATGGCGGCTATCTTCCCGGCGGCGGACGCCTGTATCTCCCTCTGGACCTGGGCGGGCAGCCTCCTCATCTCGTCCCTGTTGCCGGCGCCCCTGAGCCTGGCCTCCTCCATCATGACGGTCCCGTAGTTCACGATCTCCAGCCTGGCGCCGAGCCTTCCCCTGAGCTCGTCCACGACCGTGCTCTTCCCCACCCCGGGTATCCCGCCTACGACTACCCTCATGGTCAACGACCGAACATCCCGGCGAGCCTGGGCATTATAAACTCTAGCTCCTCCTGTATCAGCGTCTGGTAGTACTGTATCGCGATGTCGACCATCAGCAGGAGCCCTATGCCTCCCCCGAATACGCCCAGGAACTGCGAGACGCCGGCCACGAGCCCCACCAGGGCCCCTCCCAGGAGGGTGACGGTCGGTATCCACCTGCCGAGCACCCTGCCCACCGTGGACCTGGTGGACCTGAAGCCGGGTATGGCCACCTGCGCCTTTATGAGCCCGTCCGCCGCCTTCTCGGCGGTCATCCCGCTCATCTCGACCCAGACCCTGGCGAACGCCGTGCTCAGGACCACCATGACGGCGACGAACACCACGGCGAGCAGCGGGTTGGCGGCCGCCTCCTGGATAGTCTGGGGGCCTATCAGGTAGTAAAGGATACCCCCGGTCAACTGCCCCTGCGCGTTGTACTGGGCGAGCGTGCTCGCGTACCATGCCCCGGACGTCCGGGCCCAGCTGGCCCACCAGGACGCGATCATCTGGAAGTTGGCGAGCAGCGCCGCGACGAGTATCACCGGGACGTTCGACACGTAGAGCAGCTTTATGGGATAGGTGCTCGACATCCCCCTGTACTGGGAGGACGTCACCGGGACCTCTATCCTGACGCCCTCGAGGTATATCAGGAGCAGTATGAACGCGACGGTGGCCCCGAGCCCGACGAGCGATGGATACCCGTTCGGCCTTATCACGGCCGAGTAGATGTTGCCGGACGAGATCGCCTGCGCCAGGAACGGCACTATGCCGAAGAATTCCCCGGCGACCTTCACCGGGTTGAAGAGGTCCACCATGACGAGGAGCGCGACGTTCGCCAGTATGAAAAGGCTGATGCCGCTCCCCACCCCCCACCCCTTCTGGATGGTCTGATCCAGCATGTAGACGGTGAACCCGGCGAGTATCAGCTGTATCGCGTCCACCGGGAGCGCGGAGGCCGGCACGTGATAATAGAGGCCGAGCATGCCGACGCTGTACGCGATCGACTCCACTACTATGAATACAACCGTGAAGACCTTGACCATGGCCGTGAACGCCGCCTTGTCCTCGGGCTTCGAGTAGTCCAGCCTTATTATCTCGGAGCCAACCAGTATCTCGGCGAGCAGGCCGCCCGTCACTATGGGGCCTATCCCGAGCGACGTCAGCGTCCCCTGCTGCGCTGCGAACACTATCTGGTAGAGCGGCAGCGCCTGGGCGCTCACCGTGACCCTGTACAGGGATACGAACCCCATGGACACGTAGAGGACGAGTATCAGGAGCGTCCAGAGGAGCCTGATCTTGAGGGAGGGCTTGCGGATCGGCTTCGGGACCTCCGGTAGGTATTTGGATATCCTCGTGATTGTGGAGAAGCGCTCGGAGCTCAACTCTCAGCGGCCTGGGACAGGAGCACCACCCGGCCCCCCGCCTCTTTAATCTTTCTCACGGCCTCGGCGGAGGCCTCGCCGACCGTCACGTTGTAGGCGCCCCTGACCGATCCACCCCCCAGGAGCTTCCCGATCCCGAGGGACGCGAGGTCCACCGTCAGCGCGCCGCCCTCCGCCCGGGATACCGGATAGAGCTCGTCGAGGTCGCCCACGTTGATCCACCTCCTCACGACGTTCGGGGCCGGGTGCCTGTGGAAGCCGTGACGCCCGAAGTGATCCGGGTCGTACCGCAGCATCCAGCTCTTCTTGTGCCTCTTCAGGCCGGATCCGCCCCTGCCACCGCGGCTCCCGGCCTTCCTGTGCTGTCCGACCCTTCCCCATCCGACCACCCTGGTGCCCCTCTTCGCCCTTGACTTCCTGAGCCTGGTAGGCATGGCTGACGCCCGGCGACCGACGTCCATCTTAAATAAGCTTTCCAGGGCCCGTCCCGGGATCGGATTGCGACGGGGCGGCGTCGATCCCCCGGTTCAACTCCCGCGGGGGTATCGCCCGATGGTCGATGCACGGGACACGATCAGAACATCCTGGAGACCAGCGCCGGAAGGCCCTCGTTGAGGCCGAGGACCCCGCCCTCCCTCGCGTGGCGCTTGATCGGCGCCTTATAGCCGCCCCTCGGCGGCTGGAGCGCGAAGTACGGCTTCACCCATCCGAGCCCGTGGAGCGTGACCTTCCCCTCGATTATCGCGTCGGCCATCTCCTCGAACCCCGAGAACCCGTGTTCCCTGACGACCTCCTCGGTCAGGGGCCTCCAGCCGGCTGTCCTGGCCCTCCTCCTGAGGAGCTCGACCACGACCTCCCTCGTTGCCGGGCACCACGCCACGTAGTCCTTCACGCCCTGGAGCATCCCCCGGTACTCCGGGGTATCCGGGATGAGCGTGGCGTTGTGCCTCCTCCTGAGGTTCATGCGCTCGAGGGCGTCCTCCGCGGCGTGCCTGACGTCGATGTCACCCCTGATCCTCAGCACCAGGAGCGCCGGCATCAGCCCTCGAACCTCCTCAGGTCGGAGAACGAATGCATGTCGCGGAACGCGTTGTAGACGGCCTGCGCCTTCGAGAGGAGCGTGGACGTCATCCCGAAGGAGCGCGACCACGCGTCCTGTATCCCGGCGAGCGCCAGCAGCTTCTTCACGACGTCGTCGGCGACCAACCCGAGGCCCCTCGGGCCCGGCATTATCTCGACCGTCACGCTCCCCGCCTTGCCGACCAGCTTGTAGGGCACCGAGTGGGGACGCCCGCACCTGCACTCCCAGCTGCCGCATCCCAGGTGGACGGGGAGCACGTTGAGCATCGCGACGTTCGTGGCCTTGTCTATGGAATCCCTCATCTGATAGGCCTTCGCGTGCCCCAGGCCGAGCCACCCGGGCGATCCCACGGCGACTATCGCGCTGAACCTGGTGACCTCGCCCGACTCCGTCTGCTTCTGGACGACCCTGATGCCGAGGACCTCCTGCCTCAGGTCGGGGAGCAGCTTCCTCACTATACCGGACTCCTTCACGCGGAGCCCGGACTCGAGGATCTCGGATAGCGACGTTATCTTGCCGTCCATCACGGCGCGGCCGACCTTGGTCTTCGGCACCCATTCCTCGACCTCGCGCCTGGGCCTTCCACGCGAACCGCGCGATGCGCTCAACTCGCCGTAGCCCCCTTCAGCTTGGCTTTAACCTCTTCCACGAGCTTCGGGTAGTCCGACGGATCGAACCCGGATCTCGCGTACCCCGAGAAGCGACGCTCGTAGAGCCCGGATTCCCTGAGCGACCTCGCGTACTCGGCTATGTGATCCCCCCTGAGCCTGGACTCGTCCGGGAACGCGTCGTCGGAGGCGGCTATGTCCAGCCCGGCATCCCTGGCCCCCGCGACGAGCGCGGCGACCCTGGAGCCGCCTATGAACCCGTCGACGCCCGCGTAGAGGACGACGCCGCTGAGGCCCGCCTTCAGGGCCCTCAGGCCCAGCAGGTATCCCACCAGATAGGCCGCGGGGATCGACTTCCTGCTGGCGCGCCATCCGTGCTCGATGAGCTCCCTCGAATTGGCCTGCGCCGCGACGACGTCGCCGCCCTTCTCCGGCACGTGCAGCTGCGCCGACACGTTCCTGTTCGAGACGAACACCGTGAGGAACGGCCTCCTGCCGGCGACGATCGCCCTCCTGCTGTGATAATTGGTCTTGCCCTCCCTGCGGCGCCTGAAGATCGGTATGTAGTCAGCTCCCCGAGGCATGTTTCTCCACCTCCATTACCTCCATCAGCCTCCTCCTGCTGCGCACCGCCCCGCCTTTGACCAGCATGTAGAGCCTCCTGTAGAGCTTTGAATCTATCTCGCCCCTGTCCCTCAGGGACCTCAGCGTCCTGCGGAGCGCCCTCACCTGCCTGATCCACCTCTCCTTTCCGCCCTCGCTGGTGCCCCTCCGGCTGCCGGGGCCGCGCCTGCCGCTGCGCGCCCTCGTCCTGCCGCGGGAGGTCCCGGCGGGCGGGAGGACCTCTATGGCCCCCTCCCTGTAGAGCCTCCTTATGTCCTCCCTCGTTATCGCGTCCTCGATGTCCTCGAGTTTCTCGGGGTCGAACTTTATCCTCCCCATGCCCACGCCCAGCGCCTTGGCGGCGAGCTCCCTCTGGAAAGAAAGGTTGGTCATCACATCACCTCAAGCGTTGAGTATCCTGAGCCCGAGGGCGCGCGCCCTCCTTATTATCTCCTCCCTCTTCCTGCCCCCGACGGTGGACGCTATCCTCACGGCGTGCACCCCGGGGTCGAGGCCGGCCAGCTCCTCCGGATTGTGCACGAGGACGTCCTCGTAGCCGGACGGGTGAAGCCCCCTGACGGCGGCCGGGCCCCTGTAGCCTATCCTCACCAGGGGCGGGTGTCCCCCGACGCCCTCCCTCATCTTCGAATGTATCCCGTGGGGGCGCCTCCAGCTCGGCCTTATCCGGAGGAACATCCAGCTCTCCTGCCTGACGAACCGGGGCCTCCTGGCCGCGACGGCCCTCCTCAACTGGAGGAGCCGCCTCAGCTCCTCGCCGCTAACCCTTTGCCGGGAGTTTGCGCTCATATATATACACCCCATCCATGAACACCCTGGGATCCTTCCTCAGGATCCTGGTGGACTGCTCTATATTTGCCGCGGTCTGGCTCACCGACTCCAGGCAGGGCCCCTTCACGACTACGTCGTCGCCCTCCACGGAGACCTCCGTGCGGTCCCCGATTATCGTCGCCCTGCGGGGGGTCTTCTCGCCCAGGAAGTTCTCTATCTGCACCTCGTTCCCCTTGACCTTCACCGTCATGGGGAAGTGCGAGTACACTATCTTCAGCCTGTAGGCGTATCCCCTGACGACGCCCACCGCCATGTTCCTTATGTGGCTGGACACGGTCCCCATGATCGCCCTCCCCCTCTTCTTGGGCAGCAGGGGGGTCACCCTGACGCGGTCGCCGGAGACCGAGACCTCAACCGGTATCCTGGACAGCTCGCGCTCGCAGGCGCCGAGCGGGCCCGACACCCTTATCCTCTTACCGTCGATGGATGCCGTCACGCCCTTCGGCAACACGATCTCCGAGTACCCGTCGCCGACTATCAGCTGCACCTGTTCAGTAGACATATCCGATCAACCTCCCCCCGAGGCCCTTTTCGCGGGCCTCCACGTGCGAGATCACGCCGGCGTCCGTCGAGACGACGAGTATCCCCGTCCCGTAGGCCGGCAGGAGCCTGCGCTCCCACATGTAGTATCCGTCGCCTCCCACCGGATGCCTGGGCTTCACGGCGCCGCAGTTGTGGATCCTCCCCAGGAGCTGGACCCTGAGCTTCCCGGCCCTTCCGTCGTCTATGAACTCGAACTCCCCCACATAGCCGTACTTCTGCAGGGTCCTGAGGACCTCCTGCGCCAGCTTGGACGCCGGCACCACCAGGCACCAGCCCTTATTCCTCCTCTCGCTGCTGTTCAGCGATGAGAAGAGGTTCGATATCACGTCTTGAGAGGGCATCGCCATCACCTCATTGATACTTCTTGAACCCCATCTCCTCGGCGACTTCCCTGAAGCACTGCCTGCACAGCATCAGGTCGTACTTCTGTATGACCGCGCCCGTCTGGCCGCACCTGACGCACACCCTGGCGCCCTTCCCGTACCTCCTGGGCTTGCCGCTCCTGATCTTCGCCATCCTAGACCACCTCCACGCCGAGCTGTGACCTGAAGAATTCCACGGCGTCGTCCCTGCCCACTATCTGGCTCCTCCCGATGGACGACCTCGCGCGCCTGCGGCGCGCGACCCGGTACCCGGACCTCTCGAGCGACACGCTGACGTCCATTCCGAATATCCCTATCTCCGGGTCGTACTTTATGCCCGGTATATCTATGTGTTCCCTTATCCCGAACGACACGTTCCCCCTGCCGTCGAACGACCTCGCGTCGATCCTCCTGCCCCTGGAGTCCAGCAACCTGTTGAGAAGATCGAGCGCCCTCCTTCCCCTCATGGTCACCATCGCGGCTATCGGCTCCCCCCTGTGTATACCGAATCCCCTTATGGTGCTCTTGGCGTTCCTCACGGATGGCCTCTGCCCCGAGAGCTGCTCCAGGAGCCGAACGGCCTTCTCGAGCCTCTCGCCCGAGGCGCCCACACCTATGTTTATGACGACCTTGGCTATCCTGATAGCCCTCATGGGATTTCCCGCGGGCTGGGCCTGCTGCTGTTCGCCGGCGGCCGCGGGCGTGGTGGTGACGTCGCTCATCCGGTCCACCTCACGGTTATCGGGGGCTCGGGGGTTCCGACCGGCATGGCGAGATCCCTCGGGACGAGCACCCTCCCGCCGTCCATCTCCAGCTCCACGGACGGCTTCACGCTGAACGATCCCGGCATGACGCCCACAACCTTTCCCAGCGAGGAGAGCCTCTCGCCCCCTATGACGAGGGCGGTCGCGCCCTCCTCGAGCGGGATGCGCGAGACGATCTCCTGGTCCGGTACCCTGATCAGCAGGCTGTCCCCGACGGAGTAGGGCGCCGGATCGTCCACCAGGAAGCTCCTCCCATCGTGCGTCCCCAGCTGAGCGCGGCCGCCGCGCACGATCACCTTGGACCTTATCCTGGATATCTTCAGGCCCTTCTCCGACTCCGATATGGGGGCCGGGTACAGGGGTCTGCCGTTCGCGGGGACCATCCTGAAGGACTTCCCCTCCGGCGTCACCTCGACGACGTCCATCAACCCTATCGGGAACGATTTATCGGTCCTCGCCACGCCGTCCACGAGTATGTAGCGGCGCTTGAGCGCGTAAAGCGCCTCGTGCGCGGTCCTCGCGAGCCCCAGGTAGTCCCTGAGGAGCGTCACGGGATCCACGCTCAGATACCGGGGATGCGGCCCCGGGCCCGCCCTCGTTATGAACCTGCCGTGGCGCGGCTTCCTCGGCACCGCGTACGCGCGCGGCGCGGAGAGCCTCTTCTGCACGGTGCTGCGCCCCATCCTAGCCATCCACTTCGCCTCCCGATTTCCCGGACTTTACGGCCTCCAAACTCTCCCTTCTAACCTTATCGTCCAGGTTCAGCTTGGTCACGCGTACCTTGGATGCGTTCACCTTCACGGGCGAGTTATCGCCCTTGGAATTCTGCCTGTTGAGCCCCTCGACCGCGATGCTGCCCTCCTCCGGGTACACCCTGATCACCTTGCCCTCGACGCCCCTGTAGGTGCCCCTCATCACCTTGACGACGTCCCCGACCCTGACGCGCGCCGACCTTGTACCGTACTCCGCCGCGAGGTCGTCCGCCAGGCGCGCGCTGAGCGCACCGGGGACCACGCGCTGCGGCCGAACTTCACGACGCAACGATATCACCTCATATCATATTATCGTGGAGGCTATGTTCGCGACCCTGGGCCAGCGCTCGGCGGCCTCGGCGGCCACCGGCCCCCTTATGTCGGTCCCCTTGACGTCGCCCTCGGGCGTTATGAGGACGGCCGCGTTATCCTCGAACGAGACCCTGAGGCCCGACGGACGGCGGAACGGGTAACGCTGCCTCACGAGGACCGCGTAGAATATCTGCTTCTTCATCTCGGGGGGACCCCTGCGGACGACGACGACGAGCTTGTCGCCGACGGTCGCCGATGGCCTCCTCTTGAGCCTGCCCTTGTAGCCCATCACCTGCACGACCCTGAGCTCCTTCGCGCCGCTGTTGTCGGCGCACGCGATCATCGAGTTCACGGGAACTCCCCTGGACGTGCGGGGCGTCCACTCGGCGGCGCCCGCTGTGCCGCCTCCCCTCTTCGGCATCTAGGATGCACCCCCCGATCTGCCGAGGACGACGAACGCGACGGATTTTGCCAGCGGCCTCGTCTCGCCGATGTACACGCTATCGCCCTCCTTCACGTCCACGCATGTGGGCACATACGCGTGTATCATGCTCCTCCTCCTCTCGTATCTCATGAACTTGGGCTGGTACTGGTAATAGATGCGCTCGACCACCGCTATGCGGCGCGACCTGAGCCCGACGACCACGGCCTCCATGAGCCTGCCCCTCACGGGAACCGACCCGTGCCAGGGGCACTTATCGTCGTCGCACGACCTGGACGGCGGCCTCACCCACGGAACCCCGATATTCCTGGCGGTCCTCGTGCTCACTTGGCCCTCACCGTCCTCTCGGCCGGATCCCCGACGAGCGCCGACCCCGGCACCATATGCTTCCCCTCCAGCATGAACAGCCCACCTTCCTTGGGCACTTTAATTATCTTTCCCCCGGTGTCCAGCAGGATCATGTTCCTGGTCTCGACCACGAGTGCGCCCGATGCCCTGAACGGCGCCAGCGCCTCCAGGCGGGCGCCCGGAACAATCGCCAGCGCGACGTCCGACGGCGCCCTGGGCCGCGGCCACCTCATGCCTTGGTCCTCCTCTCCCGGAGCACCGTCAGGACGCGCGCTATGTCCCTCCTGGTCTCCCTTATCACGCCGGACTCCTTGCCTATGGTGCCCCTCTCCGACATCGCGCGCAGCCTCATGAGCTCGCTCCTCAGCTCGAGCAGCTTTCCCCTCAGCTCCTCGTCGTCCATCTTCCTGAGCTCGGACGGCTTCAGCGTCAACTTGCACCACCCTCGACCTGGGGCTGCTGCTCGCCGCCCTGCTGCTGCTCCTCCTTTATCACGACCGGCGGCCTGAGGCGCGATGGATCGACTATCCTCACCTTTATCCCGTAAGTCCCCATCTTGAGCGTCACGTTGATCTTGGCCTCCCTCACCGCGGCCTCCGCGGGATAGCCGCTCTTCGGCACCACGCCCGCCCTGAACTTCTCCGAGTGCGACCTCTCGGTCCTCAGCTTGCCCGCGACCGACACCTCGCACCCGAGCGCGCCCTTCCCCATTATCGTGTTGAGCGCGTTCGTCGCGGCCCTCCTGAACGGTATACCCCTCTCGACCATCTGGACTATGCGCGAAACCATTATCCTGGGATTCAGCTCCGGCACCGTCACCTCGTTCACCGTGAGCGCCAGGTTCTCCAGGCGATACTTCCTCGACAGCTCATCGGTCAGGGCCCTTATGCCGGTCCCCCTGTGCCCTATGACGAGCCCGGGCCTGAGCGCGTATATCGTGAGCTTATAGCTGAGCGGCGTCCTCTCGAGGACCATCCCGCCGTATCCCGCGTCGCCGAGCTTCGACGCCAGGTACTCGTCCAGCTCAACCTCGAGCTCCTTCCTGTCCAGCAGCGCCCTGTACGACATCAGCTCTCAGCCCCCACTACCTCTATGTGCACCAGTTCCTTATCCTTGGGCGATGCGCGGCCGAACGCCCTCGGGGTGTACCTCTTGAGCCGCCTGCCCGGATACGCCGCGACGTGCACCAGCCTGAGCCTGCCCGGGTCCAGCCCCCTGAACTCCGCGTTCGCCTCCAGGCTATCGAGGAGCTTCAGGACCGACCTGGCGACCTTGACCGGATAGCGGCCCGCGTAGAACCCCTGGAGCTGTGACTTGTGTCCGATCTTCTTGTTGTACCTCCTGAAGGGGACGGGCATCCTCATGTCGGCGACGTCCCTGAGGATGGACCTGGCCCTGTCGAGCGGGAGTCCCCTTATGGCGGCGCAGACCTCCCTTGCCTCCTTCGGACTCAAGTCGACCTCGCGCAGGCTCGCCCGCACGTGCACCACTGGATTATATCCCTGGAAACTGTAGTCGAATTCAGGCATACCCGCTCACTCTTTATAGGGGCGCCCCGGCGGGACGCCGTTAAAATACCTTTCCGCGCCCCCGGACGGGACGCGCCCGAGCGCGTTCAGCACCGCCAGGACGGCGATCATCGCCTCCTCAGTCCTCACGGTCTCGACTCCCTGGCCGGGGATGAAGTTCACGATCATCGCGCCGAGCGACTCCAGCTCGGCCCTCTCGTGCATCTCCAGGAGCCCCCTCCGGGATCCGAACGCGACCAGCGCGGATTCCCCTGAGGACGCGATTTCCGATAGGCGGGGCCCGACCTCGTCGAGGGGAGCGCCGAGCCTGGACGTCGCTATGAAGTGCGTCGGGCGCGCCGACCTCACGAGCTTGGGAAGCGTGTCCACGGTGCTCACCTCGTATCCCCAGTATTCCACCGGACTTGCCTCCTCGCAGTAGTGATCGCCCGACCTCGCCCTGATCACCACGGTGACGCGGCGCCCCGCCTGGCCGCGCCCGGTGTACTCCAGCAGCCGTCCGACCCCCACGTCCGCGTACAGCCTGCCGCCCATGACCTCCAGCACTGCCTCCCTGACCTCACCCGGCCTGATCTCCTTAGAGCGCCTGTGGGGCGGTATCCCCAGGGGATGGAGGAGCCCGACCTTCTCGAAGTCCTCCGCTATGGGGAACAGCTTCCTCCTCAGGTACGGCGGGGTGGCCGCGTACTCCAGCACCCTCGCTATGAACTCCGCGTCGCGCAGCCTGTCGCTGATCGGGTCCCTGAAGATGAATATCCTCTCCGCCCTGAAAATGGCAGCGGCCCTCGCCACCATACCTATCTTCCTGGTCCTCTCGTCCTTCGAGTTCGTGTCCTCCACGAGCGACGACGGCACGGCGATCCACAGCTTCATGGAACCGACCCGGACGGGCCATCAAATAATCGTTCCGGGGCGGGCCGGGAAATGGGGGCATGTATCTGAAGACGCTGACCGTCCGCCTTTCGGTTGAGTGGGTCCACGTATCCAGTGGCCGAAGCGTCCGGGCGCGGTCCATCGCAAGACAAAGGGGTCCTGGGGGAACGGGAAGAGCTGGCTCCTTCGGGGATGGGAGGAGATCCGTTACCCCAAATCAACTAACATACTTTTAAGCCGGTGGACGCTGGTCGATGTCATGGACGACGACCTGGAGCTCGACATGATAATGGCCAGGAAGCGGCGCGAGCTCCTGGCGATGGCCGCGCGCAGGGAGGGGGAAAAGGGGACGGCCGCACCCCCCGCGGAGGACCCCGTGGACGTGCTCCGCGGGGCTCTGGCGGACAGGGGGGATGAGGTCCTGAATGCAGCCCTCTCACAGTATCCGAAGGAGACCCGCAGGATAGCCGGGAGGCTCGCGGGGCTCATCAAGGGGGGCGCGGTCTCCGGCAAGATAACTGGCGAGCAGCTCCTGTGGCTATTCAGGCAGCTCGGCCTCAACGTGAGGCTGGACACCAAGATCTACGTGGAGCAGGACGGCAGATTCGTGCCGTTGATGGACGCCATGAAGAAGGGGGAGGACTAGCGCGGCCGAATTTCACCCTGCGCTGGTATAGCGCTGATACCCATAGTTTTCATTAATAATATTATATTGTGATCATCTCGCGGGTCCGATCTCGCATTCCCCCACCGTCCGTCATGAGGTACCCACCGGCGGGACGCGATCGTCGCGCAAACGCCGAGGAACTACCTCAGTCCCCGGATATGGGTCGACGGCCGCGTCTAACCTTCCTCGCTTACCGCGCAGGGTCCTCGCGGCCGTCAGCGGCTGACAGTCATTCCAGCGCGTCCACCGGAGAACGGCCGCCGGGGGCGCGGACCGGTATCCTCACGCATGCGCGAACGCCCGGGCGCGGACCGGTATCCCACATTACCTGAGGGGCGGGGCCTTTATCCTTTTGGGGGTTTGGGGGCAGAAGACCCCTTACGAGAGGGAGGGGATGGATAGCCCCCAGGATTTGAAAATAGCTTCGTTCAAAACTATGGCGATAGCCATGGACGGGGTAAGCGTCACCGAGACGCCCCGGTTGAAGCGGGGGTCGGTGAGGTACGCCTCTGCCCCATCGACGGCCCGTGCGGGCGATATCGACCACGATACACCCCTCAATATCCTTAGGGGATCGGGGTGGGAACCACCCCTGGAGCCCGTGGAGCTCCGCCCTCTACCCGCTGTCAGCGGGCAAGGTGGGGCGATGAAGCAGGAAGCCCCGTCCGCGAGGGCGGGGTAGTTCATCAGAATCTGAAATCCGGATTCTACTTCAGCGGGACGTACAGCGAGCTCCTGGTCGCGCCTATGCCCGGCTCTCCGTGCATGACGCGTTTGCAAGTCTGCACGTACTCGCCCAGGAAATGCCCTATCATCTCCGGCTTCACCTCGACGGGGACGTACTCCTTTCCGGTGTAGATGCTGATAGTCGCGCCCACCATGAACGGCAGGATCACCATATCCCTGAGATGGGTCTTGACCTGTTTGCCGTTGCCCCCCGTGCCCGACCTGAGCTCTTCCATCAGCTTCCTCTTGGCCGGACTCAAGCCCCGGTTGAGGCTCCTCCTGGTCCTCGAGGGCAGGAGCTGTATCACCTGATCCAGCGGCATGTTCATCAGCTGATCCAGCGTGTATCCCCTGTACCGGAATTCCTTCGGCATGTACGCTCGCCGTCCCGAACCCGTATGTATTAAAACATAGCGGAGGGCCCGATCACTTGCCGCGGACTCCGCCCCTCCCGGTCTTCCTAGCCGCGATATTCCCTACCTTGGCCCCGGGCGGGGCATTCCTGGACACGGTGGTCGGATGACCTGGGTGCTGATGTCTTCCTCCGCCGAACGGATGATACACGGTCGTCATGGCGACACCCCTCACGAGCGGATACTTCCTGCCCCTGGCGCGCATCAGGCGCCATTTGTTCCCGGCCTTCAGGAGCGGCTTCTCCCCCTTCCCGCCCCCCGCGACAACCCCTATGGTGGCCCTCGCGCGCCTGTCCAGCTCGAGGGTGTTCCCCGACGGCAGCTTGACTATGACAGATCCGTGCGCCTGCTGGGTCAGCACCACCGCCGATGCGCCGGGGGCGCGGACCAGCTCGCCGCCGTCGCCCGCCGCCCTCTCGATATTGGAGACTATCGTCCCCTCGGGTATCCTCCAGAGCGGCAGTATATTGCCGTTCGACAGGGGCGCCTCCGGCCCCATGTGCAGAGTCGCCCCCCTCTCGAGGCCGGCGACCGCCGGCACATACGTCACGGTGCCGTCGTCGAACCTCAGGCGCGCGAGCGGAGCCTGACGACCCCTCTCGTGCACGATGTCCTCGACGACCCCCTGATGCGTCTCCTCGGGCGGCAGCGATGGATACGAGACGGGGGCTATCTTGCCGACCTTGCGAGCCCTGAACTGCGATCCGCCGCGGCCGCGCCTCTGAACTAATATCCTCTTTCCCATGGCGCACCACCTATACGAGGCCCAATTTAGATGCTACGTCCATCGCCTTGTACTCGGGGGACAGCTTCACGTACGCCTTCCTGCCGTAAGGCGTATTCATGACGTTCACCTTGACGACCTTGACCTCGAACAGCGTCTCCACGGCGCTCCTGATGTCGCCCTTCGTCGCTCCGCGGTCGACCATGAACGCGAGCGCGTTCTCCCTCTCCATCATCATGTACGTCTTCTCCGTGACGAGCGGCGTCCTGACTATCGCAAACGCCCTTTCGCGGTCCATTCAGCTCGTCCCTCCCAGGGTACCCGGCAGCGACTTCAGTGCCCCGACGGTCCATATCACGAGCCTGCCGGGTTTCCCGCCGGGCGCGAGGTCCATGACCGATATATCCTTCGCTAGGACGACATCGATCCCGGGGATGTTGTCGGCGGCCCTCGATATACCCTTGTCGGACGACACGACTATCAGAGGCCCCCTTCCCGTCCTGCGGGCCCTTCCCCTCCACTCCGCCTTGCCCCCCCTCGCGCTCCGGGAGGCCGCCCTCTCCACATCGCTCCAAAGGCCGAGCTTCTGCAGCAGGGCCCTGAGATCCCTGGACCTCGTGAGCGACTCGACGTCGTCCGATACGACTACCGGGAGCTCGACCTGGTCTGACAGCGCGTGGCCCCTGTCCTCCACGAGCTCCCTGAGCGAGGTGGCGGCGATGGCCGAGGCCGTCGCGAGCCTGCGCTCCTTGACGTTGATCCTCTTGTACACGACCTTCTCGACCTTCGGGGGATGCGGGGTTCTGCCCTTGACCACCCCCGCGACTCCGGCGGCCTGGCCGGCCCGCGAGAACCCCCGGCCCCTGACCCTGGCGAGCCTAGCTATGCCCATGCCGACCCCGAACGACTCGGCCGATGTGCGCATGCCGGCCATCGGATCCGTGCCCTTGGGCTGCAGTCCGTGCGTGAACATTATCCAGAACGACCTGCCTATCAGATCGCGCCTCACCGGGGCATCGAACACCGGCGGCAGCTCGACCTCGCCGGATCTCTCGCCCGACGCGGAGTAGACCGGGACGCGGCGGCTCATGCCCTGCCACCCTCCTCGCGGGCGGGCCGCGTGCCCATGTAGATTATTGTCGGGGACCCGAGATGCACGCTCGGCGGCCTGAGCGGATACCTGATTATCACGGGCCTCCTCGTGGGCCCGGGCACCGATCCGTCCACTAACGCGTATTTGCCCCTTATGATACCGAAGTGGAGGAAGCCGCCGGGCGGCGTCACGGGCCGCTCCGACTCGTCCCCCACGGCCAGTATCCTCTTGTTGTACTCCACCCTCTGATGGAAGCCCATCTGACCGGCCATCGGGACGGAGCGCATGACGGCGGAGGGATGCCATGGACCGAGGGTCCCCGGCTCCCTGACGCTTTTCCTGGACTTGTGCTGCTTGCGCTTTATCCCGAACCTCTTGACGGGCCCCTGGAATCCCTTTCCCTTCGAGACCGATATGACGTCCATAAATGCGCCGGGCTTCACCAGATCCTCCGCGGGGACGCTGCCCCCTATGAGGCCCGACAGGTACCCGAAGCGCTGCTTCACGTCCCCTCCGCCGACCTCGACCTCCATTATCAGGGGCTTCTTCTGCGGAAGGCCCGCGTCCCTGGGTATGCTGTAGGCGATCGCCGCCACGCCCACGGCGCCGTCCAGCTCGGACTCCATGTCCTTCAACGCGGACTCGAGCGGCCTGTAATCCTTCGGCTTGCCGCCGAACACGCGCTCGTCCGAGTAGTTGAACGCGTCGCCCAGGACGTAGCGCGCACCGTCCCTGTAACCGTAGAGCCTCATCCCCAGCACGTAGAGCGGAGGGATGGCCAGGACCGTCGCGGCCGCGAACAGCGGCTTGCCGGCGTTCGGCACCGTCTGGCGGTCATCTATCATTATCACATGCGTCATCCCCGCCTTATATGCCACGGTGCCGAGCAGCCTCGGCTTCTCGCCGGCCTGCTGTTCAGGCCAGGTCCTCACCCTGGGCAGGAGGGTACCTGCCCTGGACCTCGGCATGAATGCCAGTGAACCCCTCCTCGGCGTATGCTGCTTCCTGTGCCCGATAGACCCTCCCCCCTTCCGACAAGGGGCCTCCCTGAGGTCCTATGGTTATAAGATTTGCGTGGGCCCGGTGGGATTCGAACCCACGGCCTTTCGGTTATCAGCCTCGTCGCGGGCGTCGCGTGGGCGCTCGCTCGAACGCTCTGCCAAGCTGAGCTACGGGCCCGCCGTCGAGGAGCCGGGCGGGATATTTAGCTTTAGCCGCGGGCGGCCGGATCCCCGGAAGTTTTAGCGCGTGAAGCGATTTTAGGGTACGGGGAAACCATGTGATTATTGTAAAATGTAAAAATACCTGGTAGATACCTGATAATATGGGCGATATCGCCAGAGGGTCGCTATCCCGCATCGGCGAAATGAACATGCCCGGGGAAAGCTGCACAGGTTCACCATCCGCCTGCAGGGCCGGGAGGCGGCCGAGGTCGATGAGCTCCGGTCCGAATGGAGCGTCATTGCCCGGACTCCGGAATGAGTCCTCGTGCAGGCTGAATCCATACTTATCCGGGCGATGAGCGAATTCCGTCGAGAATCAGAGAAGCATGCGCCCGGACGTGGATAGTTCACCTTTTATAATGGCATGTGATTCCGCGGGGGACGTTGAGCGATATAGCGGCTGTCCTCAGACGCTACATCAGGGATATACCGGACTACCCCGTGAAGGGCGTCGTCTTCAGGGATCTCACACCGCTCTTCAGGGACGCGGCGGCGTTCAGGACCGCTGTGGAGGAGCTCGCTAACCGCTTCCGGGACCAAGGTGTGGATGCGGTCGTCGGCGTGGAGGCCAGGGGCTTCATAGTGGGGGCGCCAGTCGCGCTCCAGCTGAATTCCGGCTTCGTGCCGATAAGGAAGCCCGGCAAACTCCCCTGGAGAAAGAGATCGCTGTCATATCAGCTGGAGTACGGCTCGGAATCAATCGAGATGCACGAGGACGCCATATCGAGCGGCCAGAGGGTACTGCTGGTCGACGATCTGCTGGCGACCGGGGGCACCGCCCGGGCGGCCGCTAGGCTGATAGAGGACGGAGGCGGACGGATAGTGGGTATGGGCTTCCTCGTGGAGCTCGGATACCTGGGCGGCAGGGAAAAGCTCAGGGAATACCGTGTGGAATCCCTAGTGCGCATAGATTCCTGACTATCCAGGTCCAGGGCCGTATCAGCACCACCGGCGGCCGTTCTCCGGTGGACGCGCTGGAACGGCCGTCAGCCGCTGACGGCCGCGAGGACCCTGCGCTGTAAGCGAGGAAGGTTAGACGCGGCCGTCGACCCATATCCGGGGACGGAGGTAGTTCCTCGGCGTTTGCGCGACGATCGCGTCCCGCCGGTGGGTACCTCATGACGGACGGTGGGGGAATGCGAGATCGGACCCGAACGGTGGAGGAGGTCCGTGATGGATGATGAGGTTGGTGAGCACCGAGAGCTATGCGCATATATCGAAGACAGCGTGGCTCAGAACCAATACGGGAAATGCCGCACCCGTCCGACTGTGATGCACGCCGGGGAGCCATTCCCGAGGCTAACGTCCGGGTGCCGGTCACTCGGCGTTGGACCATGTATATTTCCGCCATCTGGCGTCCGGATATCCGCAGTAAGAGCAGCGCTTCTTCTTAACGTTGTACGATTTGTGCCCGCATCTCCTGCACACTATGTGCACGACGTGTCTGCTGTGTCTCCCGCGCGAGGGCGTTCCCTTCATTTATTATCACCTAGTCGGCGGGCGGCGATATCAACACGACGTTATCGCCGCGTATGACGATGACGCCCAGCTTGCTGGATGATCCATCGTCCTTGAGCTCCTCCGAGCCCTCCAGTAGCAGGTTCATGTGGTGATCGTATCCCCTCAGGGTCCCGCGTATGGTCCTTCCGCCCTTCATCTTTATGAGAACGGTTCGTCCTATGCTGCTGTGGAGGACGTTGAGAGTGACATCGGCATCGGACATGTCGACGGACCGGCCGCATCGCTCCATATTTAGGTTTTGTTCCCGCGGTGATCCCTGAACCGTCCGTGAGCCGACCCATCCGGATGAATCTTCGCCCTTGGCCCCGCATTTGTGAACTACCCCGCCCTCGCGGACGGGGCTTCCCGCTTCATAGCTCCACCTTGCCCGCTGACCGCGGGTAGAGGGCGGAGCTCCACGGGCTCCAGGGGTGGTTCCCACCCGATCCCCTCAGTATATTGAGGGGTGTATCGTGGTCGATATCGCCCGTACGGGCCGTCGATGGGGCAGAGGCGTACCTCACCGACCCCCGCTTCAACCGGGGCGTCTCGATGACGCTTACCCCGTCCATGAATGTCGCCGTAATCTTGAACTAAGCTGATTTTCAAATCCCGGGGGCTATCCATTCCCTCCCTCGCGGGAGGGGTCTTCCGCCCCCAAACCCCCAAAAGGATAAACGACATCAGCAGGATGGACGGACGTGCCGGAGTTCAAGCTCAGATACCTGTCCAAGCGCGAGGCGCGCGAGGCCGCCGGGGCCATATCAAAGAGGCTGGGCCGGAGCCTCACCCCGATGGCCGAGGTGGACTCGGAGGGCACTGCGATAATCGTGACAGAGGAGGGGGTTCTCCTCGTCGGCGTGCCGGATGAAGGGCTTTACGTGCCGGCGCTGGCCGATGCCGCATCCATCGATCGGCTCAGGGGGTACGTCGTCGTTGACGAGGGCGCCGTGAGGCACGTGGTGAACGGCGCGAGCGTGATGAGGCCGGGCATAGTGGAATACTCGGACTTCGATGCTGACGAGGTCGTGGTCGTTAGGGAGATCACGTACAGGAGGCCGATAGCGGTCGGAATAGCGCTCGTCCCATCGAAGGATCTCGCCGCGATGGCCAAGGGACCGGCCGTGAAGAACGTCCACCACCTGAGGGACAAGGCGTGGGAGCTCCTGCGGGATGAGGATGTCCAGAGGATGATATCGAAATTAATTAAGTAAATATTCAACTTAAGTTTATAAAAATTAATTTATAAAGGAACGCGTAACTATGCCGTCAAAGGATGAGCGGAACCGGTGAGGTGCGCAGCGAAGGCCAGAAGGTGCTCTACTATGTCACCAGCTACTCGATAAGGGCTGAGGAGGACGTGAGGAAGGTGAAGGAGGACGTGAGGAACAACTTCATAGTGATCCTGAGGATCACCCCGCTGCTCGAGAGGGGCCGCGATGTCACTATAAAAGTTATAAATCAGATCTATGAATACGTCATTTCAATGGGCGGCGATATGGCCAGGTTGGGCGAGGACAGGATAGTCCTGACCCCCCCGGGCGTCAGGGTATGGAGGGAAATGGGCGCGCAGTAGTCGCGGAGTCAGTAGAGCCTTATGGAATCCAGCAGCTGCGGTGCGTACGCGTTAACCTTCAGGTGCTGCTGGACGTTGAGCGCGAACTCCTCCGCCTTCCTGTGCTCGCCGTGGATGACGAGGACCTTCCTGACCTTCCTCTGGAGCCTGGATACGTACCTTGTCAGCTGGTTGAAGTCGCTGTGTCCGCTGAAGCCCTCCACGCGCTCCACGGCGGCGTTCACCCTGATCACGCGCATCCTGCCGGTGCCGGAGTCGAAGAGATTGACCTCCCTGGACGGACTGTCCAGCACGTGGCGGCCCGTGGTGCCGGGCACCTGGTACGATACGAAGAGCATCTTGTTGGCCGGATCCTCGGCTAATTCCGAGAAGTAGTAGATGGAGGGGCCGCCCTCGAGCATGCCCGAGGTGGCCATTATTATCGATGGGCCACGCTCCTGTACTATCTCGGCCCTCCGCCTCGAGCTGTCCACTATCGTGTACCAGTCCTCCAGGAACGGATTGGCCCCCGACTCCTTTATCTCGGACCTCAGGAACGGCGAGAGGTAGTCCGAGTACAGAAGGTGTATTCCGGTCGCCTCCTTGAGCATCCCCTCCAAGTATACGGGCACCTCGGGTATCGCGTTGGATTTTATCAGCTCGTTTATGACGAGCATTATCTCCTGGGCCCTCCCCACGGCGGGCACCGGTATCAGCACCTTGCCGCCGCCCTCCAAGGTGCGCTTCAGCGATTCCGCGAAAACCCGCTCGGTCTCGACGCGGGCCGGCATGACGTCGGCGCGCGAGCCGTAGGTGCTCTCCATGATCAGCGTCTCCGCCCTGACGAAGTTGAAGTAAGCCGCCTGGAAAAGGCGCGTGTTGTCGAACTTGAAGTCGCCCGTGTATATGATGTTGTGCGCGCCGTCGCCGACGTGAAGATGGACTATCGCCGATCCCAGTATGTGGCCCGCGTTGTACAGGGTGAGCTTCACGTCCGGCGTTATATCGGTTACGAGCCCGTACGGGAGCGTGATCGTGTGCGCTATCATGGCCCTGACGTCGTCCCCGCTGTACGGGGCGGGCCGGCCCTCCGCCTGCGCCACCTTGAGCGCATCCGTCAGCAGCAGCGTAGAGAGCGCCAGCGTGGGCTCCGTCATGTAGACGGGGCCCCTGTAGCCGTGCTTGAAGAGCACCGGCAGAAATCCCACGTGATCCAGGTGCGCGTGCGATATCACGACGGCGTCCACGTCGTCGAGCGACATGTCGAGCCAGTCCAGCCTCGGATACGAGTTGAGCGGCCCCCTCGCGCCCGGATGCACGCCGCAGTCCATGAGCACCCTGCTCTCCGGGGTCGCCGCCAGCAGGCACGATCTCCCGACCTCCCGCGCGGCGCCCAGCACCGTGAGCACGACCTCGGACCTCGGGTACACGTGATCCCTGAATATGCGCTCCCCGGTCCTGCGCAGGAACGACATGCGCTCCTCGGCGTCGGCCAGCGCGTAGTACATCTGCTCCACCGCCGGCGACTGTATGGGGGACGATTGCCTGATCCGCGGCCTCCAGCCGGTCCGCGCGAAGAATTCCTGCTCCGATAGCTCCGGTATCTGCAGTAGCTTGGCATTGGCGGCCTCCACGAGCACCTCGCCCAGCACGCTGTCGAAGAATATCCTGTTGATGCCGGCCTCCCGCGGCGCGATCGACATTATGTAGTCCCGGACCTCCTCCGGGGGCTTCCTGGCCGATTCGGACGCCTTGACTATTATCCTCTTGCGTAGCTCGACGACCAGCTGCCCTATCACGTTGCCGTTATCGACGAAGTACCTGGGGTTATCCGTGTAGATCGCTATCCTGGGGCCCTCGTACTCGATCCTGGAGACCTTGGCCTCGGGCTTCAGCTCCCCGAGTATCCTCGCAACGAGCATCTGATTGCCCCTGTAAACCTGGTTCATACCTTGAATCCCGATACCCCTCAACCCAGGGATGCCACGGCGCGCGCCTTGGCCTCCGGGTCCACCTCCCTGTATCCGCGCCGATCCACGATCACAGCATCTATGCCGTCGCCGGAAGCGGAATCCCTCTTCATCGCGTAGTGGACCGCCTTCACGGCGAGCGCGACTGCATCGCCTTCCTCGAGTCCATCGCGATATCCGGACTCCAGGATCCCGTACGCCACGGGGGAGCCGCTCCCGGTGGACACGTATCTCTCGCTGCTCACGGCGCCGAAGAAATCTATATTGTAGAGACCCGGCGCCTCATCAAACCCGCCTATAAGGACGTCGGCTATGAGCGGGAACAGCCTGTAGGAGAAGAAAAGGCCGGCCGCCATGGACGCGGCCGATTGGACGGGCATCGGGCGGCCCTGTTCAATCCTGTAATATTTGGCGCCATATCTCAGGGCATCTATGACAGCCTGGGCATCCGCGACGACGCCGGATATCGTTATTCCAAGGTTATCGTCCACCTGGTATATCTTCCTGCCCTGGCGATGGGCTATGAAGTAACCCATGGTGACCCTCCTGTCGGTTGCCAGCACGACGCCTCCGTTGAATATGAGCCCCACCGTCGTGGTGCCGGTCGTCCGCGCGGCGATGCCGTTCATGTTTCCCCCGGTACTATATAGCAAAACTGCTACCTCCCAGAAAGCGTAGTAGGCTCCGGCAGGGCACTAAATAAAGCTTATTTCCACATCCGAAGTTCAGCTGACGTTGGTCGCCGAGGGCGGAAGGAGCAGACACCTCATGAGGCTCCCCGAGCGCGTGATAGTCGGCGAGGAGCTGATCGCGAGGATCGGGGAGGAGATCAGGGAGGCGCGCGACGCCAAGAGGGCGCTGATCGTCGCAGGCCCCAACGTCTGGCGCATGTTCGGAGAGACCGTGGGGAGGAGCCTCAGGGGAGCGGCGATGGGCTTCGATAAGCTCATCGTGAATTCGCCGACCAAGGAGGAGGCCGTGAGGGCGGCGCACGCCGCGAGGGAATTCGATCTGATAATTGGAATGGGAGGTGGAAAATCCATTGATATAGCGAAGTATGCGGCGCACCTGGACGGGATATGGTTCGTCAGCATCCCGACGAGCGCGGCGCACGATGGAATAGCGAGCCCCATGGCGTCCCTCAGGGGATCGGATACGCCCTACAGCGAGATGATGTCCCCGCCCCGGGTGGTCATAGCTGATATATCCGCAATTGCGTCGTCCCCGCCGAACCTCACCAGGAGCGGTTTCGGGGATCTCCTGGCCAAGGTGACTGCCACCAGGGATTGGAGGCTCGCAAGTGCGGAGAGGGGTGAGTATTACGGCGAATACGCCGCACATCTAGCGCGCCTGAGCGCACAGGTGGCGATATCCAACAGGAAGCGCATAGGGCGCGTGGATAGCGAGGGCGTCAGGGTCTTGGTGGAGGCGCTCATAAGCGCGGGCGTGGCCGCGGGGATAGCCGGAAGCAGCAGGCCCTGCAGCGGATCCGAGCACTTGATAGGCCATGCGCTCGACGTGATAGCCCCGGGGAGGGGGCTTCACGGCGAGAAGGTCGGTATATCCACCGTCATAGCCGCCAAGCTGCATGGCCTGAACTGGGGCAGGTTGCTGGACGCGCTGGAGGACGCCGGCGCTCCATCGTCATTTCGGCAGATCGGAATCCCGAGGGAAAGCGTGTGCAGGGCTGTGGAGATGGCGCCCTCGGTGAGGCCCGATAGATATACGATACTTCATAAAATGAGGCCGAGCTACGGGGAGGCCTGCTCGCTCGTTGACGAACTCGGAGTAGTCTGAGACCCCGACTTCCGTTTTGAATTTCCCTTGGGCTATGGCTTCTCCTCCGCTCCGGGCTGTGGCTTCTCCTCGGTACGCTCGTACACCTCCCGGAACACGAGCCTGTTCACCGACGGCACGTATCTGAACACGTAGCTGGCGGCTATCTTCCTCATGTAATATGCGCCCTCCTCGTACTTGCCGGTCGGGAGCGTCACTGACGCAGAGTCACCGTCAACCGTTGCCTGTACGTCCCCCTCGTGTATCCTGAGCGCGTATGACACCAGCGCCTTCACCTTCTCATCGATTTCCTTCAGAACCTTGAAGGCCTCCACGTCGTACACGAGCGTCCTTCCGGCGAGGCGGTGATTGAAGTCGACCGCCACGCGGCCGGACCCTATATAGCTCACGACGCCTATCTGGCCATCAACGTCCACCTGATCGCCCACGTGCATCCTGGATGCGTCCTCACCGAACTTCCTGAGCGGTATCAGTTTTATCTTGGACGGATCCCTCTGGCCATAGCCCTTTTCCGGGGGGACCTCGAGCGTCCGCTTGTCGCCCTCCGACATCTGCAACAGTGCCTCATCGAGACCGGGCACGACCCATTTATCGCCCACCGCGACCAGCATCGGTTCATATTTTATCTCCGGGTTGTGGATCCCGGCTTGCTTTGCGACGTCCTCGCTGGTCGTCTCCACTACCTTATCCTCGCCCTTAATCCTCAGGGTGTAATTGATGTATACCAGCGTACCCTTATCCAAGGCGGTCGGCCATGAATGAGTCGATGATTTTATAAAGATTGTCCAGCCAGAAGCGATTTGAGTTCCTCGCGCGCCGCACCCAGCATAGCCGCGGCGTCGACCTTCACGCCGAGCTCGGAGAGCGCCCCGGCCACGCCCATGAGGGTCTGCGCGACGTATATCGGGCTGATGTCACCCATGTTGCCGATCCTGAATATCTTGCCCTTGAGGCTGCCGAATCCGCCGGCTACCACTATCCCGAATTCCCTGTCCAAAAGGTCCCTGAACGCGGGATCCTGTACGCCCGGCGGATACTCCACGGTTATCACGACATTGGATCTGACGCGCGGCTCCACGAACGGCTTCAGGCCCGCGGCCTCCAGCGCCTTGTAATACGCCATGGCGGCCACGCGATGCCTCTCTATCCTCTTGTCAAGGCCGTCCTCGAGCACCATGTTCAGCGACTCGTCGAGCGCGTAGAATATCGGGATCGCCGGCGTGGCCGGTATCTCGAGCTTCTTGTTGAACTCGAAGTACCTGCTCAGGTCGAAGTACACGGTCGTGGACGGGGGATTGCGCGCTATGTAGTCCTTCAGCTCCCTGCTCACCGAGAGCAGCGTGATCCCCGGGGGAAGGCTCAGGCATTTCTGTGCGCCCGCTATCACTATGTCGATCTTCCAGTCGTCCTGCGGAAGTTCGTCCCCTCCGAAGACCGAGATCGCGTCGACGACGACGAACGCTCCAGCATCCTTAGCGATCCTGGATATCTCCTTCAGCCATCTGTAGGTGACCCCCGGCGAGGTGTCGTTGTAGACGACGAAGAGCGCCTTCACGGTGCCGGCCGATTTAAACGCCTTCTCCACCTCCGATGGCTCGGGAGCGGTCCCGTACGGCGACCTCACCTCTATCACATTGCCGCCCGCGCGCTTCACGTGCTCGACCATCCTCTCGCCGAATTCGCCGAACACCGGCACAACGACCTTATCCCCGGGCTTGACGACATTCAGCGCCGCGGCCTCGACGCCGCCGGTCCCGGATGCCGTTAAGACCACTATCTCGCCATCCCTGGTCCTGAAGACCTCCCTGGATTTCCTGATTATCCCGTCGTACAGCTGGTGGAACTCCGGGCCCCTGTGATTTATCATGGGCCTGGCCATCGCCAGGAGTATCCTCTCGGGGACGTTCGTGGGGCCCGGCAGCATCACGAGTTTATGCCTGGGATAGAACGCGCCATTATCCGGCATTCCAGCGGCCTACTGGAAACGGATGTGCTTAAAAGTGTTCCCGGCGCGGAAGCGGGATACCGAGCGATCCCTCACGATCCCTCCCTGCTCAGTATGCGCTTCACCCTGTCGACGGCGCCTATGCTCCTGAGGTAGTCCGCCACCGGGCCGGGCACCAGATCCTCCCAGTTCCCGCCGTTGGCCATCCTCTGCCTGACCTCGGTCGCCATATAGAGCGGGCGATTCAGCAGGGGTACCTCGATTGCATCATAGCCCTCCTCCCTGAAGAGCTCCAGGGTCAGCGGATCGTTCGAGAAGACGGCCTCGAACTCCGGGGCGGACGTCGTGACGAACTTCACCCACGTCGCGTGGTTCTCGACGTCGGGAACCGGCACCATCAGGACCCGGTCCAGGAGTCCCTCCGACCTCATCGTCATCCAGATCATCTCCATCCTCTCGCCGAGCGTGAATGGATTGCGCGGCTCGTAGTTCCTCTGCGCACTCCCTATCACTATTATCAGCCGATCGACCCTTCCGAGCGCATATCTCACCGCCTCCAGATGCCCCTTGTGGAATGGCTGGAACCTCCCGACGAAGATGCCCGTGCGCACGTGCCGCGCGTCAGCGCTGCCGCTTAATAACGTTCGCCCGGGGAATGATTCGCGGGGCGCCCGACGCCGGATAAATTGTAGACAGAATATTTAATATCGGGAGCGACGGCGGGAGGCGTATGGGGATGGAATCCATAATGCCCGGTGCGACCGCGGTCGGGATAGCCTTCAAGGACGGCGTGGTGCTGGCCGCCGAGAAACGCTTCGCGTATGGAAACTTCATAGTGAGCAGGAGCGGCAGGAAGGTCTTCCGCATAACCGATGGGGTCGGGGCGGCGTTCGCCGGCATGATAGGGGACATGCAGATCCTTGTCAGATACGTGCAGTCCATGGTCAAGCTCAAGGAGGTCGACGAGCTCCGGGCGGTCACGCCCAGATCCGTCGCCAAACTGATGGGCGTCATAATGTACGAGCAGAGGATGACGCCCATGCTGACGCAGGTCATACTCGGCGGCTTGGGCGAGGCCCCCGAGATCTACGTCCTGGATCCCCTGGGATCGGTGATACCGGATAAGTACGCCTCGGTGGGCACCGGCGCCGAGACCGCGATAAGCATCGTGGAGGCCGGTTACAGGGACGATATGGGGGCCGAGGAGGCCGTGGATCTGGCCACACGCGCTATAAAATCCGCGATACTCCGCGATACCGCCAGCGGGGATGGAATCGATATCCTGATCATCAGGAGCACCGGATTCGAGGATCGGAGCCTGACCTTCTGAGGGGATATCGGCGTGCCGGGCGGCGCGGGAGCCCTGGATCAGGGCGATGTGGACTCCATTGAGGGGGAACTGAGGAGGCTGGAGGAGGCCCGGGAGGAGCTCCTCAAGGAGGGCAGGGATGCCATGCTCGCCATAAGGAGGGCGGTGGCGAGCGTCCACGCCGGGGATGAGCGGCGCTCGACGGAGAAGCTCGATGAGGCCAGGGGGATCCTGCGCGAGATGAAAGGGAGGGCCGAGTCCGATCTGCTGAAATACGTGCTGCCGGTGGAGGCGGAGTACGTCGAGGCGAGCGCGTTCCACGATATAGCCTTCGGCGGGACCGTGAGGAGCGCGGGGGAGCTGGGGGCGGATCCCAGGGCGTACATCCTGGGACTCCTCGACGCGCTGGGGGAGTGCAGGAGGCTGGTCTACGATCGCGTGCGCGAGGGAAGGGATGAGGAGGCGAGGAGGATCTTCGAGGTGATGGACGACATATATTCCAAGACGTCGCACCTGGCGATATACGACAGGGTGGCGGGGGGCCTCAAGCGGAAGATGGACGCCGCGAAGGTGATTCTGGACGATGCCGTCAGGGTCCTGACGGAGGCCGGCATGAAGCGCAATTGCTAGATGCCGAGCTTTGATTTTATATCGCTCGTCTTTATGCCCGGATAGGGGCTATCCAGCCTCACGACCCTGAAGGCGAGCCCCCTGGACGATCCCATCCTGAGGAGCGACGCCTCCTCGTGCAGCTGATCGTAACCCAACGCTATCACGTCCGGCCTCACGCGCTCCACGGTGGCCATCATGTCCACGCTGCTGCCCAGGATGGCCGCATCGACCGGCTTCAGCGCGGAGACGAGCTTCAGCCTCAGCTCCTCGTCGTGCAGCGGTGGACGCCCCTTATTTCTCTCGACCGTGACGTCCCTGGCCACCACCACGATCAACAGGTCACCCTGCGCCTTCGCGCTCTCCAGGGTATACACGTGGCCGGGATGTATTATGTCGAAGACGCCGCCGGTCAGCACAACGGATATCGCGGATCTCCCCGATTCGCTCAGCTCGTAGCCGGTCGGGCCGGCGCGGATAAGCCCCTCGGATTCCATGGATTCCAGCCACCCGTCCAGCAGCTCCCGCGGAAGGCCCATGCGCGCCGCGAGGCCGCCCGGGTCCGGCTTCCCGCCCTCCAGCCGCATGACGTATATCGCCCCCAGGAGGGCGCGCCTGTGCGCGGGAAGCGCGGCGGGCATTTTCAATCTATCCTTGACCCGAGCGCCCTTCTGAGCTTTGGATCATGCCCGATGGATGGATGGCTCGGGTCCGCCATCACCACCTCGTACCAGTAATACCTCCCGTCCTCCGCCAGGTAGTAGGACCCGAGCACCTCCATGTTGGGGAACATCTCGCGGGCCCTGCTCTCCGCGACCTCCCTGGAACTGTATTTGCCCTTTATCCTGACCGTACCGAGCGCCTTCTGGCGCCTGCCCGAGTTCGGCCTCTTCCTGCGCATGCCCCCCTTTGGAACCCTTGCCCTGACGACGATTATCCCCTGCTTTGCCCTGTAGCCCACGCGTTTGGCCCTGTCCAGCCGAGCCGGGCGCTCCACGCGCAGCGTCCTCGGCTCCCTCCTCCACTCGATCAGTTTCTCCTTGAGCTCGCCCGGCCTCTCCGAGTACAGCGCATGCCAACTCTCGTTTATATGCTGGTACAGACCCATTTTCAGTCAGCTTAGCCCCTTCGACCCGACTATGTTTATTATCTTTTCGGCAAGCATCGTTATGGACTTCCTCTGCGCCTCATACGTCTGCGCCCCTATGTGGGGCGTGTGGACCACGTTCGGAAGAGAAAGCAACTTCGAGCTCGGATCCGGGGGCTCCTTCTCGTAGACGTCGAGCGCCGCGCCGGCTATCCAGCCGGCCTCCAGCGCCTTGATGAGCGCGCCGGTGTCGAATACCTCCCCTCTCGACGTGTTCACTATTATCGCGTTTTTCCTGGCCCCTCTGAGCAACTGTTCGCCTATCATGCCCCTCGTCTGGGGCGTCAGCGTGACGTGTATGGATATGAAGTCGGATCCACTGAATAACTCCTCAAGGCTCACCTGCTTGGCATCGACCTTCCTGAGCGCGTCCTCGGGCAGCTTCACGACATCGTATGCGAGTATTCCCATCCCCATGCACCTAGCCATCTCCGCCAGCCTCCTGCCTATCCTGCCGAATCCGACGATGCCCAGGGTCTTGCCGTACAGCTCATACCCCATCGATTCCTCCTTGGCCCACTTGCCGGCGCTGAGCTGCTGATGCGTATACGCTATCTTCCTCGCGGCCGATATCATGAGGCCGAGCGCGAGCTCCGCGGTCGAGTTGGTCAACGCCTCGGGCGAGTTCACGACCTCCACGCCGCGGGCCCGGGCGGCCTCCACGTCTATGTTGTCGAGCCCGACTCCGGACCTGCCTATCACCTTGAGGTTCTTCCCCCGCTCTATCACGTCCTTCGTCACCTTTGTCCTGCTCCTGACCACGAGCACGTGATAGCGCTCTATCGTGTTGAGGAGCTCGTCCTTTCCCATTCCGGGGCGATAGTCCACCTCAAGGCCGGCCTCCCGCAGCTTGGCTATGCCCGCCTCATCCACCTCATCCGTGACCAGAACTTTGACTGCCAAACCGCGGATCCCCCGCATTCCTGATATTTTTAGCTAGCGCTCACGCGCATGGCCCGCGATCCGGATGCCGCCTCCCCCCGTCCGCCGGTTAAACGTTTATTAACGCACTGCCGACCGCTACCCCAGTCGCAATTGTCGGCCAAGCAGAAGCGCGAGAAGATCTGGTTGACGGTGTACGCCCCACCGTACTTCGGGGGGAGCTCCATAGCCACCATACCGACGAGCCGCCCCGAGTCGGCGATCGGGCGCGTGATCGAGATAACGCTCTACGACCTGCTGAAGCTCGATCCCTCGCAGTACGTGATAAAGCTCTACTTCCAGATCGAGAAGGTGGAGGGCGAGAGCGCGTACACGAGGTACAAGGGCCACGATTACACCGTGGAATACCTGAACAGCCTGGTGAGGAGGGGCACGTCGATGATCAACTGGATACATGACTACAGGACCAAGGACGAGCTGGATCTCAGGGTCTACGCCGTGGCCTTCACGCAGTACCGCATAAACACATCGCGCAAGCATGCGATAAGGGAGCTAGCCCACGAGGTCCTGCAGAGCCGCATTCCGGAGATGACGCTCGGGCAGTACGCCCAGGAGGCCGTCCTGGGGAAGCTGGCCTCCGAGATCTATAACGAGACGAAGAAGGTGGCCATACTCAGACATGTGGGCATAAGGAAGACGAAGCTCCTGACGAAACTCGAGGAAAGGCCGCCGCTGGAGCTACCGTACCAGGTACAGGGCGGCGCCAGCCCTCCCGAGCCCGAGCCGGCGACCCCGGAGCGGTAGACCTCCTGCATCTATCTTCTCCCCGCGGTCGCCACGATCTTCATGACGTCGTTCTGCTTCAACACGTGATCGGCCCCCACCCTGATCTTCCTCTTGGCGTCAACCGCGTACAGGAACGTCTCCCCCAGCTCCGTGTGGACGCGATATGCGAGGTCCCTGACGCTGGACCCCCTGCGCACGAGATACGCATCCGGCAGGACGTGCCCATCCTTGTCCGTCAGCTTCTCCTCGTCCTCCACCGGATATACGACTATCATATCGAGCAGCTCGAACACAGCTGTGTTGAGCGACCGCTGTACTCCCGTTCCACCGTGCACGCTCAGCACGCGCTCCCTGATGTACTTCAGCGCCCTTTCCTGTTCCTGGCTGATGTTCGCGACGTCGATCACCTCGAAGTCGCTATCACCGGGCCTGTATCTTATGATGCCCTGCTTGGCCGCTTTCCTGAGCACGAGTTCCGCCAGGGCTGAAGTGGGCACCACCTTAAATCCCAGCTCGCTGAGCCTCTCTATGTTTTTCGATGCGGCCGACACGTCCGCCTTGTTCGCGGCGACGAGCATCGGCTTCGCGCGCCCGCGCAGCTCGTGCACGAACGCGTCCAGGTGCTCCGACCAGCTGTGCGTCGACTTGCCCAGGAGTCCCAGCGCGTTCAGCGCGTCCCTGATATCCTTGGACGTTATGCCCAGCCCGCTGAGCCTCTTCTCCAGCTCGCCCAGCGCTTCCTTCGAGTCCTGGATCCGCGTGACGCGCGGCCAGTCCTTCTCGAGTATTCCCCTCATCCACAGCTCGTACTCGCGCACGACGAATTCCACGTCCACCAAGGGGTCGTGCGATCCGGGATCCACGGTCCTGCCCTCCTCATCGGTGGAGCCGGAGGCGTCCACTACGTGCACTATGACGTCGGCCCTCCTCACGTCGTCGAGGAATTTATTGCCGAGCCCGAGGCCCTTGGAGGCGCCCGGTATCAGGCCGGCGACGTCTATCAGCTTGATCGGAACATATCTGGTGCCTTCCATGCATATGGAGTTCACCGGATCGTCCTTCACGCCGAGCTCCCTGCATACGCACGGCGATGAGACGTAAGCGACGCCGACGTTCGGCTCTATGGTCGTGAACGGGTAATTTGCTATCGCCACGTCGACGAGGGTGGCTGCGGAGAAGAACGTGGATTTGCCGCTGTTGGGCTTGCCGATGAGCCCGACCGTCACCTGTTCCATCGGTCCCTCACCCGCCCGAGGAAACGCGCGCGGCTCTTTATCCCGTCGTCCGGCAGCCGGTTGTACGGCCTCCTGCGGGCCTCAAGGGTGTCCCCGAGCCTTCCTTCCCGGGCATCCGCAGGGCACGGCCTGAACCCGTGGATCAGCACCAACCATCAATCCTCCCGACGGACACCCTCCTCCCGCCCATTGCGACCGTTCGGGGGGAAGGGTAACAACTGCATCGCAGTGCGCAGCTATCGTGAATATATTTAAGTGTAGCCCCAGCCCAAGCATCCGTGAAACTGATTCACCCCACAACTAAACGATATGGGTTTTCCGTTTCCGTTTCCGTTTCCGTT
>Ga0080006_1105301_pt1 | contig 33653 bp, 47 predicted proteins | sample RS3BMetagenome_FD_69209 | JGI IMG/M metagenome (GOLD analysis project Ga0080006, IMG submission 69209) | Ferric oxide microbial mat and aquatic microbial communities from Rainbow Spring, Yellowstone National Park, USA - RS3B (SPADES... ...
ACACGCAGAATAACCTTTCCGATAAGGTAGTTGAGGACGAACCCAGGAGAAGGTTCAGATAAACTTCAATCTTTTTGTTTTTCAGTAGAGAGTCCATTAGTTCTCAATAGTGGCCTATTTTATATGAGGGACAAAATCTAGCAAACTGGATTTAAATCTAATGACCTAGCGCTCGTCCCCTTCTCATCTACTGATGTGGGATCAATTAAGTCACTTTCATTCTATAGAAACAAATAGAAATCGCAATGGAGCCCTGAATCACCCACTTGCGAATAACGTTGAAATTAATGTTACTGAAAGGTTCACGTTATCTATCAGTGAGATAAATTCGACGAATCACCAAAGCACGCTATTGCAAAAAACTTAAATGCCTCTACCTTTTTAAGTCCCCAACTAAAATTTTACGATAAATGATATTATTTATAAGCGACCTACATAAGAGCCTCGATAGTAGAGAGGAAATGGATTCGGTTAAATGGCTATTAGATATCTTAGATGAGCTAAAACCAGATTACTTAATCGGGACCGGCGATTGGGGAGAAGGGATGTCAGCAGCTGATTTTTCCGATATTCTCTCGAGAACTAAGTTAATAGCAGTTTACGGTAATCATGAGAATTTCTCGATATTGAAGAACTTTTCGATTAGAGATGGTCAAATAATAAGTGTCGGAGACATGAAGGTCACGGGGATTAACGGCCTAATAGGAGACGACGAGAATTACGGAATACCTCCTAATAGGTTCCTAAAAATAATAAGTAGATTGAGAGACAAAAATGTAGACGTACTAATCACTCACCACCTCCCTACCTCCCCGAAATATACCCTAAAATGAGATACAATGAGGCTGCGGAATTGATGCTACAAGCCTTAGAACAGATCAAACCTAAGCTCCACCTTAACGGTCACATGACTGACGGTTGCTACTCCTATTACGAGTTCGAATGGGGTAAATACCTCAGAGTAGATAGCTCATCTAAATTCAGATGCTACGCGATAATTGATAAGGACGTAACAGTCTATCAGAGAGGAGAGGAAATCTTCAATTTCAGTCTATAATTCCTAAATTGTAACGAGTTTTTATCTCGAACTCGTTTATCAGTAACAGCAGTTATGGGAATCTTAGGGAGGTAATATAAGGAAGTCGGTATTAGCGGGAAGTTTTTATTTATCGACGTCTTCCCGCTGAAAAGATGCTGAACGGAAAGGGATCGATCGAACTCGCTAGGGAGAGGCTGTCAGGGAGATCAACAGGTTCTGGGCGTGGTGAGGGGGAAGGGGAGGAGCAGGAAGGTCAGGTTGGCGTTAGTCCTCATGGTCCTGGTAGGTGGGAGGGCCAGCGTGAGGAACGCGGCCGAGACGTTCGGGTTGGAACGTGAACTGATGGGGCGTTGGGAGAACTCGACGGCGCGTGGAGGTCCTGTCAGGCTGGTGAAGGGTCAGGTTGTCATCATGGACGACACCGTGGACCACGACGCTCTGGGTAGACGTGAGCCCCTGAGAACCACTGGATCTACTGCCACACCCACGGGAGGTTCGAGAGGGTCAAGCTCCTCACGGTCGCCATAGTGGACCTCGGGCAGGACGTTCATGGTGGGAGCTTTCCCCTACGTCGTGAGGAAGATGTTGGATTTGTGAGGGTCACCGAGTTCAAGACCAAGATCGACTTGGCCAGACGTTGGACGTGCTCAAGGAGCGCTTCCAGTAGCCAGGGTCGTCTTCGACTTCCGTACTGTCCGAGAAGCTCGTGACGGATAACGTGGTGTCAAGGCTCAAGTCCAACCGAACTCAGGGTCGAGTCGGCCCAGGGGACCCTAGAGGAGGTGGAGGGACACCTCCCAGTGGGATAACCTGGAGTCTACTACGCCGACCTGACCCTGGGAGGCCCAGCGATTACGGTGAAGTTGCTCGCAGGAACACGACTCCATGACACACGTGAGGTACCTCTACACGACCGACCTCTCGCTCAGCGGGGAGGAGGCCTGTCGTGTGGGAGATCGAGGAGCTCCACAGGGACGTCAAGGCCCTGGGACTCGTCCTTCTGGAGGAGGGAGAGGCTTCAGGGGTACCTCACGATCTTCACCGTGACCAACGTCGTCAGGGAGCTGGTGGGGGCTCTTAACCTGAGGAGCGTGGAGGCGTTCCTCATGTTCTTGAACGTCATTTAGGAGGACCACCTGGGCTGATGAAAATCTTTAAGTTACGTTAAAGTCCCATAACTGCTGTGCTGTAGAAGAATTATTATGGGTCTACCTCCAAGGGCGGATCAAATCCAACTGCTTCCCTTGGAGGATCCAGGGAGACGTTGGAAACTGAACTTCCCTTCACCCTCATACCTTACGTAGAATCCCAGCTCTGCCAGCCCAACAGATACCACTCTCGTCTCCCCAAGTTGCCCAACCCCCTGAAATTCGGAGTGGCCATGAAATACCACCTTAGGCCTGAAGGTGAGTATTTTAGCCCTCACCTCCCGAGATCCGACCTGCACACCGTTTATGATCCCGGTCCCCACACCCCAGGGAGGGCTATGAACCATAACATAGGGAGTAGAGAAGTCGCTGGAGAGGTCCCCTACTCTGTTGACTAAGAGACCTTTAGACGCCAGGTATTTCATGGCAGTAACCCCGTCGAAGTCCCCGAGGATACCTCTAAACCTCTCCAGCCTCTGGGGACACTCGACGTCTCCAAGTCCCACTATCTCCTCCCCTAGCCAGTTAAACTCACCTATCACATCTTCCCGGCAAGGTAGACCGGACATTAGTATCAAGGATTGGCTCCAGTTCATATAGAGCTATACCCGAGGCTATAAGGTCTGCTGTGGAACCCGGGTTGAGCCCCCTCTCCTTGAGGTAGGAGTTGAACGCCTCTAGTTCCTCGTCTTTAGGGCACTTGCTCAGCTTCGAGGCCATCTTGGATACCTGTAGGGCAACCCTCCCTCCCCTCTTCCTAACTATCAGACCGTCCGGTTCCACCGAGAGCAGATAGATAAAGGCACTCTGTACGTCCTTGACGAACGACCCGCACTCCCCCCTCTTAAGGATCCTGTATACCTCCATGGATAGTGGGTAACCTCGCACCATTTCCCTAGAAACCTCATCCACGTTGGTTGACCACTGAAGGACTTCACCCATCCTCAGGTTCTCCTCCCTATAGTCCATCCTATCCTCCTTCCCTAGGTAGCTCGGCGAGATCTCCAGGAGAACCTTCCTGAACCACTTCCAGTCCTCCTGGGAGAGTGTCCTCACCAATTGGCCTGCCCTCATGGTTAAATCCCTCACGTCCTCGGACCCTGGAGAAGAGTAAGCCAGTGGAAGGAGGAGGAGGGCTGTCCCTAGAATAGAGAACCTTTCTGTACCCTTCACCCCCTCATAGAGCAAGTCCATGAGGGTGGGAGACCTCCTAGCTCCCCTCAGGCACGCCTCCCTGTACTTGGGCTCCATGACCAAGGCCGATAAGACTACGTCGGTATATCTGACACCCTCAACGTCCTGTGAAGGGCTCGCGTTTCCCGGTTTAGGTACAGAGGCCTCCAGTACTGAGGCAGTTGAGAGGGCCAAACCTACCCTCCTACACAGGTAGGACGTAGCCTCTAACCTCCCTCGCACCTATCACCACTCTCCTCTCTCCGTCACACGACATAAGTACTCCCCTAACCTTAACTCTCCTCCTGCCGTACATGACCGTGGAGAAGATCCCTTCGTAGCTGATCACCGTGTATCCCCCCATGAGTGCCCTGGATGGGTAGAAGAGTGCCTCAACGTCACCCTCGAGTTCTCCCGAAGTCCTTACCTCTCCCCTGCTCTCGCACACCTGCTCACAATACTTCTCGACTTCCTCCCTCACGAACAGGAACGAGTACCTCACTCCCCTGTGAACCCCCCTCACCCTCCTGTCGTAAATGGACTTCACGGCATCAAGTGGGAGGTTGTAGTTCTCCGAGGTCTCAACTATCCATTGAGGGTCTGGCTCCCTCCCAGTAAACTGAGCCATGAAGTCCTCGGCTCCCTTCCTTCCGTAAACCACCAGGTCCAGGTCTGAGTCCGAGTGTTCTATACCGAGGAGTATGGAACCGGTGACCCCGAGCTTCAGAGATGGTAATCCCTCCAGGAGGGAGAAGAGGATCCCAGAGAGGTGGGACTTCCTCTCGTTCCTCAACAACCTGTCGAAGGCATCCTCCGGTCTCATGTGATCCCTAACCCTGGACCTCATGAGGACTGGGAAACTCGCCCCGTAACATGGCTCCCACCTGAACTCCTGGGGGGAGGACGCTAAGTTGTGCACTCCGTACTTGGGGAGAACTCTCTCATATCCCCTCCAGAGACCCCTTCCAGTATAGGTGTACTTCCTGTAGGCGAAGAGGTATCCTGGAGGAGCGACGTTCGTGATCAGGAAGTAGTAGTCCCCACTTAGGTCCCGAACCGCGTCCTTATCCAAGAAAGTACCTCTTCCCATCCCTCCACCTCCACGTAATCCAAGGCCGTACCTGAGCTTTTAAGCATGTCAACCAGTTCCCTGTGTGCCCACCCCGAAACTGCTGAGGCTATGAGGGAGGCTCCCACTGAAGCCTCCTTGAACCTGAAGTCGAGTTTGAGACCGAAATTCACCTCCCACTTCCTCCTCCCAGAGATTATGACCGGCACTCCGTACTTTTCAGAGTAATAGTGGGATATCATCTCGGCAACCTCCAGTGCCCTCCCATAGTTTCCTCCCGAGTAGAGGGCCAACTTGGTCAGTCTGGAGAACCTGGAGAGTAGGTAAGCAATCTCGCCGTCTAGATCTCCCGCGGATCCAGGAAACGAGGTACCTCCGATCCCATCCACGACTTTCCCCTTCAATACCAGTATGAGGGAGACGAACTTGGTACCGGCCTCAACTAGGACGAAACTCTCGAACATGGTCCTGTAGAAGAATGCTGAGGCAACCTTGTCCGCAGTCCCCATGTCAATTACGTTCCTCTTCCTCTCCTCTGGTACGCTCTCCAACTCCTTCACTGAGGGCAAGGTTATACCCTGGAGTACCCTGGAGGCGTACAGGAACTCTCTGAGGGGGCCTCGCCCCGGCTCCGCCAGTGAGAGCAGAAATACCTCCTTCTCCCCCAGTTCCCTGGTGCGGAGGAGCGGGAGACCGTGACCCGAGGGTAATGCCACTAGGGCAGGCTTACGTCTAGCTATCTCCCCCACTATCCTGAAGGCATCCTTCTCCACCAGTGATGTTGGAAACTCCCTGTACGCCACGACCCTCCCCAACTCGTCGGTGAAGGCCACAGCGTAACTACCACTCCCTGGATCTATCCCAGCAAATATCACGAGAACTTTTAATGTTCCCTGGCTTAAGAGACTTGATGATGACCTCTTAAACTGGACGGGTGACAGGAGCGGGCAGCCACTGACTACGAGTGTATACAGGAGCTTTATATACGTAGGTATACTAACTGTTGGCATGGCCAAGTCCAGGAAGTCCTCCAAGGCCACCAGGAAGTCCTGCTTCATGGACTCCAAGGTCCACGAGAGGTTGGGGGAGATGGCCCAGAGGAAAAGGATGAGCCTTTACGATTACACCAATTACCTTCTAGAGATAGGAGTGGAGATAGAGGAGAGCGGGGTGAACCTGGAGGAGATGAAGGAATTCATTAAGGTCATGGGGAAGGTCTTCCAATTTTACAAGGGTACAGTGATTGTGGCCCCATTCAACGCCACGGAGATCAAGGGAGGTTGGAGGGAGTTGGGTAAGAGACTCGGGGTCATAGTGAGGCAGAGCAACCCCGACTGCAGAGAGGGAGTGATCGGAGTGACGAAGTCGCTGTTATGGCCTTTGGGTCAGGTCGTAGAGAACGGTTACGAGGTGAGGGCTCTCTCTCCGACTTTGACTTCCAAGAACGTGCTGGAGAACCTGAAGGAGATGATGGAGGGTCTCCTGGAGTCGGCGGGGGTCAAGGGTGAAGTGGTGGCTGATCCCGGAGCTTTGGTGGTTAGGGTTAGTTGAGAGTGAAACTAGACGTCTCAATCGACTCAAACCTTTTTGACATGAGCGGGTTGAATAAATTTTCGGGGCTTAAGCTTAGTTGAACGTTTATTTATCGAGCCTGGGCTGCACGGAGTGGGGGATCGTTCCTCCTCTGCTCCCTTAGTGGGACAATTCTCGCCCACACGTGCGTTACTTCACGGATGTGGGCTGAATCCTTTTTCCCATTAATGGAAATATTTTTATTTATTTATTTTTATATTTGTTTATAATATTTTTGTTGATAAAGGATGACCTCTCACGCCGATGTGGGCTATGCCCAAAAGGGTGGGAGTGATCTGGGATGTGAGTCCCTTGCCGTTGGGCTCTAAGGAGTCCCGTGACCCACCTACCTTGAGGTAGGGTAGGTTGTTGAGGGCTAAGTCCCTACACTGAATCGTGATTGAACATAAGATAATTGAAATGAAAGTGTAGGGACAAACGGAATCTTCTGTAACTTATGGTGGAGGCAGGGTTCAGAGTAGCGGCGCCTGGATTTGAACCAGGGACCTCAGGGTTATGAGCCCTGCGGCCTACCAGGCTGGCCTACGCCGCTGTTTTACCCCGCCGAAAGTTATGAGGTAGGAAACCCTATAAATCTTTCCCGAGCCTCTGGAGGGAATTCTAAGACGTGAGCTTGGAAAAAGTAAGTTTCCCGTTATATCGATTAAAATTTGAGCATCCCACCAAACATTTACACCTAAAAGGGCGAAGTTTGTCGTTCTTATCTATTATACAGATGCAGTCTCATTAGGGAGAATCAAAGCGAATATGCTCACGTTGTAACCCCCCACCTGTACCAATATAGTCTTGTTCCATACGTAACTAGGAAGAGTATAGTTGTGAATTAACGGGTATGGAATGGGCGGGGTTATCACGTTAGATATGTTATCCCAGATTCCGTGGTTATCGTAGAACAATGCATCCAAGGTATAATTTTGATTGCCTCCCCTTAGAACTATGAGGGTTGACTTTGAGGGAGTAGAGTTAAAGAAAAGCAGTATTGAACCTCCATTTACCTGCCTAGTGAGTACAGTTGTGAAGTCTGGTTGTCTGGCAGAGGGTTCAGAGAACGTGAGCACCAAGAACGCGATAGGGATGAGGATAACGACAACGAGGATAATCACGACAAGAAAGGCTATGAAGTCTGATTGGGCCTTCAATTTAGACACCTTACAGTTTATTGTAGCCCTCCGTCCAGGTGTACACTACAGTGATGTTTAGGGGAGAGTTAATGTCAATATAATCACTGGAAATAGGTGTTCCGTTTACATAATATTCATAGGGACCCCACGCGAGACCAGCATTGAAAGTCGCAATTTGATAATTTGTAAAGTTAACTGTAAAGCAAACATAAAAGTTTTGAGACCTCAGATTGAAATAGGTGCCTATTGCTGAATAATTATAGTTCCCACTTTTTATATAATATGGTGTTGAATTCGAGTAATTATAGAGATTATTCCCTAGCTGAAAATATAAGCCGTATTCTTGGGGATAATTCGGGTTAAAGTTAAAACAGTAATAAGTATAGTAATAAGGATCAGGCTCTATGCATGTCACGTTATGAGGATATTCAATATAGCTATATTCTATATATATTCCGTAATAGTTATAATCATTATTGTAACTCACGATAAATGAATAGTGGGTATCAGGATTTAAGAACGTGATGAAACTTGTGGAACTAAATGATCTACCGCTAACTGAAGTAAACTGGTACTCAAAATGCTCTATTATATTCCGACTAATCGTGTGGTTCAAAGACGTAGTCACCACAGTGAAATTGACGAATCCTGCGGGTATGGTTAAGTTCGTGGTTCCACTTATTGTATAATTAACCCCGTCAATTATGACCTCAACAGGCTCCACTTGGCTTGGATTCACCTGTATCGTGACCTGATCTTGTGCATTTAAGGGAGAGTAATTCCCTATCAGGACTAAAGGACTTCCCTCTAAAGTGACTGTCACTTCATTAGAGGTACTGGAGTTGAGAATTCCCTGGCCGAGCTCAATCCAATTGCGGAATACACCAGTTATCACGGACCCGTTTCTCTCCACGTAATATACGTATTGAGGTATCCGAATCGAGAAGGTACCGGTTTGGTTCACGAACGCGACGGGAGTGGTGAAGTTCTTGTAACTCCCGTCTATGTTAGTGGTCAAGTTCGTTGAGACGGTTATAGGGCCGCTGCTCTCATAAATCTGCGTAGCGACCTCGAATCCTCCCTTCCCAGATGTGGAGTAGGGCCCTATGGACGACATAGGGGTCAGAAAGAATAGGTTACCCAGGGAGGTGATGACGATTATGGGCCTCCCCTGGACGTAAGGGGGAAGTGTGATGTTGGTGAAAGTGGTTACGGTCAATGGATACTTCAAGCTGGTAAGGTTCGTCCAGATACCCGATGAGGATAAGTACAATATCTTGGTTATTGTGATGTTAGTAGGGGGCACGAATGTACCGTTAGTGTAGTAAAACAAGATGGATGAATTCCCATAATATATGGCTGGATGCCCGTATTCTACCTGCTTCGACTGAAGAGACTTGAGGTAAACGTAGTTGTTTACTAAGGCCGATTGGGATACCCCTTCCTGTTGAATGGTAGAGATATATTCCATCATGGGAATCGCAACCACAACAATTACGATCACTAGCATGAGTAGGGCTATAGAGCTGGAGATTGCCTTATTTAATCTGAGCTTCATAATGGCTCACCTCCCACAAACCACTCCTGATAGTCCGTTATGATAAAAGGCGAAATTATGGTAATTTCCGATCCCTCTTTAAAATTTATCGTTTCGAGAGCTAGACCATTATGTTTAGTAATCAATCCTTTTGCAGAAACATTGACAGGTTGGGACAACAGTACACTGTATGGTTGTCCGCTGATGTCGAAATTCCCGCTAAGCTGATGGAGATAAACATAAGTGTCGTTCAATATAGTCCAGTTTTTGAAATATAGTCTCTCACTCTGATTATATGCTGTGGGGCCTATCACGAAACTGTTGTTTATCTGGACGAGTTGGCCTGGGACATCACCCGTGGAGGGAGGATTACTGTAATAGACGTTAACTCCTGGGGGATAAAAGAAGGAGTTATTCACCAACACCGCATAATATACCTGATGTAAGCTATAATTTCCGTAAACTGTTCCATTACCTGCAACAAATACAACGTCCTGACCATATACCGTTATATTCTTAATTGAGGGTGTTAGAGCAGTGAACTGATAACAGTTAATCTCCCCAGCGTAAACAGAGAACTGGGTACTTTGAGACTTGCCTTTACTCGTACTCGTAAACGAATAATTGAAGGTTATGTTATAGTACTTAGGAAACTGGATTAAATGGTATCCGTAAGTCAGATTAAGGGTGATTCCGTTTCCGCCTAAGTGATAGGTCTTGTTATCTATAATTACTGGAACAGTTGTGTTCAGAGGGTTAAGGGTGATGGTACTACTACCATGGATATTACTAGTCAAAGGGTTTAGTGACAACCCGCTCGGCTTAATGGTCACCTGATATTTCGCCTCATAGGCCTTGTAAATAGCCGTGACTACAACGGGTCCGCTCACGGTGAGGTATGTAGACTCGCTGTTGAGACCTGAAAGTTGACCGTAACCGACGACGCTCCAGTTCTGAAAGACTCCCGTTAGACCGTATTGAGGTAGAAACGTACTGTTTTGCTTCTCGTCTAAAGGATAAGTCCCAGGAAGCACGTAGCACACTAGGGGAGTTTGACCTCCCCCAACTCCGAACACAACCTGCGTGGATACTGGATAGACCTTAGAGCCATTGATAACGAAGGAGGCTATATAAACTGGAACCTTTCCTGAAGGACCTTGCACATTCACGGTGTCGATGGAGGTGTTAGGCTCAAGGAAGTAAATGTTACCATTTCCAGACACAATTAACACAGGTTGGTTATAGGCCCTAGTTGGAAGGAGGATGTTTCCGTCCCCTGCGATCACTCTAGGGGAATAAAGTACGGGAACCCAGGAGGTTCCATTGAAATAGTAAACTTGTGTAATGTTTAAGGGATAAGGTATCGAGGTGTACTGGATCTCAAGATAGGGGGTCTTGGAGGAGTTTAAGTAGACGTTTGGGTTGCCCCTAAATACGTTATTGGTCTCCTGGGTCTGTCCCTGAAGGTAACCGACGGCCTGCTGTGATCCCTGATAGTTATACAGTTGAACCGAATTGAAAATGAGGTAAGCAGGGATCAGAACGGCGACCAAGAGGATGAACATGAGGACCATGAAGATGGGGAGGGACAAGGCCTTCATCCCGGCACCCCCGTGAAGGTGTAACCTATCCTGAACACGTCCCCCTGACCGTACATGACCCACACGACGGCTATGTCCCCCTTAGAGAAGCCCGAGAAGATAACAGTCACGGGGTCGTTGAAGGGTATAGTGTAGGCCCGAATCGGAGAACCAATCAGGAGGTGGCCGTTTAGATCATACACTTTAGCGAGGGTAACAGGCTCGGCCAACTTACCATTGGCCAGGTAGACGGAGAACGAAGGTTGACCCTGAGGCGTAACGAGGCCGACTGAGGTCTCGAAACTGGAGGGCTCTGGGAACACTAACACCGTAACGTTACTGGTCTCCGCAGGGTCGTATGCCTCCAGTACTAAGCTAGCCTGGTTCCCGTTATTAAGAAGGGGACCAACCGATATCGTGGTTTGGGAAGCTAAGTTGTTGGCCACCTGTTCTTCTGAGGACAAGATTAATTGGGGGTAAAGAACAGCAATGGATAAGGCTATCACAGCTAATCCCAATGTCACGACGGCAACTAGGAGTATTATTTCCTGAACTACATTCTCAGGCAATTATTCTCGAGAATATAAGTTATTCTTCTTGTTATAAATCTTTGCCGAATTTGATAGAAAGTTTAATTGTGATTTTCTTATGATAGCCCGTTGGCTTGATATCTTTAGAGTGAGGGAAAAGGTTTATTACTGAGAGTCTTGTCAAAATAGTATTGTAATGCCTAACGTAGTGATAACTTTTCTAGTGATCGTAGTAACACTGATGATGGCCTTGGGGGTCTTCAGTCTGTACACGACTTACTTTTCAGCGCAATCCATCACACTTCAGGAGAGAGAGACATTGGTGGCACAATCAAAGCAATTGGTTACCTTCGTCTCTCCCATAACCTTCCGAGGAATAACACCGAACTATCAGTACTTTAACGTGTCCTTCCTCTTGTGGTACAGCTCTCCCACTAAAAATGTAACCTTAGTCCCCTTCGTGGTAAACCAGTTACCCGGAATAGGAGTCTATCTTTACACCCCGTCTGTGGAGGAGAACGCTCTGATCATGACTAACTCCTCAGGTAAATTGAACGTGATTAGGGGATTTCACCTGAGCTCCACAGTTTTCACCACACAGGGACAACAACTTAGCGTTAATGCTGAAGCCTTCCCAGTCGGCCAGAGCGGTACGGTGATGGTGAACGCGAAGGTCTCTCCAGGTCAGATAATAGTTGTATGGATACTAACCTATGAGTTCGGATCGTGGTATAGGTTGGGCTACTTTTTCGTTAATCCAGAGGACGCCGGTCTGGGATTATATGTTACCACGGCTACTGCTCCATATCTGGGTAACAGCAAAAATACTAACTTCCAGCCTCCCCACTTGTTTAGCAATAACCAGGGGGTTCAATTGGGTCTTTGGTTCAAGGTAATAGACAACGCTACGTCCCCCTCAAACATATTATATTTTACTTTTAATGCTACCAATAACAAGATTTATTGTATATATATTTATCAGTATGGCGAGAAAATATGGGTTAAAACCAATGCAAGTTCTAATAAACCCATCCCACTTGCCAACGCGAATGTAGGGGCGAAATACTTCATTAACCTGAGTTTCGGGTCTCAGGTAGAGCAACACGGTATATCGGGATCAACCAATATATCGATATATAATTCCATAGGAAAGCCCATAAATGATATTACCCTAGGTATTGGAGAGGCAAACTCCTACGTGGCTAGTGTAAAGTTCGGCTCACCATATCAGGCTGTTGAGATTTCCCAAGCATTTCTTGAGACATTACAAAGTAAAAAGGGACTCGGAGCTTTCTATAGTACATCATCCACTGTGCTTCGTAAGGGTAAGGGATTTTATTATAATAACACTGAACCTCTACATCAGATTATTAAAGGAGCTGAAAATAATCTGCACGCCATTGTCTACTGGTACTTCGTCTACCCTACATCCTCTCCTCCTCCCTACGTTAGTGCCACAGTGTGGTACTGGTCCAATGGTAATTCTTTGAATGAGACGTATCTCTACCCCTCAGGTCCTAACACGTGGACTATAGACTAAATGGACTTTCCTGCGGAGCCCACCAGTTACATTTTTATCCTCAACTTCCCACTTGTTTTTGCGGCCGTAGTCCAGCCTGGATTAGGACGCTGGCCTCCCAAGCCAGAGATCCCGGGTTCAAATCCCGGCGGTCGCATCTCTTTTTAATTTACAGCAGTTATTAGATTTGCCTTTGATTACAGGCCGACATTTATGGGAAAGTCCTATAACTGCTGTAATTTAAATGATTGTACTCCACTATGCTCATCATAACCGACTAAGGCCGTGATGAGAAGAGGGTCGAGTGATAGGTGATCTACGCTGGAAAAACTGATTTAAGCTGTTCTGATCAACCTGTTTGATCCTAACCCGTCGTGTGAACGTAAAGTTCATCTCTTGGAATATTGCTATTGATGATATCCTAGAACCTGTCTCTAAGCAATAGACTTAAAATCATATTCCAAAAATATTCGGTATATAATTTTAATTGTGATCCGAGAGAAGGGTTTGAGGTAAGGGAGATATCGTTTTACTCATGAAAAGAATCAAGAGGGTAATACAGCCGTTCCCCTTCGAGAACTTTGGCGAACCGAACGTAAAATAGAGTTCTTCCTAAACTTTCTGGGAGGTCCTCAGGCTCTACAACGAGGTCAGGATCCTAAGACCTCAGAGGAGCAAGGCCTTCCTGTCCTTCACGAGCTCCCTCGAGCGGAGCTCAGGTTCATTGCCCTTCCGCTAACCCGCCCTTGTGCTCCGTCCTCGTGACCTTTAAGGGCATGGGAGGACCTTAATGTTCGTCTTAACCTTGCTCTGACTTAAGAAGGTAGTAGATTATCTAGGCATCCAATGGGTTGAATTATTAGAATCACTTCGATTTAATTCTAACTTATTTTAGAGAAGCTTGTTTGGGTCTACCGTGAAGGGCGAGGTTTTACGCCCCTCACTCCCCCCCCCATAAGCTTCACTTACAAAATTAGACGGAGGGTACTACTGTGAAGTCAATGAGTCCACTCGAGGTGGAGGAAGGCACTCAGTGACACTCCCCCGTCTCATGGGTTAAGTCTATACTCTCTAACCTGGGCGTGGGGAGAGAATAGTAGTGATGAGGCCGAGTGATTACTAGCCATTAAAAGTGACAACTAGCCACGATGAAGACCGGACTCTCAAAACCCGAGTGCTTTAAAACACCTATGTGAGACCTAAAACCGTCTTTTCACCGCGTCTATGAGCTTGAAGATGGTCAGAAACAAATCATGATTCCCATTGAAAAGTCCTCTCCGTTTAAAAAAGATGATATCCAATCCTACTTATGGTTATGAGTCTTTTGGATTCTAGGGCAAAACACCCCTTCGAGTTCCAAGCCGCATATTACCCACCTATCTACGCCGGAATTAAGGCACATACCCTGGGAGAATTGATGGAGGGTATCAAGAGGGTTGACGGCTACTCCATATTTTATCACGTATTCCATCCAGTCTTCTCAAGTCACGTCGTACCCTACGATCTCCACAACGACTTTGCAGTGTGGATCAGGGACGAGCTTCACGACAACTCCCTAGCTTACCTGGTCTCCGATGTGGAGGGTAGAGAGCCCAGGACTGTGGAGCAAGTGAGGGAGAGCCTCCTGGAGGTATTGAGGAGAGGAAGCCCCGAACTCAAGGGAGGTAAGCCGTTCCACTTCCTCACATGCAGACCCGTGGTTTACGATACTGGAAGGAGGGCCTGGACGCTGGGCGAATTCATCGACGTACTCTCAGAGATAACCATGAGGTCAGTAGTTTATCACCTGGTTTTCGGTAGGGCCATGGGTTACTCTCCCAGAAACGACTTCTCCTCCTGGTTATTGCAAGAGTTCAACGCCGTCTCACTGGCCGATAGGATTTCATCAATAGATCCACAGACCTACGTAGAGGAGGAGAGACTAAGGGAAGACCTCCTTGACGCGATAGAGGAGGAGATATACCGTGATTGAGAAGTTCGTCCCAATAGTGGGAGAAGACGCTGTGGACAGCGTCTTCAAGATAGCCGAGAAGCTCAGGGGGATCTCGGTTCTTCACGTCAATTCTACGCCCAAGGGGGGTGGAGTGGCTGAGATACTGAGTAAACTTGTTCCCCTCATGAGGGAGGTGGGAATCAACGCTGAGTGGAAGGTAATACGGGGCGACGAGGAGTTCTTCAAGGTGACCAAGAGCTTTCACAACGCTCTACAGAACGGAACTGGACAGCTCCAGGGGAACTCCTTCGAAACTTACAAGAAGTGGCAGGAAATCAACCTCTCTGAGCTCCCCTTGGATTACGACGTAGTTTTCATACACGATCCTCAGCCTGCCGGTCTGGTTACGCAGAGGAAGAAGGGAAAGTGGATATGGAGGTGTCACATAGACATATCCAACCCGTTCCCCCCAGTGTGGGAATTCTTGAGGGGCTACGTGGAGAGGTACGACTCCGTCATAGTATCCTCGCCCGTGTTCGGGAGGGACGACCTTTCCGTGCCTCAGTTCGTGATCCCTCCCTCCATAGATCCTTTGAGCGTTAAGAACAAGGAGATATCGCGCTTCACGGTGGAGAGGATACTTAGGAAGTTCGGACTGGACCTGGATAGGCCCATAGTAACTCAGGTGAGCAGATTCGATAGAGCGAAGGATCCGGTGGGGGTTATAAGGGCCTTCGCTGGGATGAAGAAACACGTTGACGGGCAGTTAGTGTACTTGGGAAGCCCAGCGACGGACGATCCTGAAGGTGAGGAGGTTTACAAGGAGACGTTGAAGGCCGCTGAGGGAATAAAGGACGTTCATCTGCTCCTCTTACCTCCAGATAGTGACCTTGAGGTTAACGCCTTTCAACGTGGGGCAGACGTAGTGATGCAGAAGTCGATAAAGGAAGGATTCGGATTGACCGTTAGTGAGGCGCTCTGGAAAGGTAAACCAGTGATAGGTGGAAACACGGGTGGTATACCTCTCCAGGTGATCCACGGGCATACGGGGTTCCTGGTAAGTACGCCTGAGGAGGCCACTCACTACTTGATCTACCTCCTGAGGAATAGGGACATAAGGGAGAGGATGGGGAAGATGGGAAGGGAACACGTCAGGAACAATTTCCTTACCATAAGGGAACTGAGGGACTATTTAATGACGATCCTCCTGACTAAGGGAAGGACATAGGTTCTTGTATTTATATCCATTAGTAGTTATTAGATTTCCCTTGATAACGGGACGTCAGTCAAGGGAAAGTCACATAACTGCCATCAAACTCTTTCCTGACCATCATTCCTGACTCTCAATAATGATTGGCTTAAGAGTCGTTTCTTAACATGATCCCAAGGCAGGGTTTTCCTCTCCCTTTAAGAGAGGGGATGCCGCCGCGGGGATTTGAACCCCGGACAACCCGGTACCTGAGCCTAGTCTTCAGCCGGGTGCTCTCCCGGGCTGAGCTACGGCGGCATGGTTATTGAGATATCTCAAACTTAAAGCTTTTCCGCTGAATGTCTTCCCGGGGCCCGGCGACACCCTGGGAGAGCCCTTATTAGGGGCCTGTGAAATAGGGTCTCCAGGGGCCCCAACATTGGTGAACGTACTCGTCGCTTCGTTGAACCGGGTGGACAGGAGTTACCTGGAGAAAGTCAAGTCGTGGCTTGAGAGGGATTCTCAGGTCTACCTCATGGTGGAGGCAACACACGTTGGAGTTGAGAGCTACGATTGGAACGCGAGTAGGTTCGACGGGAGGGCCCTCATGAACCAGATCCTCAAGAGGTTCGATTCCCTCCCCTTCGACTACGTCCTAGTACTTTTCAACCCCAGTATCACCTTGAACGGCAGGTTGCCTGAGTGTATATCCTCAGGAAAGGTTTACCTCATATCCCTCACCAACTCCTTTTTCAGGAGGAGCAACGAGGGAGTGGAGGGGCTTAGGGAAGTCGTCAGAGGAATACTCTCTGGGAGGAAACCTTGCTTGGAGTTGGCTCAACTCACCTAGTCATATGTCGACCACGAAGGTAATCTCGTACCCCCCATCCCTCTTGGTTATCTCCATCTCGTGATAAGTCATGGCCTTCACCACAGTCCTCCTCTCGTGCCTTTCAGGGTCGAACTTCTCCCCTAAGGCTTCTCCCCTAAGCGATAGGCCTTCTATCGTGACCTTAAAGGCACTGAATAGGAGGAGTTCGGTGTCGTAGTAGAAGAGGAGTGACTCTATCCACCTGTAGAGCAAGTTCTCCAAGTCGTACCCCTCCACAGTTACCTCCCTCCTCTCCCTCCTCTCAACCTTGCTCGTGTCGGTCATGACCTCGAACACCGCTAGGGCAGAGTTCTCGAAGGCCTCCTCCAATGTCTTCCCCCAAGCCCTGATGCCGACGTCTGCCGTGTGATCGAAGAACTCGAACTTCATATCAACCTTTTAACTCCTGAACCTTTAACGTTTATAGATGAACATGGGAGGACGACAGAAGACAACCATATTCATGAACAAGGAGGTTAAGAAAGAGAAGAAGGGACAGCAAGCTAACCAGCCCTCCTCGAAGTGAAGAAGGGAAGGAAGTAGATCAGTGCTGCCAGGAAGAGCGAGATCAGAACTATGTCAAGGTTTTTTGTCTCTGCGTAACTGACCAGGGAAGTGTAGAGGAGTGCTAAGCTGATCAAGATTCGACTCTTCATCCTCTCACCTACACGAAGTCCACCTGTATGGGCAGCCTTGAGTAACCTCCAGCTATGGCTGACCCGACTCCCAGGGAGAGTGACGTCAGTATACCCAGGTAGGCTGTGGGCATTATCACTGTCCCCTCTATGTAGTCAGGTATGGCGTTGCTGAGTAGGGAGTTCAGGGCCTGAAGTGAATTAATGTTGGTGGAGAAGTCCTGTATGACGTTAACTCCGAACGTACTCAGGAATGCAGGGAGAAGCGGGAGACCCACGTAGAACACTATGGCGAAACCCATGAGACCACCACCAACCGCTCTCCCGATCCTGAACGGGAGCGAGAGCATGAGAACCCCTAGAGCTATGAGCAATCCAACGTTGTTGTAGATCAACTGGGAGATAACTATCAAGGTACCAGTGATCGTTATGAACCCAGAGAGGAAGGTGAGGACAAGAGAGAAGGGAACAGAGAGGGGTGTAAATCCTACGATTGTGAGTATTCCCCTCACCACAGTGAAGATGGATAGCTCGTTGGCCAAGAGTTCGTAAAGCCAGTTCATGTAACTCGGCCAATTAGTTCCCAGTTGATTGCCTATTACCGAGACCAGGTAGAGGATAGTCTCATAGAGGTTCACGAGTATCGTGGAGTAAATCCCGTCAGATATCATCTTGGGTCCCCACTTTTTAACCCCGTAGAGGGGAATCGGGAGGGCCATGAAGAGTGTTCCCAGAAAGTAAGTCAGTGCAGCCAAGTCCTGAGATATGGATAGTACCTCGAACGCGTTCAACTCTGATACCCCTAGAACTGCCCAGCCACGTAAGACACCAACGCGAACACTGTAGTCCCTATGGCTAGCCAAAAGGCAGCCATTATAGCGTCCTCGATGAAGTCCTGACCAGTCCTCTTGACCTTGAATATGGGTATCGGAGAGCCCCTCAGGGCCCACCCCACAGCCCAAGCCAGTATGAATATACTCCAGGCTATCTCAGTAACTTGAGTCGTGAGTTGTTGCACGAAGGACTCTATTCCAGACATCAGTTTGAGGTTAAGCCTAATTTTAGGTGAGAGGTGTCCGAATGTTTTCAGTTAAAAAACTTTCAATGGTTTTCACCACGCCCTCTGGGGAGAGCTTCACGGTATTTATGACCAGGTCATAAACAGAGAGGTCCTGGATGTCTATACCGTAGTACCTCCAGAACCTCAAATAATGGCTCTGTTCCCTCTCTATCACGGACTTGAGCGCCTGTTCGTAGGACATTCCATCCCTAAAGGATATCCTCCTAGCCCTCTCCTCCAGGGGAGCCCAGAGATAGACGCTGAGGTCCGACTTCCCAGCCAAAAGCCAGCCAGCTATGTGGGACTCTATGACCACGTTGGACTTGTTGGCCTGTCTCATTATCTCCTGATCTATGGCCTTATCTATGTCGAAGCTATTCTCCGCCTCTCTATTAAGAGATAATATGTCTACCCCGTGTGACCTTGCCATTTCCCTGAATATCTGACCTGCAGAAACGAACTTCAGACCGTACTTCAACGAGAGCGACTTCGCCACAGTTGTCTTACCACTCCCAGAGGGACCGCTTATGACTATTATCATGAAATTCCTCTCACAGCTAATTTGATTCCCATTGAAAGGCACTTATGACAGAGATAACCCCCATACTGTCTCGATGACGAGTCCATGGATCCCCTGAGCGGTCTCTTGCATATGGAACATTTAGCTACCGAGTCCTTCCTCCTGTAGAAAATCACTGAGATCTTGCCAGAAGGAGTTCTCCTATACAACTTCCTGAGGGATGTGGACCTCTGGAAGGGCTTCATGGGCTATAATTAGACAGTTAGCTTATATTTGCTTTGGGCCTCCTCAGTGAAAGTGGAGTGAAAACTAAGAAAGAGAGGATATAGAGGAGGAGCGGACCCTCTACTAACACGTTCCTCCCCTCAATCCTGACAGTAAGGAGGGGCACATAGAAGGGGAAGTAAAGCACGAAGTTCATCGAGAACACAAGGAACAGACCAATCATGTAAAGGGCTAGGAGAACCATAGACTGGAGGAGTGAGTAGAAGTACACTGCGTTGTTGTACCTCTTTATGTCCTTGGAGAGCTTCATATAAACCCTGTCTCTCCTCTTGGGAACCACGGTGTTTATTCTTGCCTGTAATTTCTCGAGCTCCTGCAGGCTCCTAGAAAGTCTCTTGGAAATGAAGGTCCTATAAAGTGCGTAGAGGAGAACGTTTAAACTCAGGCTCAAAAAAAGAACTTCCAGGATCTCGACGCTCATATCAGGTCATTGACTTGATTATCTCGTTGGCAGCTACTGAGGGATCTCCCTCCACGTTTTTGACAACCTTGACCGATGCTCCCACGAGTACCGCTGAGGCCATAGCAGAATACCTGGCAAAGTTCATGGTTTCCTGGATCACAGTTATGTCAGCATAGTCGGTTCTAGCCCTCGTCTTATCGGAGGCCTGCCTCTTCAATATAAGCTCTGGTTCACTCTCTATGAGGAAAATAACTGTAGGTTGAAGTATCTCTACGATATGCTTAGGTAATCCAGGGAGATATCCCCCTGGTGTCCTTATCACAGCGTGGGTGTCCAGGAAGGCCAGTCCGCCCTCCCCTAACGATGAGGCATCCTTATGTATGTTCCTTGCTGCCTCCAGCTGTAGGTTACGCTGAAGCTCTAGCGGTAACTTCCTCATTTCGTCCCTGCTACTAACGTACCTCAACTCGAGGGCAGTCTTCAACATGTAGTCTCCGTAGTTCATTATGAGGAATTTTGACCCTTTCCCAGAGAGTATGGAAGATATCGTGTTTAGCACTGTTGTCTTCCCCACGCCGGGTATTCCTGTAACTATTCCCAACTTCATGATCACTCACCTATCAATCTCTTCAACAAGGGGTACATCTCTATTGACCTCTCGTAGGCTAATAAGCTATAGTACTGCATGGCTATTGAGACCGCTAATAGTATTCCCACTCCTGTTCCGTACACCCCAAGCATAGTAGCTACGACAGCTATCACGCTCACTATAATAGAACTGAAGAAGGCTAGAGGATATATGTACTTAGCTAGGACAGCCTCTATCATCTTGGGGTTACTCCTCATACCAGGTATCTCTATCCCTGCATCAACCAGGTTCTGAGCTTGGGTAGCGGGGTCTAGTCCGGAGACCTCTACCCACACTATTCCGAACAGTACACCCAAGACTATGAACACCGCCGCGTATATGAGGGCCCCCACAGGATCTAAGACCACGGCGTATACACTATGAGGTATGGTTGTGGTTGGAGGAGGGAATATGAAGGCTGTCTGAATGTCGTTAAGGATCGTTGAGGCTGAAGGGGATACGTAGGAGGTCAGGGAGGAAAAGAGCTCTATGTCAGCTCCCAAAACGCTCACGAAGATGACTGGAATGCTGCTGACATAAAGGAAGTTGAGGGGAACGGTTCTCCTTATACCCCTCAGTTTCTGGGAAGTTATAGGGATTTGAACGTTGATGGAGGTGAGGTATATTATCAAGAATATGAGGCCTATGGTCGTCACTAAGCCGACAAGGTCTGGTTGGAAGGGTTTAGTGGTGTTCACTATGAGGGTCAATATGTCACCGTGATCTATCAGAGTTGTAACAAGTGAAGGGAAGAAACCCACCGGCAGGTTCTGAGACTGCACGTTGACGATGCCGAACATATACCAGAATATTATCTTCATTGTCCCTGCCAGGATGAAGAGACTTACCCCAGAGCCTAGTCCCCAACCCTTCTGTATGAGTTCGTCAAGCAACAGTATGAAGTAAGTCGCTACTACCAATTGTCCAGCCACCGCCAGTGGGATAGTGAGGTTAGAGAAACCTGTAGATCTAGTTAAAGCGAAACCGAACAGGAAGGACTCCAATAATATGAACAGGAACGCTAGCCCCTTTTGTGCCTCGGTGAATTTAGCCTTATCGTCCTCAGTGGAGAGGTTGAGGTTTATGAGCTTCGAACCTACGAGTATCTGCATTATCAGACCGGCAGTTATTATTGGACCTATGCCTAATTGAGCCAGAGTCCCAGCAGTCGAGGCAAATATGACTTGCTCCAAAAGGAAGTTACTCAATGCAGAGGATTGAATGCCGTACAGTGGAACAGAGGACATCACGAGATAAACTATTACTCCCACAATCGACCAAAGCAACTTCTGGTTTAACGAGGGTTTCTGCTCCGGCTTCTTGACGGCAGGCAAGACTTGGCCTAACTTCGATAGAGCGTCGGTAAATGACATAAATTAATCAAAACAGTTAGCTTTGAGGGGTTAAAATAACTTGCCCACCAGATTTTTCTATCTTCTCCTTGGCTTTATTGGTAATAGCTCCCACTGTGACCAGTAAAGGTCTATCCACCTTTCCTCCTCCCAAGAGTTTATCGTAACCTATCTTGGTCAAGTCAACCACTAGTTTCCCGTTCTCTTCCTTAGCCTCGATAGCTCCTTTATCCACCAGTTCCAACAACTTCCTAATGGATATAGCTCTAACTACCTTCGAGGTAGGATTGATGAAACCGTGCTTTCCATACCAGTCCTTTCCGTACTTAACTATCCAGGACCACTTCTCCTTATGCATTCCGATGTGCCTTCCACCCTCAGCTCCTCTATCTCTGTGCTGACCCTTTGTTCCCCATCCCATAGTTCTATGGCCCCTCATTTTCCTTGTCTTCTTTTCCCTTCTGACTACCACGTTACACCATCCTCCTGACCAATTCGTTAATTTTGTCTCCCCTGTAGCCTAACTCTCCTCCTGAACCTAGGAAGGAATTTACCTTTCCCTTAAAGCCCTTCTTGGGTGGGTGAAGCCTTATTGGTAACTTAACGAAATCCTGTTTGTTGAGCCTTATCCTACCCTCTACTAAATCCCTCAGAAACTCTTCCAATGTGATTCCCATCTTCTCCTTGATTATCCCTTCATCTAGCTTGCCCTTAACAGTCTCCAACCTAGATATGATGGCCTTGGCCCCTTCCATATTAAGTTCTCCCCACGTCACGTAGGACTGAACCCTCCTTATCATTCCAACTATCTGTTCCTCAGCTGGGTAGATCATAGCATTGTAGTGATTATATAATCTGAGCCTGTCTAGAGTCTCCTGAATGTCCCACGGGGTGGAGGCCCTCCCCCTTATTCTTATGACCAGGATTGAAGCCGTGATACCTCACCTCTTTCTCATCCAATCAACTGGAGTGACGAATCTATAGGTATTATATAGGGCCATGTAGGCAGCCTTAATGAAGTTGTCTGTAGTCCTAGTCTCTCCTCTGCTGAACGACCAAACGTCCCTCAACCCAGCGTAAGTTAAGAGAGTCTTCACGACGTCCCCTGCCACCAGACCTGTACCCTTGGGTGCAGGTCTCAGGATTATCTCCGAGCTTCCAGCCTTGCCGTACACCGTGAACGGAAGGCTGTGTGACTCTCCACAAGTGCACTCCCAACTGCCGCAGCCTCTCCTCACGGGTATTATATGCATCTTCGCGTCCCTTATAGACTTCTGAATGGCTACTCTAAGTTGTTTGGCCTTCCCCACACCTATACCTACGTAACCGTCTTGATTTCCCATGACTACTAGAACCTTATACCTTGATAGCTCTCCTGCGTCAGTCTGTTTCTGAACCATCCTTATGTCGACCACTTCGTACTTAAGATTCGGAAGGAGCACGTCTATGATTTCAGGTTCCGCTATCGTTAGATTTCTGGCAAAGAGCTCCTTTACGGAGGTTATTTTACCCTCCTTTACCAACTGTCCTACTTTAGTTCTCGGCTTCCATTCCTCCACGTTTGTAACGGGAACTTCCTCCATCTACATCACCCTTCAGAAGACTTGATTTTGTTGAGCACCTCTTGGAAGTGTGATGGGAGCTCCCTCGGGTCGAGTCCCCTGGAGATATACCTTGAGAACTGCCTTTTGAACTTCTCGGGATCCTGTGTTTCCAATAACTCGGCGTACTTTGCAACGTGAGCCCCTGTGAGCCTGGTCTTGTCTATCTTGACGTCTCCTAAGGGGACAGTTAGACCTGCGTCGATGGCCCCCTTTATTCCGTAGAAGATCCTTGCACCAGGTGTGGGTGTGAAGAGTCCTATATCCGCATAGACCTCCTTTATCCCAGCCTTCCTCGCTCTTACGCCCAAAAGATATCCAGTCAAATAACACGCTGTGGTATTATTTTCATCCCCTTTCCAACCGTACTTGGCCAGTTCTGACGAGTGTGCTGAAGCGATCACTATGTCCCCCTTCGGATCGAACTTGACCACCTGGGCGATGAAATACTTGTTAGTCAACCTAACTACAAGCCTGGTCGCCTTATTTATTACGTACGTATACCTCCTGTAGTAATTTGTCTTACCCTCTCTCCTTCTCCTGAACTTTACTTTGTAACTAGGACCTGTCGCCATTCTTCATCACTCCTTTAGCTTACCCATCTGTTTCAGTACACTCTTCACATCAGAGAGGTTCTTAAATGTGCCCCCCTTGGCCTTTAAGTATAGCATCCTGTAAGACCTGCTATCCAGCTTTCCGTTATCCCGCAACCACTTCAGATATCTCCTTATCTTCCTTATCCTCGCCATCCACAACTCCTTACTGTCAGCCCTAGCTCCCTTTTTACCTTTCCTACTACCAGTTCTCCTTCCCTCTCCCTTCCACTTCCTGTTCCTCCTGTTTCTCTTTACTCTCCCCCTGCTGTTTCCCTTAGGCTGAAGTACGATTATCTTACCGTCTTTGATGAGCTTTCTAATGTCGCCCCTAGTTAGGGCATCTCTAACCTCATCAGCATATTCGGGTGGAATCCTCACTCTACTCTGACCTACACCTCTTATTTCTGCGGCCAATCTTCTCTGAAGCTGAAGATCTGTCATATCTACTCACCATTACACACTTTCAAGCCCAACTCCTGGGCCCTCTTAAGAATCTCCCCCCTTAACCTGAGGCCTACCTTAGAGCTTATCCTTACTATAATTTTATCCTCCATACCTTTCAGCTTATCTAAATCTCTAAGATTGTTTATTAGAACCTCTCTGAGCCCAGATGGGTGAAGAGCCCTCACTACCTTTGGTGTCCTATATCCTGCACTTACAGGCCTTGGGAAGCCCTTAACCTTGAGTCTAGTCTTATTATCCTGCCCACGGGTTCTCCTCCACCTATCTTGCCTCTCCAGCCTGTAATACTTGTCCCAGTCGTATCTTTTGAACTCAGGGAGTAAGGACTTATGCTTAAGCTTCAACCTGTAAATCTTCCTTCTAAGTTTAATCGCCTCCAACTTAACCATCACTCCATTACCTCCTTCTTATAAATGAAAATACCATCTGAAAAGATTCTCCTATCAAAATCGGTTATCTTTGAGGCCAACTCAATGTTCGCAGCCGTCTGTGCTACCTTCTCCACATCGATTCCCTCTACCACTATGTCTTCACCCTTCACTGTGACCTTGACTCCTGGAAGTATTGTGGCTCTCCTGATGTTCTTCTCCCCTATTAGATTGGTTATCTGTACTTCGTTTCCTACAACTTTAACCGTTATAGGGAAATGTGTGAAGATTATTTTTAGATAATATCTGTAACCCTTTTGAACTCCTATAAACATGTTATTAATATGTCTCATTATGCTGTAAATTGTAGCCTTCTCTCTCCTCCCAAGGAATGTTGCCTCCAGGATGATCTTGTTGTCCTCAAGTTTCATCTCCAAGAACCTCGCAAAAGAGAAATCTCTGATCAACTCTCCCTTTTTCCCCTTCACTTTCAGGGTCTTGCCCTGCAACTCCACCTTAACCCCATTAGGTATCTGAACCTCTTCTCTTAGTGAGACTGCCTGCACAACACTCACCTCAATAGACGTAACCTAATACTATTCCACCCAGCCTCTGCCTTGCAGCTTCCTTGTGAGTCATCACTCCCTTAGAGGTGGACACTATTATTACCCCAATCTCCTTAGATGGAAGATACCTCCTGATGTTATCAGGCAAGCTGATCATTTCCCTGTAGGTCATGGAATATCTGGGAGTTATAGATCCACACTTATTTATCCTTCCCAGAAGCTGAACCACTATCTTCCCCCACCTTCCATCGTCTATGTGCTCGAATTCTCCTACATAGCCCTCCTTCTGCATAGTTCGCAGGACGTTAATTATCAGTTTTGATGCGGGTATTATAATGGCCTGCTTATTTCTCCTCATCTCGTTGTTATATATGGTACTTAACGCATTGGAGAGAGTATTAATGACCACCATCTTTCTCACCTTAACTTCTTAAAGCCTAACGGATAGGCCACTTCCCTAAAGCACTGGCGACACAGATAGATGCCATACTTCTGAATAACGGAGTCGGTGCTGCCACATCTCCTGCAGACTTGTACGCCTTTACCATGTTTCCTTTCCGCCGGGGGTCTATACTTTCCCACTCCTCATCACCTACACGACTGTGACTCCAAAGTTATCTTGGAGGAACATTATGGCCTCCTCCTTGGATATCCTGACTGATTTGGGCAGTCTAGCCTTCTTTCTCTTTCGCCTAGCAACCCTATATCCTGCCCTCTCTAAGGTTATGGCAACGTCGAGACCGAAGATCCCTATTTCAGGATCGTATCTCATTCCTGGTATAACTACGTGCTCTGATATTCCGAAACTCACGTTACCGTAGTCATCAAAGCTTGATGCCTTTATCTTGTTGTTTACAGCGACGAGAGCTCTCTTAAGGAACTCGACTGCCATATTTCCCCTAAGTGTAACCATCACCCCGATAGGGGCTCCCTTTCTCACATCGAACTCTTTTATGGACTTCTTAGCCTTGGTGTATACGGGTTTAGCACCTGTCATCTCCTGGAGGAGTTGATACGCCCTTTGGAGCCTCTCACCTGACTCCCCTAAGCCTATGTTCACAGTGACTTTTGCCAGCTTAACTCTCCTCATAGGGTTTACCTTCAATTCCTGCTGAACGCTCACTTTAGACCACCCTCACCTCTGGTCTCTCTTCCCCTACTACCATGCTGTTCTCTAAGTTTGTCTCGTATTCGGTACCATCTTCCCCTCTTATAACCACTATTGTGTGTCTCTTCTTCTTGTAGTTGGCCCACTGTATCCTCTTTAATGTTCCAATCACCCCTGCGTTCTTACCGCCTATAGCCATAACATAGACTCCTTCCTTCAACTGGTAAGTTCCTAGAATCTGTTGAGACGGTATCGCAATCTTAAATGTGGTGAGAGTAGGCATGTTAAACTGAGAGGCTTCCTGTTTATCCTTTAACAAGATGTTCCTGCCGTCCTCGAAGTTTAACTGTAGAGCGCTTCCCTTGACCACAGTCTTTCCAGTTAACCTGACTAGCTTGTATCCTGCCTCCTCAGAGGAAATCTTGACCACCTTAAGAAGTCTAACCCTGTCTGGTACTACACGGTAGTACAACGATGCGGAAGGTATGGTAATAACGTCCATGAGGCCCACTGGGTACTTATAATCTCTCCTTACCCTCCCGTCTACCATTACTAAACCGTCACTGATGATCTTCTTGGACTCTCTGAGGTTGCTGGCGATTCCCAGGTAGTCCCTTAGTAATATACCCAAGGGTATGCTTCTGGATAGAGGATGAGGACCAGGGATAGGTTTGACCGTCCACTTGTATTCCTTCTTGCTTAACCTTAAGAACCAAGGTGCGTTAAGTCTAGTAATATGAGGCATCTCTAGGCACCTCCCTGAGTTTTCTCAGCCTTTTTACCCTTCCTCTCTATTGCCTCCTTCCTCCTAGGATCTGCGGTGTTAAGTTTTGTGATCATGACCTTTGAGGCGTGTATCTTAACGAATAGGGGAGTTTCATCAGCTTTCTTCCTGGTCAGACCTTCTATCGCTATTCTGCCCTCTTCTGGGAAAACCTGAGCCACTTTCCCCTCGAATCCCCTATCCTTACCTCTCATGACTATCACTGTGTCGTCCTTCCTGACCCTTAATCTCTTGATACCGAACTCCTTCCGAATTTCCTCAGACACCCTAGCGGTAAGTTGTTTGACCGAAGCAGCCTTCCTCTGCTTAGAAGGTTTATGAGATTGCATGGTAACACACCTCAAATTATTAAGGTAGCTAAGCTAGCCACCTTTGGCCACCTCTCCGCTGCCTCTCTCGCAACTGGTCCTCTGATTTCGGTTCCCTTTGCAGTACCGTCTGGATTAACTATCACGACCGCATTGTCCTCAAATGAGATCCACGTCCCGTCCGGTCTCCTAAAGGGCATCCTTTGCCTTATCACCACGGCCTTGAACTTCTGCTTCCTCATCTCTGGTGTTCCCTTTCTTACTGAGACCATCACTAAATCCCCTACGTTAGCGAAGGGCACTCTCCTCAAAGCACCCCTGTAGCCGAAGACTCCTATAACCACTGCTTCCTTCCCTCCACTGTTATCAGAAACGACCACACTGGTGTAATTCTGTATGCCCGGAGTGAGACCCTTTCTCGAACCCAACATCTGCATCTTTTCTGGCATTTCCCTCACCTCTTACCCAACACTACGAACGAGACTGACTTGGATATTGGCCTCGTCTCTCCTATTATCACCTTGTCCCCCTCCTTAACGTCAAGGCATGGAGGAACGTGAACGTGAATCTTGCTTGATCTCCTTTCATATCTCTTATACTTACCATCATAATACAGGTAAGTTCTCATAACTACTCCGCTCTTAGAGGCCCTGTACTTAATCAAGGTTCCCTCTATGAGGAGACCCCTTACCCTCAAACTCCCATGGTATGGGCAATCCCTGTCGTCGCAGACCCTGTTGGGCGGTTGGACGCCAGGGATACCCACATTCTTGGATTGTAGTTGGGACATATGACCACCTATTTTAACCTCTTGATTGGCTTACCAACTAAGGCTTCGCCACATATAGTGATCCGACCTCTTTTAAAATCTAACTCAAAGGTTCCATTGACTTTCAATACCGACACTTTCCTACCTTTAGTGAGTAGAACTAGAGTCTTCTCGGTTTCTAAAAAAACCTCTCCAGATAAACCAACTAAAGAGGGGTCAGTGTGAGTGATTACCTTTGCATAAGCTCCTATCAGGTCAAGATGGCCTTGGAGCTTTTTTCTCATTTGTCCTCTTCTTCTCCCACAGAAGAAGGTTTATTCTAGATATCTCCTTCCTTATGTTCCTCAATGAAGAAGTGTCCTTTAGAGTACCGAGCCTGGCCTCGGCCCTCTTCTTCAGCAGGTCTGCCTTAAGTTCTTCAAGCCTCTTCCTTAAATCGTCCTCTGCGAGTTGTCTAAGTTCTTTCATAGATTTACCCACTTCCTGCCCCCTCCGTCGTTCCTGGTTGTTCGTCTATTATCCTAACGTTAGTGACCCTGACCTCAGCTTCCTGAGGCTGTGGAGAAGTCGGCGTAAGTTCTCTGAGCGACATCTTATCAATGTTCTTCAGAGGTTTAGTTATTATGACTTCGACACCATAAATTCCCATCTTAAGTGTTGCTATGGCGATAGCCCTATCCACCATGACATCTAAACTATTTCCAGTTTTATACACTATCCCTTCCTTTAACTTCTCGAACTTAGCCCTCTCAGAGGTGATTTTGCCACTCACTATAACCTCAGCCCCTAAAGCCCCAGCATTCATTATCCTCCTTATCGTTATGAAGGCAGCCCTCCTGAAGTGATATCCCCTCTCCAGAGTGACCGCTAGCCTAAACGCCATAACCCTTGCGTTGAGCTCAGGTTTCTCTGGCTGTGCTACAGTTATCTGCGGGTTCTCAAGATTGAAGTACCTCTCCAGGATTTGATGGAGCTGTTTAATGGTCTTCCCTCCCTTACCTATTATCATAGCAGGCCTCCCAGCGTATATTATAACTCTAGTCCCCATGGGCGTCTTTATTATCTCTGAACCAGCGTACTCTGCATTGTAATACTGTTTAGCTAAATATTCGTCTACCATGACCCTAGTAAGGGACTTTTGTAGGAAGTACTTCTTTATATCAACCAAATTTTACACCTCACCTATTATGACCTCGATATGAGAAGTTCTGTTAAACTTCTTAGTAGCCCTTCCGAAGGCCCTGGGCATGAACCTCTTGATCACTATACCCTTATGGGCTGCTATGTGAACCACCGTGAGCCTGTCCTCGTCCAGTCCCTTACCCTGTGCGTTAGCTTCAGCATTATCAATGGCCTTAAGCACATATTTTATTGCCTTCTCTGGATATCTTCCACTCTTCACCTTCCACCTGGGCGAAATGTTGGACTTGTGAGAGGCACCGTGAGAATACTTCCAGTAAGGCATGGCCTCTTTGTGCTCCAAAACCCGCTGTAGGAACTCCCTAGCCTCTTTTACCCTCATACCCCTTATTGCCTTACTGATATTGTATAAGTCCTTTATTGATACTGGAGCGTTTCTGACTACGGCCTTCCCTGTTCTCGAGTCATCTAAACCGACCGAAGGATAAATCCATGAACCCATATTATCACCCTTTCATGGCCATGAAGAGGCTTGACCTGGTGGCCTTCAGGCCTGGTTCTCCGTGCTCTACCTTTTGGGTAGTTATGGAGTACTCTCCGAGGTAGTGTCCTATCATCTCTGGAGCGACTTGAAACTCTGTGAACTGCTTACCGTTATATACTGCGAATCTCAGCCCCACCATCTCCGGGAGTATCACCAGACTCCTCACGTGGGTCTTTATGGGTTTATCTAATTTCCCTTCTCTCCTGAGCTTTCTTATTTTCTCTATTAGGGACCTCTGAGACGGAGTGAAACCCCTCTGAAGAGATCTTCTCTGCCTGGAGGGCAACAACTTTATGAATTCATCCATTGACATATTCATGAGCTCCTCCAAAGACTTCCCCCTGTACTTAAACTTCCTCCATTCAGCTGGAATCTCCTGCGACATCTAGAACTCAATCCCCCTCTCTTTATTTAAATTCACTTCCTCTCCCTCCTTCCGGTTCTACGTGCTGCTATGTGACCTACTTTTCTCCCTGGAGGTGTATTTCTAGCTACAGTACTCGATCTGCTCACGCTCTGGTGAAGACCGCCTCCGTGAGGATGCGAGACCACGTTCATGGCAACTCCCCTAACGTTGGGCCACTTCCTGGCCTTTACTTTGTATTTCCAATAGTTATTTCCAGCCTTCAGTAACGGTTTCTCCGAAGCTCCGCTCCCGGCCACTGTTCCTACCGTGACCAGCGCATTAGGGTCGATCTCAATTATCTTTCCGGAAGGTAACCTCACTAATGTTTTATCCCCACTCTTGCCTATTACCACGCCGTAGGTTCCAGCTGCCCTAGCGTATCTTCCACCATCTCCCATGTGCAGTTCTATATTACACACTATGGTGCCCTCGATTAGGTCTTTGGCAGGGAGAATATTCCCTGGAGCTGAAGGAGAACCTTCTCCTACCTCGATTTTCTGTCCCACCACTAAACCCTGGACAGCTGGGACGTAGAATTGGACACCGTTGTCAAGTTTTATCTTGGCTAAGGGTTCTAGCATCCCTGGGTTGTGAAGTATATCAACCACTTTCCCTATATGATGACCAGATATCCTAGGATACCTTGCCCTCGCGACCCTAAGCCAACCTGGGCTCCTGAAATTTATGTTCCCCCTACCTGCTCTCTGTTGGAGTAATTTCTTTCCCATTACGAGTCACCTCAATTACGCTATTCCCAACTTCTGGGCTACTTCCGTAGCCTTATACTCTGGCTTCAGTTTAACATAAGCTTTCTTCTCACCGTGTGGAGTTATAACTACGTTCACTTTCTCCACCTTCACGTTGAAGGTCTTCTCAACCTCCCTTTTGATGTCCTTCTTGGTGAGGTCTCTGTCCACAACTATCACAATAGTGTTAACGTTTTCCATCAACTTTACTGCCTTCTCTGTGGAAATAGCCTGCTTGATCATTTCCTAACTACACCTCCTAACCTTTTATCAAGAATATCTAAGGATGACTCAGTAAAAATAGTGAGTCTGCCGGGATGACCCCCTGGAGCTAAATGAATAACACTAACGTCGCCTGCATAGACTACATCCACTCCAGGAAGGTTAGATGCGGCCTCGATTATCGGAAGTTTCCTGTCGTGAACCACTATTAGGGGACCCACAGTCTTCTTGTACCTTCTCCCTCTCATCTTTCCCTTCCCAGCCCTAATTCTCTTATTCGAGGCCCTCTCAAGCTCTTCTTTCAAACCTATCTTCACCAAATAGGCTTCCACGTCCTTGGCCTTACTTAGCTTTCCAACATCGTCTGAGACAACTATAGGCACTTCTCCTTGAGATTTGTGGCCTCTGGCCGTCACCACTTTTACATTTGCGGTGGCTGCTAAAGCACTAATCGTAGCAAGCCTCTTCTCCTTCTCGTTAATCCTCTCAACTATTCTCTCCCTAGTGCTTGGCGGGAACGCCAATCTCCCCCCGACAGTGTTGGGGGCGAGTGCCGCCTCACCGCTTCCCTTGACACGGGGAACTCTAGCCAGACCCAAATTTATACCGTAGCTCTCTGCAGTTGTTCTCTTCCCTGCCATCGGATCCCTTCCCTTGGGCTGAAGTCCCCTAGTGAATGAGGCATGAAATGCCCTTCTGATTAAGTCAGGCCTCACCGGGTAGCTGAAGAGCTCTGGAAGAGTGATCTCCCTTTCCTTATTTCCGTTCCCATCGAATACATGAACCTTAGCTTTAACTAAAGAGACCAACATCATGACTTCACCCTTGTTTACTATTCAGATCTACATAAGTTATCCTGGGGGAGGGCAACTGGGCCGCATAAGGCCTAATGGGATATCTAAGATATAAGGGCCTCTTTATGGCTCCGATAGTGGAACCCTCGATTATCATATAACTATTCCTCACCAACCCATATCTTACAAATCCGCCTTTAGGATTTATGGAATTAACATCATTAGAAATCTTCAAAATCCTTTTGTTGTACTCTGTCCTCCTATGATAGCCCGTCTGGCCAGGTTGCGGCACGTAACTTGGTGTGCCCAAAGAGGGTCCCTTGGTTCCAACTTTCCTACTACCCTTCCTATGTTTATGCCATCGAGGCAACTCCTGTACCCCATACCTCTTTATTACGCCCTGAAATCCGTGGCCTTTGGTCACACCTATTATATCCACTAACTGTCCTTCCTTAAACACGTCAGTTACACTCAAAGTTTTCCCAAGGATTTTCTCGGCATACTGTAGTTGAGACTTCAAATCACCTCCACCTATTTGAACTTCAACTATATCTGGAGTCTTCTTGCCCAACGAGGGTATCAGATACGGCTGGGTGGAAATAAGGAGCCTCAAGAAAGAGACGCTTTCGATGCTCGACTTGATCTTCTCTAAAGCTGGAGCCAGCTTCTCGTTACTCAGCTTTAACGTCTTTATCCTCCTCTGAATGTAGTTTAATTGAGAGCCAAGGTCGCCCCAGGCTTCTGCTATTACTGAGTGTTCACCCTTAGAATCGAGGCCGTAAGCCCTTATGGCCAGAACGTTTAGTGGCGGTGTCTCCAAGACAGTGACTGGAACATATATTTCCTTGCCATACGTAGAGGAACTCTTGTTTTCATCGACCATGAAGACGTGAGTCATGCCCACCTTATACCCCACGAAACCCAAAGGTACAGGATTTTGTAGATTTAATACAGGGAATGATCTAGGGGACGGGAGTAACTCACGCGAGCGCTTTCGAGGACGTAATCCAGATGAACCTCTTCTAGGCGAGGATAACTTCCGATGACCCATCCTATTCCCCTTCTCCTATGTGTTGGAAGGAATACAAGTAATAAATCTGACTACTCGTTCCCGAGGGATCAAGAGTCCAGAAATTCAAGTGGTAGAATAATACGATTCACAAAGAAGACTGTAAACTCTTTTACGTAACTACTCGTTATTTTCAATTTTCTAAATATCGTTTTGACGTCGGTCATGTTCATGCAGTATTACCCAAGAATTCTCTCTTAATGATCTCCCAACTGATGACGGGCACTACTCACGATGATGGGTGGGAGAAGTTGGATGGGAGGGTATTGAAGTTTCCCTCGACTAGCCCCAATGACTTGAGGGTGACCGTGTATGAGCCCTCAGCAGGGGTGCCCGTGGCGGAATTAGAAGTGATTAAAGAAGGTAAGTTACGCCACGGGTAAACACCTGAATGGCTTGTAGGTGAGCTACCCCACCCTGAAGGTCGAGGCTTCCTGCTTCCTTGCCCCGCCTTGCCCAAAGGATAGAGGGCGGAGCTCCACAGACACTACGGGCCGCTCCCTCCCTGAAGAGGTTAAGTCTACGTTACCCAAAAGGACCGTAGGTGGGGCAGAGACTTACCTCATCGACCCTCGCTTTAAGCGAGGTGCCTCGGTGACGCTTACCCCGTCGGTGACTGCCATTATGTGGAAATGTTCAGATCTGGTATTTTAAATTTCTACAAAGGACTATCCGTCCCCGCCTCAGACGGTAGACCCAAAATCATATTATGAAAAATAACTCCAGCAGGATAATATCGATTCATGATAGATAACAGGATTTATAAGAGTATTAAGAATTCGGTTGAAGAAAGGTTTAAGATGAGGGAGATGTGGTATTACCGTGTGGGAGATCAAGATGGTAACACCGGTTCTCCCTCACCAAAATAACGTTCAACAAATAGGATATAAATTACTTTCCATGCTGAACTTCAAGGGAAAGAGAGGGGAAGAGGTGGCGAGAACCCTCATCTCAGCGTGTTTATGGAACGATTCAGTAGAGAACA